>CAJIAT010000125.1_pt1 | contig 22862 bp, 22 predicted proteins | sample 9199161 | NCBI WGS metagenome assembly CAJIAT01 (sample SAMEA7708281, study PRJEB35096) | sediment metagenome | biome: marine neritic benthic zone biome [ENVO:01000025]; feature: sediment [ENVO:00002007]; material: shallow marine sediment [ENVO:03000034] sea grass bed [ENVO_01000059] ... | reverse complement strand
TCCGGGCTAGGCCCGCGCCGGGCTCGTCGCGCGGTGCTGGCGTCGGCGCGTGCGCTCCACGGCGGCCTGCCCGCCCCGGGTGCTCTGGAAGAGCGCGAGCGAGTCGAGATCGGCGTCCTCCGGCTCGGCGAAGGTGAGGTCCGTGTACGGGCGCGGATCGAGAGCGACTCGCGTCGCGCTCCAGGCGGCGCCGGCCAGCATGCCGAACAGCCTGAGGAACTTGAGCACGTTCGACAGCTTGTGCAGGTGGAACGAGACCAGGCGCTCGGTACCGTAGCCGGCTCTGCGGTCGTGGCGGTCCCGGCGTCGCCAGAAGCCGCCCTCGAGCGGGTGCAGGCGCTCGAGCCTGACGCTGGCCGAGAAGAGGATCAGCTTGGCGGCCACGCGGTACGGGTTGACTCCGCAGGCCTTCGCGCGTCGCAGCAGCGTGACGACGTGCTCCGGCGTGTAGTACACGTCCCACGCGTCCCAGTAAGCAGCGAGCCATTGCTCGGTCGACATCACCGGGTGCGCGGTCGTGACGTGACTGGTGTCGTAGTTGTTCATGTCCGGATCCATCGCCACCCCTTCGCGGTGCAGCTTGCGATGGTCCGCCGAGCCCGGCAGCGGCGTCAGGACGAAGAACTCGAGGAGGTCGATCGGCAGCTCGCGCTGGATGATGCGGACGTCGCGCGCGAGGCTCTCGGGGGTGTCGCCGGGGAAGCCGACGATGTAGCCCGCGTAGGTGGTCGCGCCGACCGCGTGCCAGGCCTGGAGCATCGTGCGGTACTCGGTGATTCGGTTCTGGCCCTTGCGTGCCCCCTGGAGCGACTCGGGGTTGATGTTCTCGAGGCCGATGAACACCCTGCCGACGCCCGCACGGCCGGCCTTCTCGACGAAGCGCGGGACCTTGTGGCACATCGTGTCGACCTGGATGATCAGCTTGATCCTCATCCCCTCGCGCACGCGCAGGTCGATGATCCGGTCGAAGATCGGCTCCCAGTTCGTGTTGCGGGCGAAGTTGTCGTCGGTGATGAAGAAGCTGGAGATCCCCTGGGCGGCATTCGCGCGCACGATGCGCTCGACGTCGTCGGCGCTGCGGTGCCGGGACTTGCGACCCTGCACGTTGATGATGGTGCAGAAGCTGCACATGAACGGACAGCCGCGCCCCGCGTCGAAGCTGGTTCGCGCGCCGACGGCGCGCCGGATCGTGGTCGCCGGCAGGTGCGGAACCGGTGCGTTCTCCAGCGCCGGAAGATCGTCGAGGTGGTCGTAGATCGGCGCGAGCGTGCCCGACCAGGCGTCTCGCAGGAGCTGGTCCAGCCTTCCCTCCGCCTCGCCCGCGAAGAGGGTCACGCCGATGTCGAGGGCTGCCTGGAGCTCCGGCGGCGTCTCGTCGAGCATCGCCAGGCTGCCGCTCACGTGAAAGCCCCCGATGCACACCTGCACGCCGTGCGCGCGGAACTTCCGCGCCAGGTCGAGGGCCCGCGGGTACTGGTTGGACTGCACGCCGACGAGCCCGACCAGCCCCCGCGTGCCCGGCGCGTCGATCAGCGCCGCGATCTGCTCGACGCGCACGCGGGTGTTGGTCTCGTCGAGCGCGGTGATGCGGATCTCGACGCCGGCTCCGAGCACCTGGCGCTCGGCCGCATCGCTGGCGAGCCCGTAGAGCGTGGCCAGCGTGTTGGAGGGGAGCCAGGAGTACGCCCACTGGATGACGTAGCCCTCGTCGTCGTAGTGCGAGGGCTTGATCAGCACCAGGTGAAACGTTCCCCCTGCGTTCTCGTCCATCAACTCCCCTCCGGTTCCCGCACCATCGTAGCTCACTCTCCTGCGGGCGCGCCCGGGCCGCGGTCTGCTAACCTCCGGGAGGAGGGACGCCGGCGCGAGTCGCCCGCGTCCCGGGCAGGGCCGCTGCGGCGCGACCCGGCCGGTGCGCATCCGCGCGGTTGCGGTCTGGCGCTGCCACGCCCACCGTTCCACGATCGGTGTCGGGCCCGGTGCGCCCGGCAGGGAGGCAGTGTGGAGACAATCAAGCAGATCCTCGCCGCGAAGGGTCGGGAGGCGTACGCGGTGTCACCGGAAGCCAGCGTGCTCGATGCCGTGCGGATGATGGCCGAGCGCGAGGTGGGCGCGCTCCTGGTCATGGAGGGCGAGCGGCTCGAGGGCATCGTCTCGGAGCGGGACTACGCGCGCAAGGTCGTGCTGCTGGGACGCTCTTCCGGTGCGACCACGGTTCGCGAGATCATGACGGCGGACGTGGTCGTCGCCGATCCCGAGCGAAGCGTCCAGCAGTGCATGTCGGCGATGACCGAGCACCGCATCCGGCATCTGCCCGTCGTGGACGACGGGCGCGTGATCGGCGTCGTGTCGATCGGCGACCTGGTCAAGGCCGTCATCGCGGATCAGCAGGCTACCATCGAGCAGCTCGAGCGCTACATCGCGGGATGACGGGCCGGGCGTCGCCGGGCGCCGCGGCGCCCATCGGTGTTCGGATAAGGTCGGTCCGGTGCCGGCTGCGGGGACCGTCGGCCGCAGGGATGCGGCCGTCGAGCCTACAGGGACGTATTCACGGCGCGTCCCCGCAGCCCGTACCGGGCCGGCCGACGCCCGGGTAGCTGCTTAACCGATCACGAATGCCGCGGCGCCCGCGACGGGTGCGCGAGCTCGAGGTCGAAGCGACTCTCGAACAGCTCGCGCTTGGACTCGGGGCGATGCCGCTCGCGATCGGTGTCGCCGCCTGCCGCTCGAGCGTCCGGAAAAGCTCCTCGAGGGGCTCCTCGGATCTCGCCGTGGCGAGGCTTGATCACCTCCATGACCGCGGCGGTCAGAGCCGATGCTGCTCGCCCGTGATTCCCCCGCTCATCGCGGTGTCCTCCTCACGCCCGCTCGAAGCCGCGCCGGAGCTCCCAGTCCGTGACCCGCCGGTCGTACTCCGCCTGCTCCCAGTCCGCGGTGTGCACGTAGTGGTCGACGACGGCGTCGCCGAGGGCGGCGCGCAGCATCTTCGAGCGTCTCATGTGGTCGCGCGCCGCGCGCAGCGTCTTCGGCACCTCCCGTAGACGCTTGCCGTAGTACGCGTCCCCGCTGTAGGGCGCCTCGAGCTCGAGCTCCTCCTCGATGCCCGCGAGCCCCGCCGCGATCAGGGCGGCGAAGGCGAGATAGGGATTCAGATCGGCGCCCCCGATCCGGCACTCGACGCGGATCGAGCCGCTGCGCTCCCCCACCAGGCGGAATCCCGCGGTGCGGTTGTCGCGGCTCCAGATCGCCTTGGTCGGAGCGAAGGTGCCGACCTGGAACCGCTTGTACGAGTTGACGTAAGGGGCGAGGAACCAGGTGATCTCCTGTGCGTACTCGAGCTGCCCGGCCATGAAGCGGCGCATCAGCGTGCTCATGCCGAGCTCGGCCTCGGGATCGGCGAACAGGTTGCGCGTCCGCTCGCGATCCCACAGCGATGCGTGGATGTGGCAGGAGTTCCCGGCGAGCTCGTAGTCCCACTTCGCCATGAACGTGACCGCGCGTCCGGCGAGATGGGCGATCTCCTTGATGCCGTTCTTGAGGATCGCGTGGCGGTCGGCCATCTCGAGGGCATCGGCGTAGCGAACGTTGATCTCCTCCTGACCGGGTCCCCACTCGCCCTTCGAGTTCTCCACCGGGATGCCGGCGCCCTGCAGACCGTTGCGGATGGCACGCATCACGCCCTCCTCCTTCGTGGTCTGCAGGATGTGATAGTCCTCGATGTAGGTCCCCGCGGTGGTGAGCCCCGCGTACCCCTTCTCGTGCGCGCTCCGGTAGGTCTCGTCGAACAGGTAGAACTCGAGCTCGGAGGCGAAGCACGCGGCGAGGCCTCGCTCGGCGAGTCGTGCCACCTGGTCCTTCAGGATCGCTCGCGGGCTGTGCGGGAGCGGCTCGTGGTGGTGATGGTCGAGCACGTCGCAGAGCACGAGGGCGGTGCCCTCGAGCCAGGGGATGCGGCGCAGCGTCGAGAGATCGGGCTTTAGCACGAAGTCGCCGTAGCCCTTTGCCCAGTTCGATGCCGCATAACCCGGCACGGGCTCCATGTCGATGTCGTTCGCGAGGAGGTAGTCACAGCCGTGCGTCTCCTCGTGCGCCTCGTCCACGAAGTACTGCGCGTGGAAGCGCTTGCCGATGAGGCGGCCCTGCATGTCCACGAGGCACACGAGGACGGTGTCGATCTCGCCCTCGGCGACCGCCTGCTCGAGCTCGGAGAGTTCGATCGTTCCACCCATTCGAGAGCCCCGCTTCAACCTGTTCGAAGTGAGCCGTGGCGCGGGCGCGCCGGCGACGGGCGATCTTTGCAGGCTGCGGTCGTCGTTGTCGACCGCGGCCCCGGTCAGCGGCGTGTCAGCCCGCCGTACCCCGCGAGGGCGGTGCCGAGCCGGCGCGCCCAGCGCTCGAGGCCGGCGCTGTCGGCAATGCAATCGGCGCGGAGCTCGAGCATCGCGCACTCGATGCCGTGGGCCTCGCCGTGCACGGAGAGCGTGTGGTAGACGCCGTCCGCGGGGGCATAGGGCTCGTTGCGTCCGACGACGAGCCCAGCCTCGCGTCCCAGTGTGTCGATCAGCATGTCGGCGACCTCCCGCGCGTGGTCGTGGATGACCCCGATATCCCAGGGCCGCTCGCGACCGGCGAGCACCGGCGCGAAGCTGTGGACCGAGACGAGGATCGGGCCGAGCCCTGCCTCCACCCGCTCGACGACGAGGCGCTCGAGCGCCCGGTGGAAGGGCTCGTAGTAGCGCGCCACCCGCTCGGAGCGCGCCTCGGCGTCGAGCGCGAGGTTGCCCGGGATGGTCACGCCGTCGCTGCGCTCGACGATCGAGTCGCGCGCCGCCGGGTCGCGGTTCGCGTCGATCACGAGCCGCGAGACGCCGGGGTGCACGAGGGGCGCGTCGAGGGCGTCGGCCAGACGCCGCGCCAGCTCCAGGGCGCCCGGGTCCCAGGCGATGTGGCTCGCGAGCTCCCGCTCGCCGAGGCCGAGGTCGGCGAGGTGCACCGGGACCGCGTTGGAGGCGTGGTCGACGCTGAAGACGAATCGCCCCGGGCCGTCGCGGTTGTGCACGTGGACGCGCTCCTCGTCCCGGTTCTCCCCTCGCGCGTTCAACGTTCCTCTACCCGTCCCGGCCGAGGTCTGCGGTGGGCGGCGAGACTCCGCCAGGCCCCGGGCGCTGTCAAGGCGCAACCGCGCGCGAGCTGGGTTACGCTTGGCCGCGGTTGCGGCACGGGCCGGAGCCCTTCGACAGCGCCCGCTCCGGGGGGGAGATCGATGAGCATCGTCTACCTGAATGGGGAGTACTTGCGGAAAGAGGAGGCGCGCATTCCCGTCGAGGACCGGGGGTTCCTGCTCGCCGACGGCGTGTACGAGGTGACGCCCGCTTACGCCGGCGTCCCGTTCCTGATGGAGCGCCACCTCGCGCGACTCGCCCGCGGGCTCGCCGCGCTTCGCATCGACTTCGACGCGGGCAGCGTCGCGGCCGTCCACGAGGAGCTGCTCGACCGCAACGGGCTGCGTGGCGAGGAGATGGCCACCGTGTACCTGCAGGTGACCCGGGGCGTCGCGCCGCGAGTGCACCACTTCCCGCCGGAGCCGGTGGCGCCGACGGTCTTCGCCTCCGCCAAGCTCTTCGCACGGCCCGAGCGGACGCGCTGGGAGGCCGGCTACACGGCCGTCACGGTGCCCGACCGGCGCTGGTCGCGCGTCGACATCAAGTCGATCGCCCTGGTGGCCAACGTGCTCGCACAGCAGGCGGCGGTCGATGCCGGCGTCGACGATGTCATCCAGGTCCGCGACGGCGTGGCCCTCGAGGGCGCGCACAGCAACCTGTTCGCGGTGCTCGGCGACACCCTGGTCACCGCGCCCGCGAACAACTACATCCTGCACGGCATCACCCGGGGCTACCTGCTCGAGCTCGCGGCGGAGCTCGCCATTCCGGTCGCCGAGCGCCCCATCGGGCTCGAGGAGCTCGCCGGAGCGCGCGAGGTCTTCTTCTCCGGGACCTCCACCGAGGTGCGTCCCGTCGTCGCCGTCGACGGTCGCGCCGTCGGCGACGGCGTGCCCGGGCCCGTCGCGCGCCGCCTCTACGAGACCTTCGAGGCCCGGGTGCTCGGGCGCAACGCGGCCCGGGGAGCGGCGTGATCGGGGAGCAGGGCGAGTGAGGCAGATCGACGTGCACGAGCTCGCACGGATGCTCGGCTCCGGTGAGCCCTTCGAGCTCCTGGACGTGCGCACCCCGGGCGAGCGCGCGGTCGCCTCCATCGCCGGCGCCAGCGCGCTCGACGAGGAGGCCGTCGAGCGCATCGGAACGCTGGCGAGCGACACCACCCTGGTCTTCCTGTGCCATCACGGGATCCGCAGCCAGCAGGCCGCGCTATACTTCGACGCGGCCGGCTTCACCGACTGCGTGAACGTCCAGGGAGGCATCGACGCCTGGTCCCAGCTCGTCGATCCCTCCGTGCCGCGCTACTGATCCCGCCCCGGCGCCCGACGCTGCCGCTCGCCGGGGCTCGGGGCTCTCTCGTGGCCCCGTCGCCCGGATCGGCCCGCGTTCGCCCCGGCCGCGCCCCGGTGCCGTCCCACGCGCCGTGCGACCGTGCCGGGCGTCGACGCGCGGTGCGACGCGGGGAGTGGACCATGCGATACGAAGAGTACGATCTGGCCGTGGTCGGCGGCAGCTTCGCGGGGCTGGTGCTCGCCCGGGTCGCGGCCAGCCGCGGGCTGCGCGTCGCGGTGCTCGAGCGCCGCTCGCATGCCGGCGCGCGGGTGACCACGACCGGGATCCTGGTCAAGGAGGCCGCAGAGGCGCTCGACGTGCCGAGCGTGCTCACGCGCAAGATCCACGGCGTGCGCCTGTACTCGCCGGCGATGCGCAGCGTGGACCTGCACGCGCCGGGCTACTACTTCCTCGCCACCGACACCGGCGCGCTCCTCGACTGGCTCGCCGCACAGGCGAGCGAGGCGGGGGTCGAGATCCGCTTCGGCGTGCGCTTCGACGGCGCCGAGCGCGACGGCGACCGGATCGCGATCCCGGGACTCGGCGTGCGCGCCCGCTACCTGGTCGGCGCGGACGGGTCACGCTCGCGCGTGGCGCGATGCTTCGGGCTCGGGCGCAACCGCCGCTACCTGGTCGGCGTGGAGGCCGAGTACGAGGGCGGCGACCGGGTGGCGCCGGGCTTCCTGCACTGCCTCCTGGACCGGGCTCTCGCGCCGGGCTACATCGCGTGGGCGGTGCCCGGCCTGGGGATCACACAGGTAGGACTCGCCTGCGACTACCCGAAGCGCCCGGAGGTCGATGCGCTGCGCGAGAAGCTCGCCCCCGTTGCCGACCTGGACGGGGCGCGGCCGATCGGCTGGCGCGCGGGCACCATTCCCGTCGGCGGTCCGGTGCGTCCGTTCGCGGCGCCCGGCGTGCTGCTCGTCGGCGACGCCGCGGGCTGGGTCTCGCCGCTCACCGGTGGCGGAATCGCCAACGCCTTCCACCTGGGCCGGCGCGCGGGGCTTGCCATCTGCGATCATCTGCTCGACGCCGGACCCGAGCCGAGCGCGGTGCTCGCGGGGGCGATCCCACGCTATCGCGCGAAGGGGCTGGCCCGGGCGGCGCTGTCCGTTTGCGCACCGGACGGTCTGGTGGAGCGCGTCCTGGCGACTGGCCTCGCGCGCCACGCGGCGCGGCGCATCTTCTTCCACGCGCGGGCCGGCGCCCCGCGCCCCGCGCGTGGGGACTTCCTCCCCAACGGCACGGGGATCACGAAGCGGCATCGCGCCGCCGGCTGACGCCAGCCGCGCCACGGCCGTTGCCACGAGCGCGGGTGCGATCCGACTCACCGGCAACGGGCACCCGGAGCGGGCGGCTCGTGGCGCACTTCTTGCGCGTGCCCTCGAAGAGACTGTAGCCCTCCTGACGCTCGAGGTAGGCGAGCAGGTCGACGAGCCGGCCCTGGGCTTCCGCCAGGCGCTCCGCGCCCCGCAGCCCGTCCGCGCTGCCCGCGCTGCGCAACGCCTCGAGGGTCTCGGTGACGGCCGCGCTGTCGGGCATGCGCTCCGGCGACCTGCAGATATCCCTGAACTCGTAGTACGAGATGGTGTCCATCTCGTGGCCGTACTCGCCGTCGACCCGGTGCATCATGAGCTTACCGAGCGCCCGCTGCTCGGCCAGGAAGAAGTTGAAAGGACCGACGGGGCAGCCGGCGCGCGAGGTGGCGAAGGCCCTGCGCACCGCGGTCATGTGCCGGATCACGTGGCGATCCTGCGTATACGGGCCGTAGCGATTGACCGCGACGGACCAGCCGAAGAAGCGCACGATGAGATAGAGCGTCTCCTCGGCGAAGGAGCCGTCCGGGTAGCGCTCGCGCAGCTTGCCGAGACCGTCGAGCTCGAGGATGTTGTAGATGCGTGCCTGTAGGTCCTCGCAGGCGGTGAGGAACGGATTGACGTAGAGCGCGGTGATGCGGTTGCGCTCCTTGTCGCGCAGGAGCGCCTGTTCGTGCGCCCAGGTCCAGATCGCCCAGACCGCGGTCGCGGCGGGCACCAGCCACGTCGTCGGTAGCCTCATCTCGCGCTCTCTTCGCCGACTTGCCTGCCGAGGAGTCTACGAAGGGGCTCGGCCTGGGACACAGACGACTGCAGCGCGATTGATCGAGGTCATGATCTGCTGCCCGGGAACCGGGGCCTCGGAGGCGCTCTCAGCCATCGTAGCTGCGCCGGCCCGGTCGCGATGGCGCCGGGGCGTCGACATGCGGCGTCGCGCTCGCGCGCTGGCGCCGCGCGGTAACATCGGACCTCCCGCGCAGCGAGCAGCCACCGTGTCGGACAGCCTCGGCCGCCTCGTCGGTCTGATCGATCTCACCAGCCTCGGCGAGGCGGACGACGAGGCCACCGTCGACCGGCTCTGCGCGCGGGCGAGCACCCCCCTCGGCCCGGTCGCTGCGGTCTGCGTCTGGCCACGCTTCGTCGCCCGCTGCGCGCGGGCCCTCGGGCCCGAGGGCCCGCCCGTCGCAGGCGTCGCGAACTTCCCGGCCGGAGGCGCGGACGTCGCGGCGGCGGTCGCCGAGACCCGGGCGCTGGTGGCGAACGGGGCCCGGGAGGTGGACCTGGTGATGCCGTACCGCGACTGGCTGGCCGGACGCCGGGGGCTGGCGCGCGATCTCGTCGCGGCCTGCGCGGGTGCGTGCGGCGAGGCGCGGCTCAAGGTCATCGTCGAGTCCTGTGCCTTCGACGACGAGGCCCTGCTCGCGTCGGCGACGCGCGACGTCATCGAGGCCGGGGCACACTTCGTGAAGACCTCCACCGGCAAGGGCGAGGCGGGCGCGACGCCGGCCGCCGCGCGCACCATGCTCGGCGCGATCGCCGACAGCGGCCGACCGGTCGGCTTCAAGGCGGCCGGGGGGATCCGCACCCGCACCGACGCGCAGAGCTACGTCGACCTCGCCACGGAGATCATGGGCGCGGGCTGGGTGAGCCCGGACACCTTCCGGGTCGGCGCGAGCGGGCTGCTCGACGCCCTGCTCGCCGAGTCCGTGGCGGGCGAGGCGGCGTCGCGATGAGCGGCGCGCGCAAGGCTGTCGTCATCGGCGTCGGCCCGGAGCAGGGCCTCGGCGCCACCCTCGCCCGTCGCTTCGCGGCGGGCGGGCACCGGGTGTTCGTCGCCGGGCGCACGCAGGACTCGCTCGACGCGGTGGTGCAATCGATCGCCGCCGCCGGCGCCGAGGCGGTGGCCGTGCAGACCGACGCGACCGTGGAGTGCGACGTGGCGCGCCTGTTCGACGTGGCCGTGGCAGATGGCGAGGGCCGGGTCGATCTCGCGATCTACAACGCCGGCAACAACATGCCCGGTGAGGTGGCCGACATGGACGCCACCTACTTCGAGGCCGCCTGGAGGGTGTGCTGCTTCGGCGGCTTCCTGTTCGCCCGCGAGGCGGTGCGCCACATGGGCGCCAGCGGCGGCTGCGTGCTGTTCACCGGAGCCAGCGCGTCGCTGCGCGGCCGCGCCGGCTTCGGTGCCTTCAGCGCGGCGAAAGGGGCGCTGCGCAATCTCGCCCAGGCGCTGGCGAAGGAGCACGGACCGCAGGGGATCCACGTCGGGCACGTGGTCATCGACGGCGGGATCCGCGGCGAGAAGATCCGCACCCGCCGGCCCGAGCGCTTCGAGGCGCTCGGCGAGGAGGGCCTGATCTCCCTCGAGGGGCTCGCCGACGCCTACGAGTACCTGTACCGTCAGCCGCCGCCGGCGTGGACCTTCGAGCTCGACGTGCGCACGAGCCGGGAGCGCTGGTGACGAGCGCCGGGGAACCCTGCTCGGATTGCGTTGACCAAACCGTCGACGCACCCCAGGTGACCGACCGATGCCCGTCGCGCAACGACCCACCGCTCCCCCCCGCACGGCGCCGTCGCTGGCCGCTCTCGCGGTCGCCGCTCTGTGCGCGCTGCTCGGCGCGGCGCCGGCCGCCGCCGAGCCGGTCGTCCTCGACGCCGAGCGCCGCGGCCACCTCGCCGCTCTCGACGTGATTCGCGACGTCGGCGGTGAGCTCTCGGACATCGAGGGGCGGCCCGTGGTCGTGACCTTCTTCGCGAGCTGGTGCCCGCCGTGCCGCGCCGAGTTCACGCACCTCGCGGAGCTCCACGCGCGCCACGAGGCGACAGGGTTGCGGGTGGTCGCGGTCAACGTCTTCGAGGCCTTCGACGGCGACGATGCCGCGCGGCTCGCGCGCTTCCTCGACGACACCGCGCCGCCCTTCACCGTCGTCGAGGGGACCGAGCGCACCAAGGCGCTGTTCGGCAACGTGTCGCGGATCCCCACGGTGTTCGTGTTCACGCCTCGCGGGCGCTCGGTGCTCCACTTCATCCACGCCCGTGGCGCGAAGAAGATGACCGCGACCCCCGAGGAGCTCGAGACGGCGGTGCGCCTCGCCCTCGCGCCCGGCGGCTGAGCCGGCTACGTCCCCGGGTCCACGGGAGTGGCCCCACCGTCTCATTCGCCGCGCGCGCTCTCCAGCGAGGCCCAGGCCATGAGCGCGCAGATCGACAGCACCATCGCGCCGAGCGCGATCCGCACGTCGCCGGACAGCGCGAGCGCGAGCAGCCCGGGCCCGACGGCGAGCGCGAGGGCCGCGAGCCCGACCAAGGCGGCCCGGGGGTGGGCGAAGTTCAGCGTCCAGCCGCCCCAGCGCCAGCGGCGGGGCACGATCGCCCGCGGATCCTCCCGGCAGCGATAGACGAGGCCGAGGGTCCAGTTGGCGGGGTCACGCCACAGCGCGTCGATCTCCTCGCGTTTCATCGTCGTTCGCGCCGGTCCCCGAGAGACCCTGCATCGCCCACCACCTCTCAAGCCTTGCCGGGCTCTCGCTGCGGGTGGGCGAGATGCCCCTCCTTCACCCAGACCCGCGCGCCGTCGGCGCCCGCGCTCGCGCGCAGCGCCTCGCCCGGCGGGAGACGGAGCCAGGACTGCGCCACGAAGCGCTCGCCGGCCTCGGTGAACTCGCCCTCGAGCACGAGCACCTCGACCCCGCCCGTCCCTTCGAGCCCGATCTCGGCGCCCGGGGCCCAGCGTTCCGTGCGCACGACCTCGCGCGCGTCCTCGTGCACCACCAGCGCCTCGACGCCGGGCCGCCCGGGGACCGGCGCGTGGTCGGCCGTCGCGGTGTCGACGACGACGTGCTCGCGGTCCGACGGGTCGAACTGCCAGAGCTTGACGAAGATGACGCAGCCAGGGTCGCTCCCGGGCGTGTGGGACGACTGCGGCGGGTTGCGGACGTAGCTCCCGACCGGATAGTCGCCGTGCTCGTCCTGGAACACGCCGCTCAGCACCAGGAACTCCTCGCCGCCGCCGTGCACGTGGGCGGGGAAGCGGCTGTCCGGGGCGTAGCGCACGATGGAGGTCGCCCGCGCCACCTCGTCGCCCACCCGGTCGAGCATCCGGCGGTCCACCCCCGCGGTGGGCGACGGCGTCCACTCCAGGGAGCCCGCGTGCACCGCGGCGCGGCTCGAGAAGTCGGCGTTCAGCTCCATCACGCACCTCCCGTCCGGCCGAAGGCGGCCAGCTCGCCCGCGGGCGCGTCGACGGTCACGAAGTCCGTGCGCTCGACCATCCGCTCGGCGAGCGCGATGCGCACGCGGGCCGGATTGGGGAAGCCGGGGTAGTCGTGGACTCTCACGTCTCTCTCCTCCTCTGTTCGACAGCTCTCGCGTCGCTGGGCAACGGTCGCCGGCGCCGCCGTCCAGCGCTTCTTCGAGGCCGATATCGCCCGGGTCGCGGAATACCTCGAGGGCGACGCGGGAGCGCGGCGCGCCGAGGCCGCGGGCGTGGTCGCGTCGCTCCAGGGCGCCCTCATCGTCGCCGCGACCCTCGACGACGTCGGGCTCCCCGACGCCGCCGTCGAGCGGATCCTCGCGTCCACCCCACACCGGCTGAGGGCGTCTCAGGACGCGAGCGGGACCGAGAGCAGCAGGCCGAACTCCCGCGGGAAATCGACGCTCACCCGCGCATGGACGGCGCCCTGCTCGTCGTGGAAGCGCCCGCGCTCGCCCAGGGGGAAGACCGCCTCGTGCCACACGTCGGGGTGGATGTAGAGGCCGCGACCACCCTCGATCAGGAAGGCCCTGAAGTCCTCCGGTCGCACGTCGTCGCCCGGCAGCGCGAGCGGGCAGACGAAGGGCTGGCCGTCGAGGGGGAAGAAGAGCTGCCCGCCGTCCGGGTGGTAGTTCGCGTGCCAGAGCAGGACGCGCCCCGGCTCTCTCGGCCGCACGCGGCTGGCCTCCTCCGGGCGGCGCGACCAGCCGAGCAGGTACTCGTCGCCGCCCACGGCGTCGTTGCGACCACGCAGCAGCTCGCCCTCCCACCAGAACTCGAAGGTACCGCGCACCGTGCCGCCCTGATCGCCCGTTCCCGGATCCACCGCGCGGGTGCCTGTTGCGGGCCAGCGCACGATCTCGATGGGGCACTCGTGCGGTGCATCGACGAGGCGACCGTAGCCCTCGAGCGCGGCGTCGTCGGCCCGCAGGAGGGGTACGTCGAGCAGGGGGAGCGCCGGTGGCACCTCGGGCGCGAGGTAGTCGATCGGCGCGATACGCTCCGACATCGCCTCAGACCCGCTCGACGATCGTCGCGATCCCCATGCCGCCGCCGATGCACAGGGTGCAGAGCGCCGTGGTGAGATCGCGCCGCTCGAGCTCGTCGAGAACGGTGCCGAGCAGCATCGCTCCGGTCGCGCCCACCGGGTGGCCGAGCGCGATCGACCCGCCGTTGACGTTCACCCGGTCCGGGTCGATGCCGAGGTCGCGAATGGTCTTCATCGGGACGCAGGCGAAGGCCTCGTTGATCTCCCACAGATCGATGTCCCGGACCCCCATCCCGGCGCGGGCGAGGGCACGTTCGCTCGCCGGGCCCGGCGCGGTCAGCATGATCACCGGCTCGCTCCCCGCGGTCGCCGTCGCCACCACCCGGGCCCGGGGCTTCAGATCGCGACTCGCCGCGAACTCACCGCTCGCGAGGAGCACGGCGCCCGCGCCGTCGACGATGCCGCTCGAGTTCCCTGCGTGGTGCACGTGCTCGATGCGGTCGACCTGGGGGTAGGTGCGCATCGCCATCTCGTCGTAGGTCTCCCCGCCCTCGGGTGCGTGGGCGCCGAGGCCGACGAAGGCCGGCTCGAGCGCGGCGAGCGAGTCGGCCGTCGTCTCCGGCCGCGGGAGCTCGTCGCGCTCGAGGACCGTCTCGCCGGCGGCGTCGCACACCGGGACGATGCTCCGGCCGAAGCGGCCGTCGGCGATCGCCTCGGCGGCCTTGCGCTGGCTCTCGGCGGCGAATACGTCGACGCTCCGGCGATCGAAGCCCTCGAGGGTCGCGATGAGATCCGCGCCGATCCCCTGCGGTACGAGGGGGTAGCGGGCGCGCAGGTCGGCGTTGTTCCCGTCGAGCCCGGCGCCGTCGGAGCCGAGCGGCTGGCGCGACATCGACTCGACGCCGCCGCCGACCACCAGATCCTGCTGGCCGGAGGCGATGCCCATGACGGCGAAGTTGACGCCCTGGAGACCAGAGCCGCAGAAGCGGTTCAGCGTGACGCCGGGCACCGAATCCGGCCAGCCCGCCGCGAGCGCCGACATGCGTGCGATGCACGCGCCCTGATCACCGGCCTGGCTGACGCAGCCCGCGACGACGTCGTCGACGTCGGAGACCTCGATGGGGTTGCGTGCCTCGAGCGCCCGCAGGCACGTCGCGAGGAGCGCCTGGGGATGAGTGTCGGCGAGCGCGCCGCCTGGCCGTCCCTTGCTCGCCTTGCGGCCCCTTCCGCGCGGCGTTCGCACCGCGTCGATGATCACCGCCTCGCGGGGTGTTGTCGCCATCGCCGTCGCCTCCGGCACCGGTCCCGTCGCCGGCCCGTCCGGCGACGCCGTCAGGGTAGCGCAAGGGCGGCGGCGCCGAGAACGGTCGCGGTCTCGGCCCGCTGCCGCCCGTGGCGACCGCGTGCCGCATGCCGCCAGGCGAGGCGCTCGCCACCACGTCCGTGCACTTCGGCGAGGAGCATCCGAACGAGAACGCCTACGTTCGCCTCATCACCGAGCGTTACGGCACCGACCATCGCCGGCTCGAGGTACGCCCTCACGAGGGCGCCGATCGCCTGCGCGAGGTCGTGCAGCGTCTCGACGAGCCCATCGGCGATCCGGTCACCCTGCCGAACTACCTGATGGCCGAGGCCCGCGCCGAGCACGGCTGGTCCTGCTCAACGGCGAGGGCGGCGACCCCTGCCTCGGCGGTTGGTACGAGCAGGTGCTCGGCTGAGGATCGGCCGCTTCTCTGCGCTCGACCACCGGTCCTGAGGAGTGGTTCTCATTGCGCAGCGCTCCACGGATGTCAGAATGTTGCCGGTTTGCAGCCTCGTTGCGCTGCGTCCCCGACCCGCGATGAAGAACAAGTCACTCGTCACCACCTGCCTCGCCACGCTCGTCGCGCTGCTGGGGATCTGGCTGTGGCGATCCGACCGGGGCGGCGTCGTGGTTTCGCCGACCTTCGCCGAGCACGTCGCGCCCATCGTCTTCGATAACTGCGTGGTGTGTCACCAGCCCGAAGGAATCGGGCCCTTCACACTGCTCGACTACGACGAAGTGAAGGCGCGTGGGGCGCAGATAGCCGAGGTGACGCGATCGGGCTACATGCCGCCATGGTTGCCGGAGCGCGGTGGACATTCGTTCGTCGGCGAGCGCGGCCTGACGCAGGACGAGATCGACACGCTGCGTGTCTGGGTGGAGACAGGCATGCCGCCCGGGGATCCGCAGAAGATGCCGGCGAGGGCGACGCTCGACGGCGGTTGGCCACTGGGCGAGCCCGACCTCGTCGTCACCATGCCCGAGGTCTTCGAGCTCTCCGCCGAGGGCAGCGACGTCTTCAGGAACTTCGTGATTCCCCTGACACTCGACGAGACGAAGTACGTTCGTGCGGTCGATCTGCGTCCAGGTGCGACGAAGGCGCTCCACCACGCAGTGATCCTGGTCGACGAGACCGAGTCCTCGAGACTCCGAGACGCAGAGGATGACGTCGTCGGCTTCGAAGGAATGGAGATCGGCGGGCGCTCGAAAAACCCGGAGGGCCATTTCGTCGGCTGGACGCCGGGAAAGACGGCGACCCTCGGAGACCCGGACCTCGCCTGGGCCCTTCCGAGGGGCAGCGATCTCGTGCTGATGCTCCATCTCCTGCCGAGCGGCAGGCCGGAGCCGGTGCAGGTCAGTGTCGGGCTCTACTTCTCGGATCGCCCGCCGAGCAAGCGGCCGATGATGCTCCGCCTCGGCTCGATGACGATCGACATCCCACCGGAAGAGGACGACTACACGCTCGAGGCGGACTTCCTCGTGCCAGCGGACCTCCAGCTGCTGAGCATCTACCCCCACGCGCACTACCTCGGCAAGAGCATGCTGGCCTTGGCACATCTGCCGGACGGGAGCGTCGAGCGCCTGCTCGAGATCCGGGCCTGGGACTTCAACTGGCAAGACGAGTACCGGTACGTCGAGCCCCTCGTCCTGCCCGCAGGTTCGAGGATCGAGATGATCTATCGCTACGACAACTCCTCCGAGAACGTCCGCAATCCCAACTACCCGCCGAGACGGGTGCACTGGGGCCCGAGCTCATTGGACGAGATGGGCGATCTGTGGCTTCAGGTCGTTCCCATGAGGAACGCAGATCGAGAAGTCGTTCAACGTGCGATCACCAAGGAAGGGCTCGAGCTCGTCCGTGACGGTGCCCGTTTCGCGCTCGAGCTCGATGCTGATGACGCGCGTGCCCACAATGATCTGGCTGTCGTTCTCGACCTCGAAGGAAAGCGGGGCGATGCGCTCGCGCACCTTCGAGATGCGGTGAGAATCGACCCGGAGTACGCCTCCGCCCAGTTCAATCTCGGGGTGCTCGCACTCAAGGCGGGCGAACGAGCGGTCGCGAAACGCGCTTTCGAGCGGACGCTGGAGATCTACGAGCACCACGCCGCCGCTGCCCTGAACCTCGGGAGCATTCTCTCCGAACAAGGGCGGCTCGAAGAGGCAGCGAGGTTGACGCAACGCGCGCGCTCGCAGCGCCCGGACGCTCTGGCGAGCTACAACCTCGGGGTGATCAGGCTCAGGCAGAGGCGACTGGACGAGGCGGTGGAGAGTTTTCTAGATAGCCTTCGACTCGAGCCCGCCAATCCCGGGGCCCATTCCAACCTGGGCGTCGTGTATCTGAGCAAACGCGAGCTGGAGCCTGCGCAGCATCATTTCCGGGAGGCGATCGCATTGAATCCGAGAGATCCGGTAGCGCACAACAATCTCGGTATCGTGCTGATGCAGGCGAACGACCTGCAGGGCGCGGCGCAGAGCTTTGCGCATGCGACCAGCCTCGATCCGACTTACCAGCAGGCCATTGCGAATCACAGGCGGGTCAAGCGCCTTCTCAGTGCGCGGCAGTAGGCGCCTCGGCCTGATGGTGAGATTCGCCATCTAAATACGTGAGCAGGAATGTCGATCACTCCCGGGTCTAAGGGAGTTCTCTCCGTAATCTGGGGGAGGGACAGGGAGGGGTTCGATCATGGCCGAGCGGCGCGAAGGCTACACGGGTGGAGCATATTTGCGATCACCTATCTAGCCCGGAGATGTAGCAACCGATCGCAGGCGCCGAGGCCGGCAACGGATCACCCCCGGCCAGCACGGTGTTGAGCGCGCGGAGTAGGTCGCGGCTCGTCGGCTTCGGTCGCGACACGCCGAAGTCGGCGTACCAGTCGTCGATCCGACCGATGTAGCGAAGGGACTCGCTCGTGAAGATCGCGGCCTGCGGTGTCACGCGCGCGCCGGTCAAACCGACGAGTGCATGCTCCGTGTCACGCAGCGCCTGGATCTCGTAGCCGTATGCGTCCAGATGCGCGCGGACGTCGGAAGGGGATTCGCGCGGATCGGTGTACACGAGCGAGAATCGAACTCCGCGCTCGCCGAACTCCCGTGCCAGTCTCTTGATCTCCGGCGAATAGCGATTGGAGATCGGGCAGTCCGCACGCACGAACACCAGGACCACGGGCGTCTCGGCGCTCGCTGCCAGCGGGTCGACGGAACGGTCCTCCAGGTCGAGCACGCCAGAGACGTCGGTGCGGTCGAGCTCGCAGGCGGCGAGCGCGATCGCGCCGGCGAGCGAGAGGACGGCGGCAATTCGCCGCGTCGATGAGCCCATCTTGTCACGAGACTCCTGCATCGCTGCGTTCGGCGCCTCCGGCGAGCCACCGCCTCTGCGGGCGTCCTCAGAGCCCCGCGTGGCGGCGAGCCTCAGATCGCTCCCTCCTCGCGAAGCCGCGCGATGTCCTCGGCGCTTCGCCCAAGTGATGCTAGCACCGCGTCGGTGTCTGCGCCGAGGCGCGGCGGCGGCGCGTCGACCGCCGGGGCCTTGCCGTCGATCTTGATGCCGGTGCGCACGATACGCACGGGGCCGTCCACCTCCGGGACCTCGTCGAAGCGCGCGACGAGCCCGCGTTCACGGATCTGCGGCTCGGCGAGCGCCTCGGGCAGCGTCAGCACCGGGCCCGCGGGCACGCCCGCGGCGTTCAGCGCGCTCGCCCAGGCGCTGGCGCTGTCCTCGGCGAGCGCCTCCTCGATGAGTGCCTTGAGCTCGAATCGGTGGTCGAGCCGCGACTGGCGCTCGGCGAAACGGGGGTCCTCGGTGAGCGAGGCGCGACCGATGACGCGGCACAGCGCCTCGAACTGCTCCTGCTTGTTCGCGGCGACGTTGAGGAGCCCGTCGCCGGTACGGAAGGTCCCGGAAGGGGAGGCTGTGAAGTTCTCGTTGCCGAGCGGCGCCGGCTCGCGCCCGGCGATCAGGTAGTTCGAGGCCACCCAGCCCATCGTGGCGATCACCGATTCGAGCATCGAGACGTCGATGAAGGCGCCCTCGCGCTCCGGGTCCTGGGCGCGGGCGGCGAGGGTGGCGGCGACGGCGAAGGCGGCGGTGATGCCGCCGATGGTATCGGCGATCGGATAGCCGACCCGGTAGGGCGCGTTCTCCGGGTGGCCGGTGATGCTCATCACGCCGGACATGCCCTGGATGATCTGATCGTAGGCGGGCAGGGATCGCATCGGTCCGTCCTGTCCGAAGCCGGAGATCGCGCAGTAGACGAGCCGCGGATTGATGGCGTGCAGTGCGTCGTAGCCGACGCCGAGCCGGTCCATGACTCCTGGCCGGAAGTTCTCGACGAGCACGTCGGCGGTGCGCGCGAGATCCTCGAGCACCTGTCTGCCCTTCGGGTGCTTGAGGTTGACCGTCACCGATCGCTTGCCGGCGTTCTGGGCGAGGAAGGACACGCCCATGCGCCGCGCGTTGAGCGCCGGAGAGGCGCCGAGCTGGCGGGCGAGATCGCCGCTGCCCGGCACCTCGACCTTGATCACCTCGGCGCCGAGGTGAGCGAGCTGGTGGCCGCAGAAAGGGCCTGCGAGCACGTTCGTGAGATCCAGCACGCGGAAGCCTGAGAGCGGGTGCTGCATCGTGTCCTGTCTCCGTTGGCGAGGGTGTTCGCGGCCCGACGCTCGGGGACCCGGACGATATCGGTCGGGAGATGCCGCTGACGATTTTCGCAGCGCGGTGGTCGCCACGCGATACTCGCCCCAGGATACTCCGAGTAGTGGCGGGCGCTTTTCAACCAATAGAATCTCCGAGCCGGAGTCCGTGGCCTCTCCGGGCAGGGCGACGATCGTGACCGAGTACCTCACCGAAGAGCAGCAGATGTTCGCCGACAGCGTGCGCAGGTTCGCAGAGTCGACGCTCGCCGCGGACGCGGTCGAGCGCGCCCACGCGCGCGAGTTCCCCGCGCAGGTCGTGGATCGCCTCGTCGAGATGGGTCTCATCGGGATCACGATCGGCGAGGCCGACGGCGGGATCGGCGGCACGCTGAGCGACGCCATCGTCGCCATCCAGGAGGTCGCCCTGGTCTGTCCGCGCAGCGCCGACGTGGTGCAGGCGGGCAACTTCGGCGCGATCCGCACCTTCGCCGAGTACGCCTCGCCGGCGCTCAAGGAGCGCTACCTGCCCGGGCTCCTCGCCGGGCGCTCGATCATGGCCGTCGGCATGACCGAGCCCGACGCGGGCTCGGCGGTCACGGAGCTGCGCACCGCGGCGAGCCCGGACGGGGACGGCTTCCGCCTGCGCGGCTCGAAGGTGTTCGGCACCCACAGCGGCAGCGCGGATCTGTTCCTCGTCTACTGCCGCTTCGGGGCCGGCGTCGGCGGGATCGGCTCCGTCGTCCTCGAGCGCGGCGCCGAGGGCTTCGAGATCGGTCCGCCGTCCTCGTTCATGAACGGTGAGCAGTGGTGTCCGCTCTACTTCGACGACGTGTACGTGCCGCCGGAGAGCGTGCTGCTCGGCCCGGGCGGCTTCAAGAAGCAGATCGCCGGATTCAACGTCGAGCGCCTCGGCAACGCGGCGCGCGCGGTCGCGGTCGGCCGACACGCATTCAACGTCGCCCGCGAGCACGCGCTGACCCGTCACCAGTTCGGACGTCCGCTCTGCGAGTTCCAGGGTCTGCAGTGGAAGTTCGCCGACATGGCGATGCGCCTCGACGGGGCGCAGCTCCTGCTGATGCGCGCGGCGGCGAACGCCGAGCGTGCTCTGCCGAGCGCCTACGACACGGCGGTGGCGAAGCTCGCCTGCAACCTCGCCGGCTTCGAGGCCGCCAACGAGAGCCTGCAGGTGATGGGCGCGCTCGGCTTCGACGAGCAGAGCATCGTCGAGTACTGCGTGCGGCGTACCCGCGGCTGGATGATCGCGGGCGGATCGGTCGAGATGCTGCGCAATCGCATCGCCGAGGAGGTCTTCGGGCGCAAGTTCTCCCAGCGACCCGAGCGGCCCGCGCCATGATCGCCCGCGACCCGGCCGGGTCCGGCGACGCCGGGCCCGGCTCGACGCAGGCGAGGGCGCTGCGCAAGGCGCTGCTGTACCCGGACGCGGTGGCGATCGTCGGCGCCTCGGATTCGGCGGACAAGCTCACCGCCAGGCCGCAGCGCTTCCTCGATGCGCACGGCTATGCCGGCGAGGTGTACCCGGTCAACCCGCGGCGCGAGACCGTGCTCGGGCGCCCCGCCTACGCCTCGGTGGGCGACATCCCCGGTGGCGTCGAGCACGCCTATATCCTCCTCGAGGCCGACCCCGCCCTCGCCGCCCTGGAGGCGTGCGCCAGCGCCGGGGTCAAGGTGGCATCGGTGCTCGCCGACGGCTTCGCCGAGGCCGGTCCCGCCGGCGAGGAGCGCCAGCGCCGTCTCGTCGACATCTCCCGGGCGGCCGGGATGCTCCTCGTCGGACCGAACAGCATGGGCGTGGTCGAGACGCGTCGGGGCTTCGCCTGCACCACCAACGCTGCGTTCCGGCTCACGGGCGCGCCCCCGGGAGGGCAGGTGGTGCTCTCCCAGAGCGGAAGCATGATCGGCGCGATCCACTCGCGCGGCGCCGCGGTCGGCGTCGGCTTCGGCGCCTTCGTCTCCGTCGGCAACGAGGCCGCTGCCGGTGTCGGAGAGCTCGGTGCGCTGCTCGTCGACGACCCCGCCGTGGACGGCTTCGTGCTGTTCCTCGAGACCGTTCGCCGGCGAGACGCCCTGGCCGAGTTCGCCGCTCTCGCGCAGGCGGCCGGCAAGCCCGTCATCGCCTATCTCGTCGGGCGCTCCGAGGCCGGTCGCACCCTCGCCGTGTCGCACACCGGGGCCATGGTCGGGGGCGCCCGTGCACTGGAGAGCTTTCTCGCCGCGCAGGGCGTTCGTCTCGTCGAGGGCTTCGAGACGCTCATCGAGGCGCCGGCCGCTCTCGCCCTGGCGCCGCGGCTCGAGCGGCGCCCCCGCGCCGCCACCGTGGTCACCACCACCGGTGGCGGCGGGGGCATGGTCTACGACCAGCTCGGTCTGCGCGGCGTCGCCCTCGCGGGCATGCCAGTGGGCGCCGCCGGCAGGCTCGCCGCAGCAGGCCTCGATCCCCGGCCCGGCCCGCTCGTGGACGTCACCCTGGCCGGCGCGCGCTACGAGACCATGAAGGCGGTCATGCGCGAGATCCTCACCGACCAGGAGACCGGCATCGTCGTCGCCGCCATCGGCTCCTCCGCGCAGTTCGACCCGGAGCTCGCGGTGCGTCCGATCGTCGACGCGCGCCGCGAGATCGGAGACGCCGGCGCGCCGGTGGTGGCCGTGCCCCTGCCCCAGGCCGAGGACAGCCTGCGGCTGCTGAACGCGGGTGGCGTTCCGGCTTTCCGCACCGTCGAGAGCTGCGCCGAGAGCGTCGCGCTGGCACTGCGTCGCGCCCCGGACCGGGAGCGCGTCACGGCGGCGCTGCCGGCGGCGGTGCGCGAGCGGATCGCCCGTGCCGCCGAGGGCCTGCTCCCCGAGCAGTCGGCTACGGCGGTATTCGAGGCGCTCGGCATCGCGGTCCCCCCGACGCTCGCCCTCCCCGAAGACCTGTCGCTCCCGCCGCGCCTGCCCTTCGAGGGTCCCTACGTTGCCAAGCTCCTCGGCGCCGGCGTTGCGCACAAGTCCGAGCTGGGCGCCGTCGAGCTCGGCCTCGCCGATCGCGAGGCGGTGGCCACCGCCCTTGCCGCGATGCGCCGGCGCACGCTCGAGCGGGCGCCGGCGCTGCGCGTGGAGGGGGCGCTCGTGCAGCGGCTCGAGTGCGGCCTGGGCGAGGCGATCGTCGGCCTGGCGCGCGACCCCGTGGTCGGGCCCATGGTGAGCGTCGGCGTGGGCGGCGCGCTGTCGGAGATCTACGCGGACCTCGCCGTTCGGCCCGCGCCGGTCGGCGCCGAGACCGCCCGTGCGATGGTCGAGGAGGTGCGCGGACTCGCCGCGCTGCGCGGATACCGCGACGCGCCTCGGGGCGATCTCGAGGCGCTCGCGGACGCGGTCGCGCGTCTGTCGCTGCTCGCGCTGGATCCGCGGATCGGCGAGGCGGAGATCAATCCTCTGCTGGTGCGACGCGAGGGAGAGGGCGCCGTCGCGCTCGATGCGCTGATCAGGGTGAGCTGAGTCGAGCGGGGAAACGGGGACATGTTCCTTTTTCGCCGTTGCGAAAAAGGAACATGTCCCCGTTTCCCCGGTCGCTGGTGAGCGCGAGCCTGCACGTCCTCGAGCGCCGTCTTGCACCAGGGCACCCCCGTCGCGTCGTCGGCGCCCTTCGACACGTAGCTGAGCCGCAGCTCCTCGTCGAGCGTCGGTGGCGCCGCCTCTGCGCACCTGCGCAGCGCTCAGCCATAGACGGATTCGCGGAACTGACGCTGGATCTCCTCGATCTCCTCGCGCTGCTCGAGGAACGCCTCGACGCAGACGGGGTCGAGCTGCTCGCCGGCGAGCGAGCGCAGAGCGGCGAAGGCATCGTCGTTGCTCCACGCCTCCTTGTAGGGCCGCTTGCTGG
>CAJIAT010000590.1_pt1 | contig 22956 bp, 16 predicted proteins | sample 9199161 | NCBI WGS metagenome assembly CAJIAT01 (sample SAMEA7708281, study PRJEB35096) | sediment metagenome | biome: marine neritic benthic zone biome [ENVO:01000025]; feature: sediment [ENVO:00002007]; material: shallow marine sediment [ENVO:03000034] sea grass bed [ENVO_01000059] ... | reverse complement strand
CGAGCAGCACCGCGAGCGCCGCGACGACGTACCGGTGCCTGTGCGTGTCGTTCGCGCGCCTGGTGTCGTCGTCGACCGGCGGCGGCAGGAGGAGTCGGGTCATGCTGCGCGCGAATCTTCGAGAGGGCTCGCTTCGGGGGTGCCTTCGGCTCGCCGACGGTGCGGGCGATGCCCGTCAATACTAGCCGAGGCTCATCCGTCGGACATCGTCGGCTCTCGTCCTCCTGGATGCGGATCGCGGGGCCCGCCCCAGGCACCGGGCTGCGTCGTTCTCCCCTCCGCGCGGGCCGTGAGTGCGCCAAGGCGGCCCGCCGATTCGCCGGGCCCTTCACAGGCTGGCTCGGCCGAGTCGACCAGATGCCTGGCCCGAGTCGCGAGACACCGGTGGTGAAGGCCGGGACTCGAACGGCCATCTCGCGACGCGCCGTGAACACGTGCATGTGGGCTCGGGCGCCAGCATCCATGCTACGCACGGTCGCGAGATGGCCGATCGAGTCACCACCTCGATCGTGCTCGTCGACTCGGAACTAGATAGGTGTTCGGAACCATGGGACACGCCGTCGCCTTCGACTTGCGGTTTATCGTCCGATCCCCCCACCCTGTCCCGCCCCCCAAAGGGAGGCGGGTACTTTCGCCAGGCCACCATGTCCTAGAGTTTGGAACAGGTCTTTAGGTATTCAGGCGTCCGATGCCGTCCGCATACGCAGATAGCTGGCGATGCGACCCAACGTCTGGAAGTTCTCGAGGGTCACGTCCTCTGCGGGGATCTCGATGCCCAGCTCGGACTCGAGGAACTCGACGAGGCGGGTGACGCTCAGTGAGTCGAAGATCTCCGAGAGCAGCAGGTCCTCGTCCTCTGCGAGGACGGCGCTCTGGTCCTCGAGGATCTCGGTCCGGATGAACGCGCGTATCGTGTCGAGGTTCACGGGTCTGCAGGGCTCGAGTGCAGCTCGGACAGGCGCTTGCGGTCGATCTTGCCGCTGCTGGTCCGGGGGAGCTCGTCGGCGACGTCGATCTGCTCCGGGACCGCGTAGGAGGGGATGCGCTCGCGCGCGTGGTGCCGCAGCTCCGCCGAATCCACGCGCTTGCCATCGTGCAGGTCCACGGTGGCCATGACCGCCTTGCTCCCTCGCCCGTCGGACACCGCGTAGGCGGCTGCCTCGGAGACGGCCGGATGGCTGGCGAGGGCTGCCTCGACCTCGTCGAGCTCGACCCTGTTGCCCCTTATCTTGACCATCCTGTCCTTCCGGCCGAGGAAGCGCAGGAGCCCGTCCTCGTGCCGGACGACCATGTCACCGGTCCGGAACCAGACGTCGGGGAAGGGCCCGTGGGACTCGCGGCGTAGGAATACCCGCGCGTTGAGATCCGGACGATTCCAGTAGCCGCGCGTGAGCGTCGAGCTCCGGATGCACAGCTCGCCCTCCTCGCCGACGCCGCAGTCGCGATCGCTCTCGTCGACCACGAGATCGGCGGAGTTGCGCGAGACCGTGCCGACGGGCAAGGGCCGATCGTCGCCCTCGGCGAGCGGCGGGACGTCGTAGCAGGTGCACGAGGGCGCCTCCGCAGGTCCGTAGACGTTGGTGAAGCGAACCTGCGGGAGCGCGCGCATCAGCGCTCGCAGATGCTTCGGGGGAAACGGCTCGCCGCCGAAGAGGATCCACCGCAGAGAGGACAGATCCCTACGGTCCATCGCTCCGCGCTCGAGCATCTCGATGAGCGTGAAGGGCACGGTGAAGACGACGCTGATGGCCTGACTCTCGATGTAAGCGGTCCAGCTCGCCGGGAACTTGGTGACGGGCTCCGGCACGAGGACCACCGTGGCCCCGGCCTGCGCGGTGGAGAAGAAGTCAAAGATGCTGAGATCGAAGTGCAGGGGCGCGTGGCTGGCCACCCGATCCCGCGCGGTCAGTCCCGTGTGAAGCACGCCCCAGCGCGCGTAGCTCACGCTGCCGTGGTGGGTGTGCATCATTCCCTTCGGCACCCCCGTGGAGCCGGAGGTGTACATGAGGTAGCCGAGATCCTGATCGACGATCCATACGTCGGGTGCAGTGTCGGGGAAGGATTGGATCGCCTCCCAGCTCACGGTGGGCAGCGCCAGCCCGGCCGCAACGCCGTACACGCGCAAGGAGCGGTCCGGCTCCAGCTCCGAGAGCGGCGCCACCATCTCGTCCGCGCTGACGAGATGCTCGATGTCGCAGTCCTCGACGATGAGCTCGAGGCGCTCGCGCGGCATGAACGGGTCGAGCGGAACGAATATCCCCCCAGCCTTCAGGGTGCCGTAGACCGCGATCCCGAGCTCGAGGCTCTTGCGCATGTAGATACCGACGCGCTCGCCGGGCTCGAGGCCGTGCGCACGCAGCGCATGGGCGAGCCGGTTGCTCGCCGCGTCGAGCGCGTGATAGCTCATCTCTCGCCCGTCGACGACGAGCGCGGGGTGCTCCGGCGTGGCTCTGGCGTAGTGCTCGAGCGGGGAGTGGATGAGGAAATCGAGCTGCATGGACGAGATCCTGGGCGGCTACAGTCCGAGGAGTCCGCTGACGATGTTGCGCTGGATGTCGACGGTGCCGCCGTAGATGGTACCTCCGAGGGCGTCACGGAGGTTGCGCTCCAGGGAGCTCGCGGTCTTGTAGCCTTCTCCGCCGTGAATCGCAATCGCGTCGAGGCTCGATTCAGTGAAGCACTCGCTCAGGTGGATCTTGGTCAGGGCGGCTTCCATCAGATTGCGCCCACCCTTCTCCTGAAGCCACGCGGTCTTGTAGAGGACGAGGCGGGCGGTCTCGAGCCGGAGCACCATGTTCGCGATCCGGTGCGAGACGGCCTGGTGCTTGCCGATCGGCACCCCCGCTCGCTTCCTCTTGCGAGCGGTCTCGACACAGTCGTCTATCAGACGCTGCATGGCACCGAGCTGTGGTGCAAGGACCAGGCTTCGCTCCCAGCCCTGTGAATGGCCGAAGATGCTGGCGCCCGCGCCCTCCTTGCCGAGCAGCCTCGCCGCGGGAACGCGGCAGTCCTGGAACGTGAGGCGACCGAAAGGGACCGTGCGAAGCCCCATCTTGTCCTCACTCGGATGTGCGTCGTAGCCAGGTGTGTCAGCGTCGACCAGGAACGCCGAGATGCCCCAGCGCCCCGCGTCCGGCTGGGTCTTCGCGAAGACGATGGCGAAGTCCGCGATGGGCGCGAACGTCACCAGGACTTTCTCGCCGTTCAGCACGTAGTGCGAGCCGTCGGCGACCGCCGTCGCCTCGAGGCCGAAGGCATCGGATCCGCTTCCGACCTCGGTCATCGCGTAGGCGGCGATCGCCTGGCCGTTCATCGAGCGTGGCACGTACCGGGCGATCTGCTCCTCGGTCCCGAAGTGCAGCAGCGCTGTCTGGATGCCCCACATCTGTGCGCCGAGTCCGAAGGTCAGACCGTTGTCCCTGCAGCCGTAGCCGAGCGCCTCCATCAGGTAGGCGACGGTCGTCAGCGGATAGGCACGCCCGCCGAGCGCCTCGGGAACCGCCCAGCCGAGGACGCCGAAGTCCGCGGCGGCCCGCCAGAGCGCGGTCGAGAACTCGCCTCGCCGGTCGCGATCGACGATGTCGTCATCGAGCTCGCGCCGGGCGAAATCGACGACGGCTGCGTGGAGCTCCTGTTGCTCCTCGGTCCAGGAGAAGTCCATGCGCTGGCTCCGGTGGCAATCCGGAACGGGTGACGTCCGGTTGTCTGTTGACAATACCATCGGAGCTCACCGGCTGGGCTCGCGTGAATTCAAGGGACGGGCGAGGGCATTCGTGATCGGTTACGGGGCCCACGCGAGGCCTCGGTCGACACGTTGCAGCAGTAAGAGCCGTGAGACGTTGGGGTCGACGGCTTCGTGAAGCAGCATGGGCTCGAGCCGTCTGGCGAGCGCTCGAGCAGTGCGCGCCGGTAGAAGAATGAGGTCGAGGATGCTCGATGCGGCGGCGGCGAACAGCGAAGCCCAACGACCCTCCGGAACGCGGTGTCTGAGTCGCTTCAGTCGCCGACGAACCGCATCGAGCATACCTGCGCGAACAACGGGAGGATCGTCGGTCGCTGGTGTAGAGAGGATTCCGTTTCGATGTGAGTGGTCAGTGCGATTCTCATTCGATGGCGCGATGAGCCCCGGGCAAAACAGAGTTCCCAGGAGGACTGGCGCCCCGCCGCCGGTGAGCACGCACCGCCGTGGCTCCGCTGGCTCGACGATGTCCCATCGGTGCGAAGTCTATAGGCACTCCTCGAAGAATGGAGACGCGTCGTGGAAAGGGCGTGTCGGTGGGGAGGCTGGACAGACGGCCGGTGTTGCGAGGCGCTGAAACCGGAGACCTCTCTCGCATCTTGCTCCAGGCTCTACTAGACTGCGCCTCCGTGTCGGGATCGGACGGGATGAGCAGCGGAGCATGTCCTCAGGCGAACGCAAGTCCGGCGACATCGTCGAACTGCCGACTGACCGAGTGCGCAGACATCTCACACGCGCGCTCGTCGAAGCCCTCGAGGTCGACGAGGCCGCTGCCGTCGCGACCATCGATCACCTCATCCGCTCGGAGCAGGCGGGCAAGGCGTCCCACGGTCTCATCCGAGTGCATTACGTCGCGTGCTCCGGAAAGTTCGGGCCTTATGGCGGTGCGAGAGACCCGGAGCCGGAGGCTCGCGCCGCCGGATGGCTCCACGTCGAGGGGGCGGACCGGCTCGGCTACTCAATCATGCATGGAATCATCGAGGCGGGGTGCACGAGAGCGCTCCGCGACGGTCACTGCCTCCTCACCGGTGCGGGCGTCTATCCAAGCGGATGCCTCGGCGACTGGGCTCGGCTTGCGGCCGAGCGGGGCGTCGCCTCTATAATCACGGGCGGATCGCCGCCTCGGGTCGCGGGTCCAGGGGGTGGTCGGCCCGTAGTCGGGACGAATCCGCTGTGCGTGGGTGTGCCCGGCGAACCGCTCCCATTCATCAGCGACGCCTCCACGAGCGCCATCACCCACGGTGAGCTGATTCTCGCGCGCAACATCGGAGAGCCTATCGCCCAAGGGACAGCGGTTGACTCGGACGGACGGGAGAGCACGGATGCGGCGGCGGTCGACCCGACCAAGGGTCTCGGTGCGCTGCTCACTGTGGGTGCTTCACACAAAACGTTCGCGATGGCCATGGCGCTCGAGCTCCTCACCAGCCTCGGCGGTGGCGTCCCCGGCTCGAGCAAGCTCGCCGAGCACGGGGTGTTCGTCCACCTCATCGGACCCGACGTGCTCGGAGACACCCCCGAGCGCGTCTCGAGATGGCTCGGGTCCCTCGACGAATCCGGCGTCCGCATCCCCGGATGGAACTCCGGTCGCCAGCTCGCGGACCAGCAAGGACGCGGCGTCGTTCGCGTGGCGCGCAGGACGACCGAAGTGCTCTCGACCTGGCTCGAGCCACTGCAGGCCTGACAGGTGTCCAAGGCAGAGCTGTTCCGCTCGTTGATCGACCGCGATGAAGGCCTGGTCATCTGCGGCGTGCACGACGGCTTATCTGCCAGGCTCGCCGAGCGAGCTGGTTTCGAGGGCCTGTGGGCGAGCGGACTGTGCATCACGGCAGCCAAGGCAATGCCCGACGCCGGAATCATCTCGATGGCCGAGCATCTCGCCGCCACGAGCGAGATCAACCGCGCGAGCCGACTGCCCGTGGTCGCCGACGTCGATGACGGGTTCGGGGACGTCGTCAACGTCGTGCGAGTGGTACAGGAGTACGAAGCGGCCGGGGTCGCGGCCATCTGTCTGGAGGACAACCAACAGCCGAAGCGGAACAGCCTCACCGAGGGACTCGGCCGCGCGCTGGTGCCCCGCGACGTGTTCGCCGCGAAGATCCAGGCCGTCAAGGACACTCAACGGACGAATTCCTTCGCGGTCATCGCCCGAATCGAGGCCCTCGTCGCCGAGCTCGGACTCGATGAGGCGCTCGACCGCGCTCACGCCTACGCCGATGCGGGTGCCGACATGGTCCTCATCCACAGCAAGAGCGCCGAGCCGGACGAGGTCTACGAGTTCGCCGAGCGCTGGGATCGGGCGGTTCCGCTGGCGGCCGTCCCGACGACCTATATGGACGCCACGGCGCAGGAGCTGCGCGAACGCGGCTTTCGCCTCATGGTGTTCGCCAATCACCCGCTACGGGCCGCCATCAGGCACATGGACCGCGTCATGCGGAAGATGGTGACGACCGGCTCGCTTCGCTCGGTGGACGACGACATCTGCACCCTTGGCGAGGTGTTCTCGCTGGTCAACTACGAGGAAGTCAATCGACTCACGGCCCGCTACCTGTTGCATCTGGAGGGGCCGCGCGAATCGCTCTTCGACGAGATCGTGGGCGTTCACCTGCCAGCTCGATCAGACGCTCCGGCAATCGAGTTCGCGCAGCACGCGATGAGCTACGGCGAACTGCATCGAGCGGTAACTAGCGCGATGCGGCTCCTGGAGCGCTGCGGCATCGGCGATGGCGACCGTGTCGTGATGGTCCTGCGAAATTCGCCCACCTTCGTCGTCACGATGTTGGCGGTCACCTCGCTCGGCGCCATCGCGGTGCCGGTCGATCCCCAGGCCGGCGACGAGCGATTGCGGTTCATCGTGCACGACACGGGTCCGCTCTTCGTCGTGACCGACGGACAGAGCACCCTGCCGGAGGACCTCGGCATCTCCATCGCGCTCGCCGCGATCGACGAGCAGAATGCCTACTCGCTCACGCCGGAGCCACGCCAAAGCCGCTCTGGACCTCCGGCCAGGGTCGGCGCTCACAGCGCCGCCGCGATCTTCTTCACGGGCGGTGCGACGGGCCGGCCCAAGGGCGTGGTCCTCAGGCACGGACAATTCGTAGCGATTGCGAGGACGCTCTCCGCCGTAGTCGGCATGAGCGCCGAGCATCGCGAGCTCGCCATCAGCCCGATGACCCACAGCGGGGGCTGGCAGCGAGTGACGTCGACGCTCATGGTTGGCGGTTGTGTGGTGATCGCCGATGCCTTCGTGTCGCCGACTGTGCTCTTCGACGACATCCGGGAGTGCCGCATTAACGGTTTCTTCACCACGCCTCCCCTGATGCGCACGATTCTCAAGACGCCGCAGGAGCGGCTCGAGCCGCGCCCGGAGGCTCTTCGTTCGATCGAGATCGCGAGCGCTCCGGTGACCGCGGAAGAGCTGCGCGGCTTGCTCGACCTGCTGCCGGCCACCAACGTGTTTCTCCAGTACGGTCTCACGGAGTGCTCTCGGGCGCTGATGCTCGACACGCGAGGCAACCCCGAGAAGCTCCATACCATCGGATGCCCGACCGCCGGTATCGAGATCGCGATCTTTGGCGATGACGGCGCAAGGCTCGACGTGGGCGAGGACGGCGAGATCGCTCTGCGCGGACCGCAAAGAAGCGATCACTACTGGAACCTGCCCGATTTCGACCTGTCGCGTTTCCGTGACGGCTGGCTGCTCACCGGTGACTTCGGCCACGTCGACGAGGACGGATTCGTGGTGCTTCACGGGCGCCACGACGACATGATCAACTGCGGCGGGTTCTCGTACTTCCCTACCGAGGTCGAAACGGCGCTCGGCCCGATCGACGGTCTTCGGGCCTACATCGTCGCCGGTGTGCCCGACCCGCAGGGCCTGCTCAATCAAGTCCCATGGGTGTTCGCCCTGCCCTACAGCCCCGACACCTGGTCGCCAGACGCCGCAGTCCGAGTTGCCAGGGAGCGACTACCCGCACACATGGTCCCGCGCAATTTCCTCACGGTGCCGGAGCTGCCGATTGCCCCCAATGGCAAAGTCAACCGGCGGCTGGCGGTGTCTCAGTATGGGCCGAACTCACGCAAGGGCTGACCGCGCGTGCCTGTGGCAACGTCGCACCGCGCACGCGCTCCGTCAGCACGCACCGCATGAAGCGCGCTGAGGTCGTCGCGGGCCTTCTCACCTATCTGGAGCGAGAGTTCCCGGGCCAGGGAACGACGCTGACCGAGACCACCGACCTCCTCGACGAGTGGTTCGTAGACTCGTTCGGTATCGTCCAGGTCGTGATGTTCATCGAGACCGAGTACGACATCCCGGTGTCGCGCGCAGACATCAACGGGCAGAACTTCAAGAGCGTATCGACCCTCGCGGACTTCGTCACCAACCGCTCGTCCTGAGAGATGCCGGGGTTGCTGGACAAGCCGGTCACCGATGCGGACCGGACCGCGAACAACACGCACAGACCGACGGCGGTGGTCGCCGTGTTGGCGATCCTGTGCGTCTATCTCTACCTGTTCACGCAGGTTGCCGACGACCTCGGCCTTCCGCTGCCAGAAGAGCTCTCCGAGCAGGTCGGACTCGACGTCCGGCACGTGTTCGACGATGACGGAAACGTCGACTCGAATCTCGTCATATCGATGACCCAGCGCATCGAGGACAATGACGACGAGCGGCTGATTTACTTCACCGTCCTGATACTGGCGTTTCTCTGCGTCTACTTCGCGCCTGTGGCGGTCAAACAGCCGGCCATGCTCGGCTGGACGCTCCTGGCGCTGCTGGTGCTCTACGGCGTCGAGGCCACCTCCGCGCTTCTCTTGGCACACGTCGTCGTCTATCTCGTGCTGCACCCGGACGTGGCGCGGCGGCGCGCGGTGAGCGCGCTCGCCGGGCTGCTCGGTTGGGCTGCGTTTGTACAGGACTCCGCCCCCGTGCCTGTGAGCATGGCAGCGGCCCTGGTACTGCCGGTGCTCGCGGTGCTTGCGCAGGAGGCGCTGCGGCGCGTCCTGAGTGCGCCGGTCGCCGCGGCCGTCCTCAGGCCGCTCGTGGTGCACTCCGCCATCGTGTTCATGTGCGTGGCAGTCGCCGTCGAGGGCAGCGGCGGGCCGGAGTGGCGACTCGCGAAGGGTCTGCTAATGTTCTTCTGGCAATGGCCGCGGGTCGCTCTTTACTTCGTGGACTACCAGGACGGCCAGGTGCCTCGAGATCAATCGCTCCACGGTTACCTCGCTGTGTTCATCAGTCTCGGGGTCGTACCGAACTGGAACTGGGGTGTGGCGATTCCCCAGGGATACGCCTACCTCGACAGCAATTTCCTCGCACGTGACAAGAATCGTCTCGTGTTCGAAGGCGTGCAGATCCTCGCGATCGCGCTGCTCTACCTGGTGACGTGGAGCTGGGTGCGCTATGCGCTCGTAGACCTCTTCGACGCACTCGGGATCCCGCTCTACAGGGCTCACATACGCACGATGGTGCGTGCGTTCATGCGCGGAGAGGACATATCGACGGCATCCGTGCTCGCCACGACCTTCTTCGATCTGTTCCGATTCATGATGTATCTCGGGGGCGTACTGCACTTCAAGGTCGGTGTCTGGCGGCTGATGGGCTTCGACGTCGCACCGTACTACAACCGCTACTGGACCTCGACCAACATGGTCACGCTGTGGGCCCGTTTCGCCTTCCACTACAGGGAGTTCATGGTTCGCGCTTTCTACTATCCAGTCTTCCTTCGCTTCTTTCGCCGGCGCCCGTTTCTGCGTGTCTTCGCGGCGACGATGTTCGCGACCGCCGTGGGTAATCTGCTCTGGCACATCTCCGAGCGGGTTGGCTTCAACGGGTTCGAGTGGGATCACGTCGTGTATAGATTGGGCACATGGCCCTACTTCCTCGCGCTCGGTCTCGGGATCGTCTGCGCTCAGCTCTACATGCTGAAGCGCAAGCGTCGGCGGAAGCCGTGGACCCGTGACCGCTGGCTCGTCGGAGACGTCATTTCCGCTTATGTGACGATCCAGTACTTCGGGCTCATCCACATCTTCGCGCGGCCCGCCGGGGGCGCCGACACGTGGGATCTCTTCCGGTTGTTTGCGCGGGGCTTCGGCCTTCAACTTTGAGCCGTGGGGCTATGTGCGCCGCCTCGGGTTGCGCGAGCACCGCTCGGAGTCAGTCGAAGGTCTCAGGACCTCGTCATAGAGTGCCCTGTCCCCCAGCGAGAACCGGGGTAGGGCCTCCCGGTTCGCTGGTGCACGGAAAGCCGAGTCGGCGACGCACGATGGAGCTGTACGGTCCGGGGCCTGCGATCGTCGAAGGAATCGCGCTCGATCATCGTGCTCGATCCGTCCGAAGCGTCCCACGGCAGGCTCGACACGAGTGCGGCCGAGCTCGAGGGAAGCGTGTTCTGGCCGGGCGCGTGGAGGACGTGTCCACGGCCGCGAGACGCCGCCTCGCGGACGCCGTTGCGTCGACCTCGCGCGCGCCTCACGCGCCCGCCGGTCCGCTGCATGAAATGACGGACACGCTCGCGCCAGGAGCATTCGCCGGCACTCGGGCGGCGTTGCACCGGGACAGATCGTGGTGGTCGCTTGGAGCCCTGTCACGGAGGTCCAACGCGGCAACCTGTTGATTTCGTGAGCAACTGGCCGCGGTGGTGGCGCGCATCTCGACGTCGAATGTCACCAGAGCCGAACGGCCGCACCTTCCTGGCCTCGCGAAGGTGCTGGCGGGCCGTCATTGGGATGCCGTGGTGCCCGACGCGGGCCGTGAGACCTCACCGGGGAAGGCACGACACCCGCGCCGGGACTTCAGGAATGAAATGCGCCAACGGCTACGATGACGCCCCACGAGCGCTCGCGCGGAACTTCGATGCGAGTGCCCCGTGGCTCGGTCGCCCGAGACGTTCGACTTCGCGCGGTCGTGCGTTGCACGGACACTCGTGCTCGACGGTCTATACTCCTTTTGTGCTGTGACGGTCGGACGTCGGGATAACGTACGCCGGGTGTCGCGAGACGCACGAGAAGTATGGAGAGAGGTCGGAGACCGGAACGTGAGAGTGGACGTCCATCGTCGCTTCTTCGTCATGCTGCTCGTGGCGTCGGCGCTGTCGGCGTGCGCGACGAAGCCACCCGAGCCTCCGCCGCCCGAGCCCGAGCCCGAGCCCGAGCCGGTGATTCCCGAGCGGTTCCCGACCGTGCTGTTCGGGTCGAGCGAGACCAAGCTCTCCCAGGCACAACGCCGGCAGATCCGCGAGATCGCGGCCGTGCTCAAGCAGCCGCACATCGTCGAGCTGCCGATCATCGTCCAGGGTCACAGCGACTCCATGGGCAGCGCCAGCGTCAACGAGCGGGTCTCGCTCGAGCGCGCGAGGAGCGTGACCAAGGAGCTGGTCTACAACGGCGTGCGCCCGGAGAAAATCACCACCGTCGGGCTCGCCGCCACGCAGCCCGCCGAACCCAACGTGCTTCCAGACGGCGAGGACAATCCGGAAGGTCGCGCGCAGAATCGACGGGTCGAGGTGCTGATCGAGAAGTCCACGGAGTAAACGAGCGAAGTTCTACGAAGCAGCGAACAGAGATTCGCGCTGGAACGGGGAGGAAGAGCCGATGTACGCGACGTACTTCGGATTCAGATGTTTGCCGTTCGACGGGATCCCCGAATCGGATGCCGCGTTCGAGAGCGCGGCCTTCGCGGGGGCGCTCCAGGACCTGCACGGCTGTGTCGAGGGCGGAGCCGGATTCGCGCTGCTGACGGGCGCGCAGGGGGCGGGCAAGACGACCGTGCTGCGCGCCCTCCAGGCGCGGCTCGAGCGGGCCGGGACCTCGGTGCTCGTCAACGATCGCGATGCCGGCTGGGAGACGTTCGTCGACGTGGCGCTCGCGTCGCTCGGCGACGCGGCGGGCGCGCCGCGTGGGGACGAGGTCACGGCGGATCGCGACGGGATGACCTGCACCGCGGTGGTCCTCGTCGACGACGCCCACGAGCTCCCCGGGCACGTGCTGCGCCACCTTCCGTCGCTCGTGGAGAGAGGCGCGGACCTCGGCGCGCGCGTGACCGTCGTCCTCGCCGCGCAGCCAGAGCTCACGGCGCGGCTCGAGGACGGCAGGCTCGACGCGCTCAGGCGCAGGCTGACCCGGGTCCACGCGCTCGGGCCCCTGGCGGCGCTGGAGGTTCGGGACTACGTTCGCCACAAGCTCGACGCGGTTGGTTATCAGGGACCGGAGCTGTTCGACGAGAGCGCGATAGGCTGCCTCGTCGCGCGTTGTGACGGGAATCCGAAGTGGATCGATCTGCTATGCGGGCTCGCGCTGCTGATCGCGTTCGACTCGGGTCGACGCCTCGTGGACGGGCGCATCGTCACGGAGGCTGCCAATGACCATCCCGGCTTCGTGACGAGCGCGCCGCCGGCGGTCACCCACGAGCACTCCGGGCACGAGGCGCACGCGGCGGGAGCGCCGGAGGCGGAGCCCCGCGCATCCACGCCCGGGTCAACCACCGATGGTCGATGGCCGGCGAGCCCTGTGTTCGCCGCGCGAGCCCGCAAGCTGTTGCGCTCCCTGGCTGCGCTCGCCCGGAGCGCGTCGACGCGCGGTCGGGAAGCCTCCAGCGCGGCCGGGGCCGGCCTCCGTGCGCTCGTGGCCACGGCACGCGGTTCGTTGGCTCGGCTAGCGGTGCGTGCGGGCGCAGCCCGCGCCACGCTCGCTACCATGCGCCGGCGTCGAGCGAGATCCAGGGACCAGGCCAACGGATCTCGATACGGTCGAGGCGACACGGGCGTCGCCCGCGAGCGGGATCTCCTCGAGGTGAAGCTGGCCATCACCGGAGTGCTGACCGTCGGCCTCCTCGGGCTCGGCCTGGTCGTCTTTCTCGTTGACGACCCCGGAGACGGTGGGCAGGCGCCGGAGGACGAGAGCCCGCGGGCATCGACGGCGATCGGCAGGTCTTCGCAAGTGATCGCCCGTCTCGAGGAGGCGCACGAGATCGAGGTCGCGGTCCTGAGGGACGAGATGCGCCGTCTGCGTCTGGAGCGAGACGAGGCGCTGAAGGGGGTGCGGACGCGCGAGGCGAGGCGCGACCAGGATCGCGCCGAGCTGGTGAGGCTGCGCTCGGAGCTCGCGACGGCCGAGCTCGCCGCGTCGTCACGCCCGGTCTCGCTGACCTTGCCCGCGGGGACGTTCGTGACCTTCTCCGGTCCGGACGGGGAGCGGGTCGAGGTCGGTCCCGACCAGCTCGAGGGGAAGGGCGAGCGTCTGGTAATCGGAGCGCGTATTCCCCAGGAGTTCATCGACGTCCTGACCTCTCTCGATGCCTCCGACACGAGAGGTGTCTCCGGTCCGACGTCTCCCGCGCCCGCAGGTCTCGCAGTGTCCGGCGATTCGCCCGAGGCGGCGCACGGCGAGCGCACGCGAGAGCTGGGTCCGAGCGTCTCTGTCGCGGGCCTCGAGCCGACCGGTCCGGATGATTCACGCGAGCCCGGCGCCGTGGCTGACGTCGCCCGAGCCGATGCGGTCCAGGGCGATGCGGCCCAGGGCGATGTGGTCCAGGGCGAAGCGGTCCAGGGCGAAGTGGTCCAGGGCGAAGTGGTCCAGGGCGAAGTGGTCCAGGGCGAAGTGGTCCAGGGCGATGCGGTCCAGGGCGATGTGGTCCAGCAGGGCGATGGGATCGAGGCCTATGCGGTCGAGGCCGATGCGATCCAGGCCGATGCGCTCCGGGCCCGCGACGCTCCCGAGGAGCCTCCGGCAGCCGGCGGCTCCGAGGTCTCGGTGGCGCCCGTGCTCCAGGCTCGCGCGCGAGACGACGGCTCTGAGCTCGTCGAGAACGGCGATTCCTCGGAGCGCCCGGCCGAAGCGACCGGCGGCTCCTCGGCGGTCGCGACGCAGCTCCCCGCCAGGGCCGCGCCTGCGGTCGACGCCACGGCGCTCGCCGCGGGCGCGACCGAGCCCTCGGGCTCCGCGGCGACGCTCGCGGCGGACACTGCCGGGCCGGCCGCGGTCTCCTCGGGGCTCGCCGCGAGCCCGGCCGAGCCCGAGCGCAGCACGGCAACGCTCGGGGCCAGCACCTCCGACCCTGCGCTCCGCAACGCCACGCCTGCGGTGAGCACGGCGGAGCTCAAGGCCCCTGAGCCTGCGGGCCGCGGCGAGAAGCCGGCCGCCCGGACGATCCCTTCGAGCGGCGCCCCGAGCGCCGCCCCCACCGAACGCGCACGGCTGGAGGACGGTGCCGTGCCGCTCGATGCAGCGCCGACCATCACGCCGATCGCCGCGGGGAGCGTGCCCGAGCCGCTCGAGCTCGAGGCGATCCGGGTCGACCCTCGCGACGGCGAGCCCCGCGAAGACGTGCGCGCGGCGGAGGCACCACGGGCCACGGGCGCGACGGGCGTGGAGCATGCGGACTACGTCGTCGTCGCCGGAGATACGCTCACGGCGATTGGGAAGCGCTTCGACGCCACGGTCGCGGAGCTTCGTGAGTGGAACGGCCTCACGAGCGACGCGCTGCGCATCGGCCAGCCGCTGAACGTGAAGTCGCCACACGGGCTCGACCGCGAGACCAACCGGGCCCTGCTCGCTGCCGCCGGGCACGGTCAGCTCGGGTTGGTCCGTGCCCTGCTCGATGCCGGTGCGTCGCCCGATGCACGGGACGAGGAGGGCAGGACGGCGCTGATGTACGCCGCCCGCCGCGGCCACTACATGGTAGTGAGGATCCTCGCCGAGCGCGGCGCCGACATCGACCTTCGCGGCGCGGTGGGAGGCACCGCGCTGTCCGACGCGGCCTGGGCAGGGCACGCCATGGTGCTCTCGGAGCTGCTCGAGCGGGGCGCGGATGTCGACGCCGCCAACGAGGACGGCTGGACGCCTCTCATGTACGCGTCGATCAACGGCCACCTGGGATGCGTTCAGGCGCTCATCGGCCGTGGTGCGCAGGTCAATGCGCGCAATGAGGAGTTGCGAACGGCGCTCTCCGCCGCGGTGTGGAACGGACACGTCGAGATCGTCAGGGCACTGCTCGAGAGCGGCGCGGAGGTCGACGAGCGAATGGACGAAGGCTGGACCGCGCTGATGGAGGCCGCGTGGAACGGCGAGGGCGAGATCGTGGCCCTGCTGCTGGAGTACGGAGCAGATCCGAGCGCGTTCAGCGACGCGGGGCTCACGCCGGCCAGCCTCGCCGAGCAGCAGGGGCATGCGGACATCGCGGTGGTGATCTCCCGATCCATCGGCAGCTCCTCCTGACGAGGAGAGCGGGAGGCGGTCGGCCGCAGCCTGCGCCTCGATCTGCTCCCGGTCCCGGTGAAAGCGAGGCTGCCCGTCGCGCTCAGGCCGCGAGCGACAGCGTGATCGTGTCCAGCCCCTCGAACACGGCCACGGCCCGGCTGCCGGCGGCGAGGCGCTGTGGCACCGTGACGCTCCCGGGCGTCACGATCTGCCCCTCATCGAGGCCGATCCCGCGACGCGAGAGGTCGTTCGCAAGCCACACGAGCACGTCCAGCGGCTCGACGCGGCCCGCGACGGGGATCGCCGGCGCCGGCTCGCCGTCGTCGATGCGCAGGTCGACGGTGATTCCGAGCAGACTTCGCTCGCGCCAGTCGCTGAAGCAGGCGCCGGTCACGAGGCCCGCCTGAACGGCGTTGTCCGCGACGATGCGCGCGAGGTCGCGCGAGTCGTCGGGGACGATCTTGCCGCCCGTCAGGCGCGAGCCCGCGAGCTCCACGTTGACTGCCAGATCGGCGGCATCGGCGACCTCGTCGCGACCGTAGCTCCGCCGGCGCGGCGGCAACGGCGCGCGCAGCCGGAAACCGACCTCGCACTCCATGTGCAGCGGCGGGAAGCGCTCAGCCGGGATCGCAGCGCCATTGGCGAAGCAGGTGGACGCGAAGATGCGCCCGCAGGGGCGCTCGGGAGCCCCCGCAACCTTCCAGCCGACGACGGCCTCGCCTATCTGCGCGGCCATCTCGTCCTGGATCGCCGTCGCCTCGGCGACGTCTCGTGGCTCGAGGTGCTCGGGCAAGCCGTCTATCGTGCGTGCATCTCGCCAGGCCGCCGCGAGCATCGTGGCGGCCGCGAGGATCTCGCGCCGGCTCATGCGTACGGCCTCGTGGCTGCTGCTCGCCGTTGGAGGTTCATGTTCGAGCATTCAGGTTCGAATGGACTACGTCCGAAGGTCTCACGGGCTGGAGTCCGTCGTGGGCTCTCGCCTCGCGTTTCTCGGGTACGCTTCGCCGTCCCCGGGCCACGTCGGCCGCTCACCGCGTCGCACATCCGACCGCTCCCGGGCGGGCACCATGCTAACCGATCTATACTGCGCGAATCCTGGTAAGGCCGACCCCGTGGCGTTCGACCCGTTTCGCCGCGCGAGGAGACGCGCCGCGGTGCCTCCGAAGATGGCGGCAATCCTGGAGCAGATCCGTGGCAGCCCGCAGACGGTCGCGATTCCTGTCGAACATCGGGCGTGCTGCCAAGACCAGCGCGACGCGCTCCATGCGCCTCAATCGCGCAATCAAGAGGCATCTGTTCCAACGCGCGCACTGCGTCTTCGTCACCGCGCTGCCGAAGTCGGGCTCGACCTACCTGACGACGCTGCTGCTGGGAGCGACCGGCTTCATCCCATACTTTCTCGGCGACGACCACCTCAACGAGCAGGATCTGTGCGAGCAGAAGCTGATCGACGCGTGGAACATGAACGTCGTCGCGCACCAGCATACCCGTGCGACGCGAATCAACCTCGAGAGGATGCACGCCTACCGGATCCGCCCTGTGGTGCTCACCCGGGACATCTTCGATTGCGCCACCTCGCTGCTCGATCACCTGCACCGGGAGTCCCGGGACAACCCGACCTTCTCGGTCGACGACGGCTTCCTCGCCATGCCCCGCGCCCGGCAGCTCGACGCCATCGTCGATCTCGCGCTGCCCTGGCACGTCCAGTTCGTCGCCGCCTGGCAGCGGGCGGACATCGACCGGCTGTGGGTGACCTATCGGGAGCTCGTCTCGGATTGCGAGCCGACGGTCGTCCGGGTCCTCGACTTCTACGGCCTGCCGCGGGACGGCGCCCGCGTCGATCAGGCCCTCGAGCGTGCGCAGCACACGTTCACGCGCTTCAACGTCGGCAGCACACGTCGTGGCGCGGACGAGTTCTCCGACGAGCAGTGCGAGCGGGTCATCGCCCTGACGAGGCATTTCCCGGACGTCGATTTCTCCTGCGTCGGGCTCGGACCCGAGCAGGCCTCGGCGCGAGCTGCGCGGACCTGATACGTGCCCGGGCGCAGGTCGTCAGCGGCGCGAGTACAGCCGGCCGCGCAGCCCGTCCGGCCTGTGATGTCGGTAGTAGTCGGCGGCTTCCCTCTGCAGGCTGTGCCAGCGTGTCAGCCACGAGCCCGGATCCTCCCCGGCGAGGAGCTCCGGTCGTCGCAGGAGGACGGTCTCCAGCTTCCCGAGGTTAACCGGGAGCCGCAGGAGCAGTCTCTCCAGCTCGTCGAGACGTGTGGTGAGCGGTTCTTGCCCGAGCAACAGGTGGAACGCCGCCTGGGTCGCGGTGACGAACTGGACCTCGCCCCGGGTGAGCGAGAGCGGCTCGACGGGCCCGCTCATGACCATGCGCGGCGGTCGCGAGATCCGCACGATGACCCGTTCCCGGCGATAGCAGTGTGCATTCAACCGCGAGAAGCCACGCTGCGAGAGCAGCTCGGCGAGCTGCGCGCGAGCCTTCGGGCCGACGAAGTCTATGTCGTGGCGCTCGTAGTCGCTGTCGTCGTAGCAGGCGATGAGGCCGAGGGCGTCGATTGGCCAGCACACGAGGGTCGGATCCGCGAGCTCGCGCTCGAGCCACTCGCTCGGCGTGATCTCCACGAAGGCGGACTGCATCCCGGCGATGCGCGCCTCGAGCGCCCACCAGGGGCCTGCGAAACGTCCTGGAAGGGCGAGTGACGATCGGTCGCGGGCCACCGCCGGCTCGAGTAGTCCCGCTTCCACTAGCCGGTGCCGCCAACGGAACCGCCAGCGATAACGGCCCCGCCTCTCGATGCAGCTGACCTGGTCGAGGCCGGCGAAGGCCGCCTCGCCGAGCGCCCTCGTCCGAACCGGGCCCGGCACCGGGGACAGCGGGTGGATCCACTCGCACCCGAACCGTCTGAACCAACGCCGGGCGTCCGCGTCGAAGCCGGTGCGAAAAGGAAGCACCGTTGCGATGCCCCCGATGCTCTCGCCGGCGCGGGCGAGCGCGTCGTCGAAGGGCGGCTCGCCGAGGAGGTAGTTCCCGAAGGTTCCGCGCAGGAGATAGGCGAGTGTCCACCCGAGCCAGCCCGTGCGCGAGCAGCACACGAGGGCGTCGTCGTAGAGGGGGACGATGCGGGTCCCCTCGGCGCGCCCGGCGAGTGACTGCAGCAAGGTGCTCATCGGCTGCTAGCTGGCGGCGACGACGCCCTTCTCCTCGTCGGCGCCGGCGTCGATGAATCCGCCGGACTGGTGCGCCCACAGCGAGGCGTACAGCCCGCCTGCCTCGACCAGCGCTTCGTGGGTGCCCGTCTCGACGATCTGCCCGGTGTCGAGGACGACGAGGCGGTCGAGGGCGGCGATGGTCGAGAGCCGATGCGCGATCGCGATCACCGTCTTCCCGTGCATGAGTGCGAAGAGGTTCTCCTGGATCGCGGCCTCGACCTCCGAGTCCAGTGCGGAGGTGGCTTCGTCGAGGACCAGGATCGGCGCGTTCTTCAGGAACACGCGGGCAATGGCGATCCGCTGGCGCTGGCCGCCGGAGAGCCGTACGCCGCGCTCGCCGACCAGGGCGTCCATGCCTCTGCGCCCCTGGGGATCCTCGAGCGCTTCGATGAACTCGAGCGCGTTCGCGCGCCGGGCCGCCTCGAAGATCTCCTCCTCCGAGGCGTGGGGCTTGCCGTAGGCGATGTTCTCGCGGATCGAGCGGTGGAGCAGCGACGTGTCCTGGGTCACCACGCCGACCTGGGCGCGGAGCGAGTTCTGCGTGATCTGCGAGATGTCCTGCCCGTCGATGAGGATCCGGCCTCCCTCGAGATCGTAGAACCGCAGCAGGAGGTTGACGAGCGTCGTCTTGCCGGCGCCGGATCGACCGACGAGCCCGATCTTGGTGCCCGGCTCGATCTCGAGGCACAGGTCCTCGATGACGCCGCCCGCCTTGCCGTAGTGGAAGACGACGTTCTCGAAGCGGATCCCGCCGGCGCCGCGCGCGAGCGCGCAGGCTCTGGCGTCGTCCACGACCTCCCGCGGGCGGGCGAGCATGGTCATACCGTCGTGCACGATGCCGATATGCTCGAACAGGCTCGAGACCTCCCACATGATCCACTGGGACATGCCGTTCAGGCGCAGGGCGAGTCCGATGGCGACGGCGATGGAGCCGACGGAGACGATCCCGGTGAGCCAGTAGGTCACCGCCAGGGCGCCGACGGCGAACACGACCACGGAGTTGTTGAGATAGACGAAGGTCTGGAACAGCGTCACCAGGCGCATCTGCCGGTGCACGGTGCCCAGGAACTCGTCCATCCCCTCGCGTGCGTAGCTCTGCTCGCGGTCGGTGTGGGAGAAGAGCTTGACCGTCGAGATGTTGGTGTAGGTGTCGACCACTCGGCCGGTCATCATCGATCGCGCATCGGCCTGGCTCTGGGAGACCGCTTTCAGGCGAGGCACGAAGTAGGCGATCAGCGAGACGTAGACGGCGATCCAGGCGAGCAGGGGCAGCGCCAGGCGCCAGTCGGCGCTGGCGACCATCACGATCATCGCGATGAAGTACACGGCGACGTAGACGAAGACGTCGAGGAGCTTCATCACCGCCTCGCGGACCGCGAGGGAGGTCTGCATCACGCGCGTCGCGACGCGCCCGGCGAACTCGTTGGCGAAGAAGTCGAGGCTCTGGCCTAGCAGGTAGCCGTGCATCTTCCAGCGCGCGACCATCGGATAGTTGCCGAGGAGCGTCTGGTGCACGAGCAGCGAGTGCGCCAGGACCGCGAGCGGCAGCCCCACGAGGACCGTCGCGCCCATCGCGAGGAGGGTGGACCCCTCGCGCTCGAGGAAGCCCGCCCGATCGGCGTTGGCGAGCCAGTCGACGATGCTGCCGAGGAACCCGAAGACCAGGACCTCACCGACCGAGATCGCCGCGGTCAGGATGGAGAGCGCCAGCAGCCACGGCGCGGCCTCGCGCGAGTAGTGCCAGCAGAACGCCACGAATCCGGGCGGCGGCTGCGTGCCGGTGTCCGAAGGATAGGGATCGAGCCGGGCCTCGAACCAGCTGAACATCGTCGTCTCCGATAGAGGGCTGAGGTACCGCGCCGCGGGCCGGGCGTGGCGGCCGGGCCCGGCGAAAGGCTTCCGGGCCGCCGCAAGGGTATCTCGGGACGGGCCGGCCCGCTCGTGCTCCTGGCGCGGGGAACGCTGAGCGCGGTCGGTGACGTCGCCGGACGCGTCTGCCACCGCGCCGCGTCGCATCGTGACCGCGTTCCGCTTTTCCAGCGGGTCGGGCCGGGAACTGCGCCAACCGACACGTTTCCGCCCGCGTCCGGACACTAGCATCCGCCCCCGGCGAAGAATGCGGTCGTCGCTCGCGCTCGCCCCCGAGTGCCGCCCGTCCAACGAACCGCCGAACACGATGAAGTCCGAACGATGAGGCTCCGACTCCAGCCACGCTACGTCCTGACCATCCTCGCCCTGGTGCTCGTCACCGGGGTGATGTTCGCCGGGATTCAGCTCCTGGAGTTCAGGAGGACGACGACCGACCTCGCGGCTGCGAGCGCACGCTCGATGCAGCGGGATCTGCTGGTGCAGCTCGAGAACCGCGGCGTCTCGATGGTCGAGTTCCTGGCCGGGCATCTGGCTGCACCGATCTACGAGCTCGACTACGACCGGATACACGCCTTGGTCACCGCGACCCTGCGCCAGTCGGATGTCGTGAGTATCACCGTGTACGACGAGCGTGGCCGCGTGCTCGACGACGGCAGCGGGTCCATCCCCGCATTCGAGGCACCCTCCGAGGACCGGGTCCCTGCGCAGGCGTTGGGGCTCGCCGGGATCCGCACCTGGACCGACGAGGCTGCAGCCACGCTCACCGCAGCGGCGCCCGTGCTCGTGGGCGACCGGCTCGTCGGGGGGGTGAGCGTCGTCCTGTCCCGCGAGCCCATCGAGGAGGACATCGCGGCCATGCGTGGCGCGCTCGCCGAGCTCGGTGCGCAGGCCATCGGTGAGGCGCTGGTGACGACGATGGTCGCCGCCCTCGCGGCGGCCCTCGGTGCCGGGGTCCTGTCCTGGATCGCCGCTCGTCGCCTCGTCGAGCCGGTGCATGTGCTCACCAGGCACACGGTCGAGATCGGACGCGGGAACTACGCGGCGAGGATCGGGTCGGAACGCCGCGACGAGCTGGGGGATCTGGCGCGCTCCTTCGACGAGATGGCGGACGCCCTTCTGGCCGAGCGCGAGACCTCGGAGCGATTCCGCCTCTCCCTCGAGGAGTACAGTCGGGATCTGGAGGTGGCGAGGGACCAGGCCGAGGCCGCGAGCGAGGCGAAGAGCCGCTTCCTCGCCACGATGAGCCACGAGATCCGCACGCCGATCCACGGCGTCATGGGAGTGACCGACCTGCTCCGCACGACCAACCTCGATGCGCACCAGCGCGCGTACCTGTCGAGCATCCGGCGCTCGAACGAAGCGCTGCTCTCGGTCATCGAGGACGTTCTGGACTTCTCGAAGATCGAGGCCGGGCAGCTGGCGCTGCGCGAGGCCCCCTTCGACCTGATCGGACTGCGGGACGATCTCGAAGCGATGTTCGGCGAGGCCGCGGCGCGCAAGGGACTGGACCTCGCGTTCCGCACCGAGCCCGACCTGCACCGGCACTTCGTGGGCGACCTCGCCCGGCTGCGCCAGATCCTCACCAACCTGGTCGGCAACGCGGTCAAGTTCACCGAGAGCGGCGGCGTCATAGTCGCGATCACCCGCGGGCCGGGCGATCGGGAGCAGGGCGTCGACGTGGTGCGCTTCGAGGTCGTCGACACCGGGATCGGCATCGAGGACCAGGACATCGAGCACATCTTCGATGCCTTCATCCAGGCCGACGGCTCGACGACGCGCCGCTTCGGCGGAGCGGGTCTCGGGCTGTCCATCAGCCGGCAGCTCGTGGAGCTCATGGGCGGCGAGATCGGCGCCGAGAGCGAGCCCTGGCGCGGCACCACCTTCTGGTTCGACGTGCCGCTGCAGCGGGCCGCGCCCGTCTCCGTGCCGGCTCCATCAGACGCGCCAGCCACCTTCGACGCCGATGTCCTGCTCGTGGAGGACAACGAGCTGAACCAGCTGGTCGCGCTGGAGACCTTACGCTCGCTCGGCTGCAAGGTCGACGTCGCGGAGAACGGGCGCCTCGCTCTCGACGCGGTCGAGCGGCGCGCCTACGACCTCGTGATCATGGACTGCAACATGCCGGAGATGGACGGCTTCGCCGCAACGCGGGCGATTCGCCGGACCGAGGCGAAGACGGGCCGTCACCAGCTCATCATCGCAGCGACGGCGAACGCGCTGGTGGGCGATCGGGAGCTGTGCATCGAGGCCGGCATGGACGACTACCTGACCAAGCCCTTCAGCCGCGACTCGCTGGCGAGCACCCTCGCTCTCTGGCTCGACAGCGGACAGGCGGAGACGGCCTGAATGCCGGCTCCCAGTCGCGAGATGGCCGGTCGAGTCACGGCCTCGAGCCTGTTCTGCAGCCGGGTGTCGGTAGCTGGCCCGAAAGAGCTGGCGCGCAGCCAGTGCGTCGATCGTCGCCAGCCGGCGTGCCGTCAGTCGGTATTGTGGGTGAGGGCGAAGTCGAGCACGCGGGTCTTCCCCCACCAGACCTTGCCGAGGTATACGCCCGGCTCGACCTCGCGGATCTCGTCGCGGATCTTCTTCGCGAAGAACGACGTCTTCGAGTAGTCGATCACGATCGTCTCCTTGCCGTCGAGCCAGCTGGCGTCCTTGTAGACGGTCGCGACGACGAAGGTGAGGGAGAACGGGGTGATCTTGTTGATCAGGACGCCCGTCTCGTTGTCGGGCGGGAACAGGTGGAACACCTTGCCCTGCCACGCGAGGCTCCTCGCGAGCATGGCGGCGATCTTCGAGAACGCGGAGCCGGCGACGATGGCGGTGCCTCTGGTGTCGCCGTTCGGGATCGGTCCGGGCCTGGCCTGGCGATAGATCTCGTCGAGCTCCTCGCGGCTCGTCTCCAACCACTTCTCGATCGCGACGTTCATGTTGCTGCTCCT
>CAJIAT010000587.1_pt1 | contig 23493 bp, 17 predicted proteins | sample 9199161 | NCBI WGS metagenome assembly CAJIAT01 (sample SAMEA7708281, study PRJEB35096) | sediment metagenome | biome: marine neritic benthic zone biome [ENVO:01000025]; feature: sediment [ENVO:00002007]; material: shallow marine sediment [ENVO:03000034] sea grass bed [ENVO_01000059] ... | reverse complement strand
GCCGTCAAGGTCACCCTCGGCCCCAAGGGCCGCAACGTCGTGCTCGAGAAGAGCTTCGGCGCCCCCACCGTCACCAAGGACGGCGTCTCGGTCGCCAAGGAGATCGAGCTCGAGGACAGGTTCGAGAACATGGGCGCGCAGATGGTCAAGGAGGTCGCCTCCAAGACCTCCGACGTCGCCGGTGACGGCACGACGACCGCGACCGTCCTCGCCCAGTCGATGATGAAGGAAGGCCTCAAGGCCGTCGCCGCGGGCATGAACCCGATGGATCTGAAGCGCGGCATCGACAAGGCCGTCATCGCCGCCGTCGACGCGCTGCAGGATCTCTCCAAGCCCACCACCGACAGCAAGGCGATCGCCCAGGTCGGCACCATCTCGGCCAACTCCGACAACTCGATCGGCGACATCATCGCCGAGTCGATGGACAAGGTCGGCAAGGAGGGCGTGATCACTGTCGAGGACGGGCAGAGCCTCGAGAACGAGCTCGACGTGGTCGAGGGCATGCAGTTCGACCGCGGCTACCTCTCGCCCTACTTCATCAACAACCAGGACAGCATGTCCGCCGAGCTCGAGGAGCCCTACATCCTCCTGCACGACAAGAAGGTCTCGAACATCCGCGACCTGCTTCCGGTGCTCGAGGGCGTCGCCAAGGCCGGCAAGCCCCTGCTCCTCATCGCCGAGGACGTCGAGGGCGAGGCGCTGGCGACCCTGGTGGTGAACACCATCCGCGGCATCGTGAAGGTCGCAGCGGTGAAGGCGCCGGGCTTCGGTGATCGCCGCAAGGCAATGCTGCAGGACATGGCGGTCCTCACCGGTGGACGTGTGATCTCCGAGGAGGTCGGTCTCTCGCTCGAGAAGGCGGGCCTCGAGGACCTGGGCACGGCCAAGCGCGTCCAGATCAGCAAGGAGAACACGACGATCATCGACGGCGCCGGCGACAGCAAGGAGATCGAGGCGCGGGTCAACCAGATCCGTCAGCAGATCGAGGAGACCACCTCCGACTACGACCGCGAGAAGCTCCTGGAGCGCGTGGCGAAGCTGGCCGGCGGCGTGGCCGTCATCAAGGTCGGCGCCGCGACCGAGGTCGAGATGAAGGAGAAGAAGGCGCGCGTCGAGGACGCGCTGCACGCCACCCGTGCGGCCGTCGAGGAGGGCGTGGTGCCCGGCGGCGGCGTCGCCCTCATCCGCTCCCTCGACAAGCTCGACGTCAAGGGCGAGAACCACGATCAGGACATGGGCATCAGCATCGCCAAGCGCGCGATGGCCGAGCCGCTGCGCCAGATCGTGGAGAACGCCGGCGGCGAGCCGTCGGTGGTCCTGAACCGCGTCGCCGACGCGAAGGGCGCGGAGGGCTTCAACGCGGCCAGCGAGGAGTTCGGTGACATGATCAAGATGGGCATCCTCGACCCGACCAAGGTGGTGCGCTGCGCGCTGCAGAACGCTGCCTCGATCGCGGGTCTGCTCATCACGACCGAGGCGATGGTCGCCGAGAAGCCGAAGAAGGACGAGCCGCCGATGCCGGGCGGTGACATGGGCGGCATGGGCGGCATGATGTAAGGCTTGCCCGCCACGCGGGCCTGCCGTGCGCCGGCGGGACCGCGAGCCCTTGGAGACCCCGCCCCCGTGGCGGGGTTTCTTTTTTCCGGGCCCCGGCGGCGGCGACGCGACATCGCGGTCTGCGCTGCGGCACACTCCCGTCGGGCAGACGGGGGAGGAGACCGATGGCTTCGCACCTCAGCGACGCAGCGCGGGAGAAGCTCGCCGCGGTCAGCACCGCGTCGATCACCACCGTGCTGTTCAAGCGGGGCCTGCGCAACGCGTTCATGCAGGGACCGACGCCGGTGAACCCGTCGGCACCGCGCATGGTGGGCGAGGCGTACACCCTGCGCTACGTCCCGGCGCGCGAGGATCTCGACCATCTGGCGGTCTTCGAGGACCGCTCCCATCCCCAGCGCAAAGGCGTCGAGGAGTGCCCGCCTGGCCACGTATTCGTGATCGACAGCCGCGGCGATCGCCGCGCCGCCTCCGCCGGGGGGATCCTCATCACGCGGCTGATGGTGCGTGGCGCCGCCGGGGTGGTCACCGACGGCGGCTTCCGGGACTGCGCGGACATCGCGGCCCTGGACTTCCCGGTCTACCAGAGCGGCCCCTCGGCCCCGACCAACCTCATCCACCACCACGCGGTGGACCTCGACGTGCCGATCGGCTGCGGCGGCGTGGCCGTCTATCCCGGCGACGTCCTGGTCGGCGACGCCGACGGGGTTGCAGTGGTCCCCGCCCATCTCGCCGAGGAGGTCGCGGCGGAGGTCTTCGAGATGACCTGCTTCGAGGACTACGTGCAGGAGCAGGTCCTCGCGGGCCGCTCGACCTTCGGCCTCTACCCGCCGACGGACCCGGAGACCCTCGAGGACTTCGCGCGCTGGCGGGCCCGCCGCGACGGCGGTGAGAGCCTGTGAGTCAATCATGCACCTGCTTCGGACTCCTCCCGACGGCGCACGACTGATTCACGGGCTCTGAGCCGCGCGCAGCTCGGCGATCGATTCCGTCCCCGCGACCAGCGCCTCCTTGCGGCGCTTGGGCAACGCCTTCACGGCACGCTCGAGCCGCAGCGCCTGCGCACGCGACCCCACCGGATGCGAGAGGGCGAGGGCGAGCGGTCCCCGGCCACGCAGGTAGCGCGCGGCGCGGGAGGCGCCCGCGCGGTGCTCGGCGATCCGCCGCGCCACGTCCACGGCGACGCCCGTGTAGAGCGACCCGTCCGCGCAGCGGACGATGTAGAGGTGCCAGTGCGCGGGCGAGTCGGACACGGTGGCCCAAGCAGATGACCGACCCGCATTGTGACAGCGAATTGCAGTTATCTCGGTAACGCTCGACGGCGCACGGGCCCGCCAGACCTTCGTGCTGCCCGATCAGACCGCCTGGGCGTGACGGCGTCCGGCCGGCGCCTCGGCGAGGTGCCGGTCGAACAGCGCGCAGACGCTGCGCAGCAGCGGCCGGGCCCGCTCGGCGACCTCCAGCCGCCGACCGGACCGCCTCACCAGGCCGTCGCGGACCAGGGGGTCGGCCCGGGCGAGCGAGTCGTCGAACTGGTTTGCCGGGGTACCGAAGCGAGCGCTCACACTCTCCAGATCTACTGCCATGTCGCACATCAACCGCTCGATCACCGATCGACGCACGACGTCGTCGGCCGTGGTCTCGATACCCCTCGCGGTCGCCAGCGCACCCTCGCGCACACGCTCCGCCCAGGCGGCGATGTCCGGCTCGTTCTGCACGTAGCCCGCCGGCAGCGCGCCGATGGCGGACGCCCCGAGCCCGATGAGCGCATCGGCGGCGTCAGTGGTGTAGCCCTGGAAGTTGCGCCGCAGCGTCCCCGCCCCGAGCGCGCGGGCCATGGGATCCTCCGGGAGGGCGAAGTGGTCGAGCCCCACGGGCACGTAGCCGGCGGCGACGAGCGCGTCGAACGCCGCCCGGTACTGCACCCAGCGCCCGTCCCGGTCAGGGAGCTCGGCGCGCTCGAGGACCCTCTGGTGGCGCTTCATCCACGGCACGTGCGCGTAGCCGAACAGCGCGAAGCGCTGCGGACGCAGCGCCGCGGTCTCGGCCACGGTGCGCTCGATACCGGCGACGTCCTGGCGAGGCAGCCCGTACATGAGGTCGACGTTGATCGCCGCGATCCCGGCGGCCCGCAGCCGCTCGACGGCGTGGCGGGTGACCTCGAGGGGCTGGATCCGGTTGATGGCCTCCTGGACCTGCGGGTTCACGTCCTGCACGCCGAGGCTGACGCGGTTCACCCCGACCCGGGCGAGGGCGTCGACCACCTCGTCCGTGAGGCGCCGAGGATCGATCTCCACCGCGAACTCGGCGTCCGGCTCGAAGCGGAACCCCTGGCGCAACGCACCTGCGAGGCGCTCGATCTCCGCCGCCTCGAGGATCGTGGGCGTGCCCCCGCCCCAGTGCACGTGAGAGACGGACAGCCCCCCGGGCACAAGCTGCGAGACGGAGCGGACCTCGCGCAGCAGCGCCTCCAGATAGGCCGCAACCGGTGCGTGGCGGCGCACGATCTTGGTATGGCAGCCGCAGAACCAGCACAGGCTGTCGCAGAAGGGGACGTGCGCGTAGAGCGATAGCCGTGTGCCCTGAGCCAGCGTGGCGAGCCAGTCCGCGTAGCGCGTGGCGCCGATCCCGGCGTGGAAGTGGTTCGCCGTCGGGTAGCTCGTGTAGCGAGGCACCCGGGCGTCGTAGCGCTCGAGGGTCGATCGGTCCATGGGGCGATTGTGCGGCCCCGAGGGCCGCGCGCCTTGATCCCGGTCAATGGCGCCAGGTGCCTGGACGGGTGCCCGGACCATCGGCCAGGATCATCGGGCCATGAGCTCTCCGTCCGGCGTCGCGCCGCACCCCCTCCCCGAACCTCTCGCCGCGCGTGCGGCCGATCGCCGCGCGGCGATTGCCGAGGCGCTCGGCGCGCAGCCCGACCTGCCCGGCGACGCCGATCGGGTCCTCGCCTGCAGCGACTTCGTGGCTCACGGCCTGGCCCGTGACGCCGACCTCGCCGCAGATCTGATCGGCAGCGGCGATCTCGCGACCTCCTACCCCCACGCGACGCAGGCGGGCGACGAGCGCCCGGCCTCCTTCGACCACTATCGCGACCTCGCCCGGGGAGCGCTCGCCGGCGCCGGCGACGAGGCGTCGCTCGGCCTCGCGGCCCGCCGGCTGCGCCGGCGCGAGATGATCCGCATCGCCTGGCGCGACATCGGCGCGCTGGCGGACTTCGAGGAGACGCTCCGGGACACCTCGGCCCTCGCCGACGCGATCGTCGAGGTCTGCCTCGACTGGCTCCACGCGTGGATGACGGACGACCTCGGCGAGCCGACGGGCGCCGGCGGCGAGGCGCAGCGCCTCACGGTGCTCGGGCTCGGCAAGCTCGGCGCCTGCGAGCTGAACTTCTCCTCCGACATCGACCTGATCTTCACCTTCGCCGAGCCCGGCGAGACCGTCGGCGGCCGGCGCGCAGTGGCGAACGAGGAGTTCTTCGCCCGCCTTGGCAGGCGGCTCATCAAGGTGCTCGACGAGCGCACCCCGGCGGGCTACGTGTACCGGGTGGACATGCGGCTGCGGCCCTTCGGCAGCGCCGGGCCGCTGGCGATGAGCCACGACGCCATGGAGCAGTACTACGCGGTCCACGGCCGCGACTGGGAGCGCTACGCGCTGATCCGGGCGCGGGTGGTGGCCGGCGACGAGACCGGGGGGGCAGCGCTCCTGGAGCACCTGCGCCCCTTCGTCTACCGGCGTTACCTCGACTTCGGGGCCCTCGAGTCGATGCGCGAGATGAAGCAGCTCATCGACGAGGAGGTCGCGCGCAAGGAGCTCACCGACAACGTCAAGCTCGGGGCCGGCGGGATCCGGGAGATCGAGTTCACGGGCCAGGCCTTCCAGATGGTTCGCGGGGGCCGCATACCGCAGCTGCGCGGCCGGCGCATCACCGCGGTGCTCGAGCGCATCGGCGCCCTCGACCTGCTGCCCAGGCACGCGGTCGAGCACCTCGTGGAGGCCTACCGCTTCCTGCGCACCGTCGAGCACCGGCTGCAGCAGGGCGACGATCGCCAGACCCACACCCTGCCCTCGGACGACGACGCGCGCGCTCGCCTCGCCGCCGGCATGGGGCTCGCCGGGTGGCCGGCGCTGTCGGCGGAGATCGTGCGCCAGCGGCGGCGGGTGGGCGGGCAGTTCGATCAGGTCTTCGGGACTCCGGTCACCCAGGCGGACGAGCACGAACGGCTCGCGCTCGCGCTCGACCCGTCGATGGACGGCGAGGAGGCGCTCGCGCTCCTCTCACAGATCGGATTCGAGGACACCGGCACCGCCTGGGCGCTCCTCGATGCGGCCCGCGGCTCGAGCGCCCTGCGTGCGATGGACGGGCACGGTCGCCAGCGCCTGGAACGCGTGGCGCCGGACCTCCTGCGCGCCTGCGCAGCCCGGCCGAACGCCATCGAGACCCTGCAGCGTGCGCTGGCGATCGTCGAGGCCGTCGCCCGGCGCAGCGCCTACCTCGCGCTGCTCGCCGAGCGCCCGCTGGCCCTGTCCCAGCTCGTGCGCCTGTGCGCAGCGAGCCCCTGGATCGCGCGGCTCATCGCCAGCCACCCGCTGCTCATCGACGAGCTCCTCGATGCGCGCACTCTCTACGATCCGCTCGATCGCCCCGGGCTCGAGCGCGACGTCGCGGCGCGGCTGGCCCCCGTCGACGCCGGCGACACGGAGCAGGAGATGGGGGCGCTTCGCCGCTTCAAGCAGGCCAACGTGCTACGCGTCGCCGCCGTCGACGTCTCGCACGTCATGCCGCTGATGGTGGTGAGCGATCACCTGACCGAGATCGCCGAGGTCGTGCTGGGACGCAGCCTCGAGCTCGCCTGGCGCGATCTCGCGAGGCGCTACGGCGAGCCGCGCTGCACCGTCGACGGCGAGCGTCGACGGGCGCAGTTCGCGATCATCGCCTACGGGAAGCTGGGCGGAATCGAGCTCGGCTACGGCTCGGATCTGGACATCGTCTTCGTCCATGGCAGCCGCGGCGGCGACCAGATGACCGATGGCGAGAAGTCCGTCGACAACGCGGTCTTCTTCGCGCGCCTCGCCCAGCGAATCATCCACTTCCTGACCACCCCGACGCCCGAGGGGGTGCTCTACGAGGTCGACTCGAGGCTCCGGCCCGAGGGCTCGGCGGGCCCGATGGTGAGCGCCATCGAGGGTTATCGCCGGTACCTGCTCGACAAGGCCTGGACCTGGGAGCACCAGGCGCTCACCCGGGCCCGGGTGGTGGCCGGGGACGACGCGCTGGCGCGCCGCTTCGAGGAGATCCGCCGCGAGGTGCTGCTGCGTCCACGGGACCCGGAGCAGCTGCGCGAGGAGGTTCGCTCCATGCGCCAGCGCATGCGCGATGCGCTCGGCACCGGGAAGCGCGCGGGCTTCGACCTCAAGCAGGACGCCGGCGGTATTGCCGACATCGAGTTCATGGTTCAGTATGGCGCGTTGCGCTGGGCGGAAAAGCTCGGCGATTCATTGAGATACACCGACAACGTTCGCCTGCTCGAGGGCATCGCGAAGGCCGGTCTGATGCCCGAGCAGGACACGCGCTTCCTGACCGACGCCTACCGCGCCTACCGCGCGCGCGTGCACGTGCTGGCGCTCCAGGAGCAGGAGATCGTCGAGGACGACAGCGAGTTCCTCGCCGAGCGCGAAGGCGTGCGGCGGCTGTGGGACGAGCTGATGGGGGAGAGCGCGATGGGGACCGATGACCATGGGGATGGATGACCGCGACGGGGTCATCTGGATGGATGGCGAGTACGTGGACTGGCGCGAGGCCAAGGTCCACGTGCTCACGCACACGCTGCACTACGGCCTCGGCGCCTTCGAGGGCGTGCGCGCCTACAGGACCGACAAGGGCACGGCCATCTTCCGGCTCGAGGACCACACCCGGCGCCTGCTGCGCTCGGCGCACATTCTGGGCATGGCGATGCCCTACGACGCCGACACCCTGAACGAGGTGCAGCGCGAGATCGTGCGTCGCAACGGCCTCGAGTCGGCCTACATCCGGCCGCTGGTCTACTACGGCGCCGAGGGTCTGGGGCTGCACGCCGAGTCGCTGTCCACCCACGTCGCGATCGCGACCTGGGAGTGGGGCGCCTATCTCGGTGCGGAGAACCTCGAGCGGGGGATCCGCATCTGCACCGCGTCGTACACGCGCCACCACGTCAACGCCGCGATGAGCAAGGCCAAGGCGAACGGCCAGTACACGAACTCCATCCTCGCCCTTTCCGAGGCCACGAGCCGTGGCTTCGACGAGGCGCTGCTGCTCGACGTCGGCGGCTACGTGGCCGAGGGCAGCGGAGAGAACTTCTTCCTGGTCATGGACGGGGTGATCCACACGCCGGAGCTGACCTCGGCCCTCGCCGGGATCACCCGGGCGACGGTCATCACCATCGCCGAGGAGCTCGGCTACACCGTGCGCGAGCGGCTGATCACGCGCGACGAGGTCTACGTGGCCGACGAGGCCTTCTTCACCGGCACCGCCGCGGAGGTGACGCCGATCCGCGAGTACGACGGTCGGGCGATCGGCGCGGGCTCGCGCGGGCCGGTGACCGCACGCCTCCAGGAGGCCTACTTCGACCAGGTCTACGACCGGCACGGCTCGCACCCCGAGTGGCTGACGTACGTCTAGCCCGGATATCCGGGCCGGCCCGTCGCCGATATCCGGGGGTAGCCGGGGGTATCACCCCGGAGCCTATACTTGGCCGTGCCAGCGCCAGCACTCACCGGAGGGAAAGACGTTGACCGCCGACACCGCGGGCGCGCCGGGGCAGACTGGTCCGCAGCGGACCGGTCCGGAGCCGGTTGCGCCGAACGCCGAGAATCTCTATCGCGTCACGCAGGCGGACCTGCCGCTGTCGTGCCCGATGCCGGGAATGTCGCTGTGGAACAGCCATCCGCGCGTCTATCTGCCGATCGAGGACGAGGGCGGGCAGAGCCAGTGTCCCTACTGCGGCGCGCGCTACGTCCTGGCTGACTGAGATCGCTGCCCGGGCGCCGCCCGGCTCTGCCCTCACTCACCCCTGCGACCCGACCCGTGACCAGCCGCCAGATCTACCTGAGACTGCTGAGCCACGTGGTTCCGCACTGGCGGGTGTTTCTCGTCTCGATCGTCGCGATGGCGGTGCTCGCCGCCACCGAGCCGGCGATTCCCGCGCTGCTCAAGCCGACCATCGACGGCAGCTTCGTCGAGAAGGATGTCTCCTCCGTTCGACTCATGGCGATGCTGCTGGTGCTGGTCTTCCTCGTCAGGGGGCTGTCGGGGTTCATCGGCGCCGTGACGCTGACCTGGGTGTCGAGCCGACTCGTGATGGACCTGCGCCAGCTCATGTTCGACAAGCTGGTGACGCTGCCGACCCACTACTACGACCAGAACACCACCGGCGCGCTGATCTCCAAGGTCACCTTCGACGCGACCCAGGTGACGGACGCGGCGACCCACGTGATCACGGTGCTGGTGCGCGACTCGCTGGCGGTGCTCGGTCTGCTCGCCTGGCTCCTCTACCTCGACGCGCAGCTGACGATGGTCGCCCTGCTCACCACGCCCGTCGTCATCTTCGTGGTGAAGTACTTCAGCAAGCGGCTGCGCCGGATGAGCCTCGGGCTCCAGCAGTCGATGGGCGACCTCACCCACGTCATCGAGGAGGCGATCGACGGGCAAAAGGTGGTGCGCAGCTTCGGCGCCGAGGACTACGAGCGCAAACGGTTCTTCGGCGTGATCAACGCCGCGCGGCGTTACCAGGTGAAGTTCATCATGGCCTCCGCGGCCAACGCGCCGGTCGCACAGCTCGTCACCTCCATCGCGCTCGCCGTCATCGTCTGGCTCGCGGCCAACCGCTCCGCGGCGGGCGAGATCAGCGTGGGCGGCTTCGTGAGCTTCTTCTCGGCGATGGCGATGCTGTTCTCGCCGCTCAAGCGCCTGACCGGCGTCAACGGGAACCTGCAGAAGGGAATCGCCGCCGCGGCGAGCGTGTTCGATCTCATCGACGAGGTCTCGGAGACGGACGAGGGCACCCGGACCCTCGGGCGCGCACGCGGCGACCTCGTCTTCCGCGACGTCGGCTTCAGCTACCACCTCCAGGAGCGCGAGGCGGTACGCGACATCAACCTCTCGGTGGAGGCGGGGCAGACCGTGGCCCTGGTCGGGCCGTCGGGGAGCGGCAAGACGACGATCGCCAATCTCATCCCGCGTTTCTACGAGCCGGACCGAGGCACGATCACCCTCGACGGCGTCGACATCCGCGAGCTCACGCTCGCGTCGCTGCGCGCGAACGTCGCGCTCGTGAGCCAGGACATCGTGCTGTTCAACGACACGATCGAGGGCAACATCGCCTACGGACCGCTGGCCGAGCGCTCCCCGGAGCAGGTCCGGGCGGCGGCCGAGGCGGCGCACGCGACCGAGTTCGTCGACGGACTGCCGGACGGGATGCGCACGCGCATCGGCAACCGCGGCGTGCGCCTGTCCGGCGGACAGCGTCAGCGCCTGGCGATCGCGCGCGCCTTCCTCAAGGACGCGCCGCTGCTGATCCTCGACGAGGCCACGTCGTCGCTGGACACGGGCGCGGAGCGTCACATCCAGGAGGCGATCGAGGATCTGCGCCGCGGGCGTACCACGATCGTCATCGCCCACCGGCTCTCCACCATCGAGCGCGCGGACCGCATCGTGGTGATGAGCGACGGGACCATCGTCGACATCGGGACGCACCGCGAGCTCATCGAGCGCAGCAAGCTCTACGCGGCCCTGTACCGCTTCCAGTTCATGCGCGACGGGGCCGACGAGCCGGTCGCAGATGCGCGCTGAGACGGCGCCGCTGACCGTCGCCCAGATCCTTCCAGCACTCGACGCCGGCGGCGTCGAGCGAGGCACCGTGGAAATCGCCGAGGCGCTCGTCGGCGCCGGCCACCGCTCGATCGTGGTCTCCGGGGGGGGGCGTCTCGTGCCGCGTCTCGAGGCGGGCGGCACCGAGCACGTGGCGATGCCGGTCGGGCGCAAGTCACCGTTGACCCTGCGCCTCGTGCCACGGCTGCGCCGCCTGATCGTCGAGCGCGACGTCGACGTCGTTCACGCCCGCTCGCGGATGCCCGCCTGGATCGCCTGGCACGCCTGGCGCCGCCTGCCGCGAGGCGGCGATTCGGCGCAGGCGCGCTTCGTCACCACCGTGCACGGCCTGTACTCGGTGAGCCGCTACAGCTCGGTGATGGTGCGCGGTGAGCGCGTCGTCGTGGGCTCGCAGACGACGAGGGACTACGTCCTCGCGAGCTACCCGGAGGTCGACCCGGGCCGTCTGGTGCTGATCCCGCGCGGGGTCGATCGCGCGTCCTTTCCTGCGGGCTACCGGCCCGACGCGGCCTGGCTCGAGGCCTGGCGCAGCGAGCATCCGCAGCTCCCCGGGCGCGCGGTGCTCGCGCTCGTCGGGCGCATCACCCGCCTGAAGGGGCACCTCGAGCTCGTCGCGCTGATGCGCCGTCTCACCGATCTCCCGGTCCACGCCCTCGTCGTCGGCGGCGACGACGCGGGACGCCGCCGGTACGTGCGCGAGGTACGCCGGGCGGCGACGGGGCTGCCAATCACCTTCACCGGCCATCGCGACGACGTGCGCGAGATCCTCGCCGCCTGCGATCTGGTGCTCTCGCTCTCCTCGAAGCCAGAGTCCTTCGGACGCGCCGCGCTCGAGGCGCTGAGCCTCGGGGTGCCGGTCGTCGGCTACGACCACGGGGGCGTCGGCGAGATCCTCGCCGCCCTCTACCCCTCCGGGCAGGTACCGCCGGGGGATCTGGACGCGCTGGAGGCGCGCGTCCGGGCGACCCTCACGGCGCCGGCGCCGGTGCCCGCGGAGCACCCGTTCACCCTCGAGCGGATGCTCGAACGCACGCTCGCCACCTACGCCGGGCTCGCCGAAGAGCGCGCCGGGCGAGCCCAGGCCGGATGAGCCAGGCCGCATGAGCGAGGCCGCATGAGCGAGGCCGGATGAGCGAGGCCGCATGAGCGAGGCCGGATGAGCCCGGGCCAGACGAGCCCAGGCCAGACTAGCCCGGGCCAGACTAGCCCGGGCTGGATGAGCCCGGCCCGGCTGGAGCGCCTGTGGCACCAGGCGCGGGTGCTGGTGCCGTGGGCAGCCCTCGCGCTCCTGCCCTTCGGCCGGGCGTCCGAAGGCGCCATGGTGGTCATGGCCGTCGGCGGGCTCGTCCTGCTCCTCAGACGCGGGCTCGGCTGGCTGCGCGAGCCCGCGCCGGCCCTGCTGCTCGGCGTCTTCGCGTGCATGTGGCTGCCGATCGCCATATCCATCCCGGACGCCGCGCGGCCGGACACGGCGACGCGGATCGCGCTGGTGCACCTGCGCTTCGCGCTCGTCGGCCTGTTCGTCATCGAGGCGCTCGGGACCCGCGAGGCCTTCGAGCGCTTCCTCCGGCTGTGCGCCTGGCTGCTGGCAGTGTGGATCCTCGACACGGCCGTCCAGGGCGTCTTCGGGCAGGACCTGCTCGGCCAGCCGGGCCGGGGGAAGCGGCTGACCGGGCCCTTCGGGGACAACAGGAAGTACGGACTGGTCCTCGCGATCCTCACCCCGCTGCTGATCGAGCATGCGCGGCGACACTGGTCGTGGGCTGCGACGCTCGCGGCGGGGCTGGCCGCGTTCACGACGGTGCTCTTCGCCGGCACGCGCTCGGGCTGGGTGGTGTACGTCCTGCTCGCAGGCTTCTACGCGGTGCTCGCGTGGTCCACGACCGGCAGGCTCCCGTGGCGGGCCACAGCGGTGACGCTGGTGCTCGGTGTCGGCGTCGCGGCGCTCGGGGCGACGGCCTCCAACGCGCTCTGGCGCCGGCTCTTCGGGTTCCGGCACCTCCTCTCCTCCGATGACGCGCTGAATGCCTTCAGCCATCGGATCTGGATCTGGAGAGGCACCTGGAACGCCTTCCTGGACAATCCGATCACCGGCGTCGGCGCACGCGGGATCCGCTACGTCTTCGTCGACTACGCAGCCCCCGGCGACCCCTTCGTCGCCCGCGATCCTCCGCTCACGCCGTCGCACCCGCATCACCTGCTCCTCGAGGTCGGGAGCGAGACGGGCCTCGTCGGGGTCGTCGGCCTGCTCCTGGCGGTGACGCTGATGGTGCGTGCGTGCCTGCGCGCCGGGCCGGCACGGGCGCTGCTCGTGCCCGCGGGCTTCGCGCTGGGGGCAGCGGTGTGGCCCCTCAACACGCACCTGGCCATCTATTCGGCGTACTGGTCCGTGGTGATCTGGTGGCTCGTCGCGGTCTACTGCGCGTCCTATCGCTGCGCGCTCGAGACCCCGCCCACGCGCTCGTAGAGCGCGACGATCCGCGGCACGACGGCGTCCCGGTGGTAGTGCTCGCGATACAGGTGGAGCGCCTGCGCGGCCCGGGCCACGCGCCCCGCCGGGTCCCGCCCTGCCGTCGCCATGGCCTCGGCGAGGGCCGCAACCTCGCCCACGGGCGCGAGGTACGCGGTGTCGTCGCCGAGGATCTCGCGTGGCCCCTCGCTCAGCGTGCTCACGATCGGCACGGCCCGCGCCATCGCCTCGAGCACGACGATCCCGAACGGCTCGAGACGAGAGGGCAGCACGAACACGTCGATCTGCGCGAGGAACGCCGGCGGGTCGTCCACCCAGCCGCCCAGCGTCACGCTCTCGCCGAGGGCCAGGCGCTCGACCAGCGCCTCGAGACGCGCGCGCTCCGGACCGTCGCCACCGAGCACCAGACGGGCCTCGACGCCGGTGTCGAGCACGGCGCGAAAGGCCTCGAGCAGCAGGTCGAAGCCCTTCTTGTGAACCATCCGCCCGTAGCTCCCGTAGACGAGCGGCCCGGCCCCGGCGGCCCGGGGACCGTCGCTCGCCGCGACGCTCGAGAAGTTCGGGATCCGCTCGATGCGCGCTGCGGGAACCCCGTTGTCCGCGAGATGACGCGCCTGGTCGCGGGTGGTCGGGATGAACATGTCGACGTGCCGGTAGTACTTGAGATCGACGTAGTTGTGGGTCTTGGCGACGAGGGGCACGCCGAGCGCCGGGCACACGCGCCCCGCCGCCTCCGAGGCGCGGGCGAGGTGCGCGTGCACGAGCGCGGGCGCCGCGTCGGCGATCGCCCGGCGGATCGTCCGCCGGGCAAAGGGGTCGAAGCGCCCGAAGGCGTTGACGGTCCGATGGCGCACGCCGGGATGGGCGTCCAGCGGCGCGCGACCGGAGAAGGCCTGGTGGGAGATCGCGTGCACCTCGTGGCCGGCCTCGGCGAGGGCGATCGCCAGATCCACGTAGGAGCGCTCGGCGCCGCCGAAGCCCTTCGAGAGCATGATCTGCGCGAGGCGCACGCTCAGGCGTCGGGCTCGAGGAGGCGGGCGAGGCGCGGCGCGTAGCGGTCGCGCTCGAGGACCAGGCGCCTCGCCTCGGCGGCACGCTCGGCGCGCTCGTCCTCGTGTGAGAGATAGTGCTCGACCAGCGCGATCAGCTCTTCGGTCGAGCGAAAGGTCGCCACGGCGCGATCGCCGAGCTCCTCGTCCATGATCGGCTGGTGATCGACGATCTGGAACCCGCCGGCCGCGGGGATCTCGAAGTACTTCATGTTCATGCCGTCGCGGGTGTCGCGATGGTGCACGTTGAGCGCGATGCACGCGCCGGCGTGGATCGCCTGGGCCTCGGCGAGGGGAATCGCCCCTTGCGCGGGGACGTCCGCGCAGCGGCGCCAGCTCCGTCCCCACACGCCGACGGGACGCCCGAGATGACGGCCGAGCGCGCGCACCGCCTCGCAGCGCTCCGGATAGCAGGTGCCGACAAGGACCACGGGCGGCACAGCCGGCACGTCTTTCCCCGCCACAGGCGCTGGCACTTCGTGGTAGCGAGGACTCACTCCGAACAGGAACAGCTCCACGTTCTCGTGCGCTCGCAGCCGCTCGGCGTCCCCGCGATAGGAGACGAGGACGCGGTCGACGGCGGGCGCGAGCTCCGCGATGCGCTCGGCGCCGCGCTCGGTGAGGATGTCTCCCCACCAGAAGATCACGCGCAGCCCGGGGTTGGCGCGCCGGGCCCTCTCGACGAGCGCGGCGTCGAGCTTGCCCTGGATGCTGAACAGCACGTCCCAGCCGCCGGCGGCCAGGGACGCGTCGAGCGCGCGGTTCGAGCGCTGCGCGTGGCTGGCGCCGAGCGTCGGCAGCCAGCTGCGACCCGAGGTCGTGCGCCAGGCGCGATTGGCCAGGCTCGCGAGCGCGTCCCGGACGTTGTGGTAGTGCACCGCGTGCTCGTGGCCGAGCTCGTCGAAGGCGTCGGCGACCGCCTCGGTCCACATCCCGGCCCAGCGCGGGCCCTCGATCAACACCCTCACCGCGTTGCCCCTGCCAGCGCGAGCGCGCGCGTCGCCACCGCGCCGGGCGTCAGGGCGCGCATGCAGGCATGGTGCGCGCAGGTCTTGCGGTAGCAGTTGATGCACGGCAGGTCGGCCTGCATCGACTCGACCGAGGCGCCGAGGGGCTTGACCCTGCGCGGATCCGTCGGCCCGCACAGCACCAGCATCGGGCGCCCGGCGGCGGCGACGACGTGGGCCGTGCCGGTGTCGTTGGCGACCACCAGGGCGGCGGCCTCGGCGAGCGGCACCAGCGCGCGGATGGTGCTCGCGCAGCACAGGTTGGCGACGAGGGGACCGCCCGCCGCGGCGATCGCCGCGCACTCGTCGACCTCGTCGGGCCCGCCGAGCAGCGCGACGCGCTCGATGCCGCCCGCGCGCAGCGCCCGGGCGAGCGCCGCGTAGCGCTCGGCGCCCCAGCGCTTGAGAAAGCCGGCCGCCTGCGAGCCCGGCAGGAACACCGCGTAGCGCGAGCCCGCGAGCCCGTGCTCGGCGAGGAGCGCCGCCGCGCGCTCGCGGTCCTCGGCGGGCACGTGCAGGGACGGCCGCTCGTGGGCCGCGTCGATGCCCAGCGCGTCGAGCGTCGCCCGGGCGCGCTCGAACACGTGCACGCCCCGGGGCGGGTGGTCCGGCGCGACGTCGTAGGGGAAGCGGCGGTGGTAGCCGGCGACGTGGGGCACCCGGATCCCGGCCAGCCGGGCCAGCGCCAGGAGCGCCCGCGTGTGGTCGTTCGACTGCAGGTCGACGATCAGGTCGTAGCAACCCGCGCGCAGGCGCGCGAGCCAGGCGCGGGTCTCGGCCACGCGACGACCGCGCTCGCGAACCCGGGTCCGGTGCACCCGGCCGAAGCGTGGATCGCCCTCGAACAGCGCGTCGAACGGCGTCATGACGTCCAGGTCGATGGTCGCCTCCGGGAACGCGGTCCGCAGGTCGTCGAGCGTTGCCGTGGCGATCACCACGTCACCCATCGCGCTCCACTTGATGACCAGGATCCGCCGGATCCCCTGGTCGCCCGCGAGCGCTCGCGACCACCGAGTGCTCACCGGGCGCGGTCGAGCAGACGGTCGGTGGTCGCAGACATCGGCTCCGGAAAGGCGCAGGCGGCCTGCGCGTTCCGAGGTCGTCGCTCGGCGAGGCCGGGCGCGTGCGGGATCACCCCGCGATCCCCTCGGCCACGACCTGACGCAGGTGCTCGCGCCACTCTGGCAGCGCGAGACCGAACGTCTCGCGCAGCTTCGTGCAGTCGAGGACGGTGCGCGCCGGCCGGGGCGCCCGCGCACCGTACTCGGCGGTGCCGACCGCCTTCACCTCGACGCTCTCGAGCCCCGAGCGCTCGAGGAGCTCGCGCGCGAACGCGTGCCAGGTGCAACAGCCCGCAGAGACCGCATGGTAGACGCCCCGGCGCGACGCGAGCCAGTCGACCGGACGCTCCTGCCCCCGCGCCTGCGCGAGGATCTGGCCCGTGAGCTCGGCGAGCAGCCGCGCCGAGGTCGGACATCCGGTCTGGTCGTCGACGACCCGGAGTCGGTCCCCGCGCCGCGCCGCGCCGAGGATCGCCGACGGGAAGTTGCGGCCGCGCGCCGCGAACAGCCAGCCGGTGCGCAGCGTGACATGGGCCACCCCGGATCCGTCGATCGCCAGCTCGCCGTCGCGCTTGCTGCGCCCGTAGGCGTTGCACGGGTTGGTCGCGTCGTCTTCCCGGTAGGCACCCGTCGTCTCCCCGTCGAAGACGTAGTCCGTGGAGTAGTGCACCACCACGGCCCCTCGCCGCCGCGCCGCCCGGGCGAGGTGGGCGGGGCCTGCGGCGTTCACCGCCCGGGCACGGCCGGCGTCGCCCTCGGCCGCGTCCACCGCCGTGTAGGCGCAGGCGTTGACGACGAGATCCGGGCGCACCTGGTCGACGAGAGCAGCGACGTCGCCCGCATCGGCGACGTCGAACGGCGGCAGCCCGCCCCCACCGCTCGGATCGCCCGCGACGGTGAGGTCTGCGAGCGGCGCGAGGACGCGCTCGAGCTCGAAGCCGAGCTGGCCGCGCGCGCCGAGCAGCAGCGCGCGCCAGCGGGGCCGGTAGGACGTGCTCAGGCGAACACCTCCGCGTCGGCGAGCGCCGGGGCCGCGCGGTCCCGCTCCGAGAGCACGGGCTCGGGACCGCCCGTCGCGTCGCCGGCGGGCCACTCGACGTCGGGCCACTCGATGGCGATCTGGGGATCGTCGTACCGGATCGCCCGCTCGGCGCTCGCGAGGTAGTAGTCCGTCGTCTTGTACAGGACGTCGGCGGTCTCGCTGAGCACGAGAAAGCCGTGCGCGAAGCCCTCGGGGATCCAGAGCTGGCGCTGCGCCGTCTCGTCCAGGATCTGGCCGGTCCACGCCCCGTAGCTCGGCGAGCCGCGGCGCACGTCGACCGCCACGTCGAAGACGCGACCGGTCGCGACCCGGACCAGCTTGGCTTGCGGCTGCTCGAGCTGGTAGTGCAGGCCGCGCAGCACGCCGCGCGCCGAGCGGCTGTGGTTGTCCTGCACGAAGCGCGGCTCGCGGCCGATCGCCGCGGCGAGATCGCGCGCGTTGTAGGTCTCGAGGAAGAACCCGCGGTCGTCGCGGTGGACCACCGGCGCGAGCGTGACGACCTCCGGAAGGCGCGGGCTGGGCTCCGCGCTCAGCCGACTCAAGGCCCCACCTCGCCGCTCGCGAGAGCCCGCAGGTAATCGCCGTAGGGTCCGCTGCCCCGAGCACGAGCGAGATCCTCGAGGGCCGCGGTGTCGATGAATCCCATCCGCCAGGCGACCTCCTCCGGGCAGGCGATGCGAAGGCCCTGGCGCTGCTCGATCGTCTGCACGAAGGCCGAGGCCTGGAGCAGCGACTCGAAGGTGCCCGTGTCGAGCCAGGCCATGCCGCGGCGGAAGCGCTCCACGTACAGCTCGCCGCGCTCGAGGTAGTGCCGGTTGACGTCGGTGATCTCGAGCTCGCCGCGCGGTGACGGCCGGAGCGCGCGGGCGACCTCGACCACGGTCTCGTCGTAGAAGTAGAGCCCCGTCACCGCGTCGCGCGAGCGCGCGTGCTGCGGCTTCTCCTCGATCGACAGCGGCCGGCCCTCGTCGTCCAGCTCGACGATGCCGAAGCGCTGCGGATCCTTGACCGGATAGGCGAAGATCGTCGCCCCCGTCGCGCGAGCTGCCGCGCTGCGCAGCCGGTGGCCGAGGTCGTCGCCGAAGAAGATGTTGTCACCGAGGACGAGGGCCGTCCGCGAGCCGGCGATCATCGGCTCGGCCACGAGGAAGGCCTCGGCGATGCCGCGCGGCTGCTCCTGCACCGCGTAGGCGATGCTCAGACCGAGCTCGCTGCCGTCGCCGAGGAGCGCTTCGAAGCGCGGCAGGTCGCGCGGCGTCGAGACGAGCACCAGTTCGCGGATCCCCGCGAGCATCAACGTGGTCAGCGGGTAGTACACCATCGGCTTGTCGTAGACCGGCAGCAGCTGCTTGGACACCACGCGCGTGAGGGGCTCGAGGCGCGTGCCCGCGCCGCCCGCGAGGATGATGCCCTTCATGTGCCGTCCGTCACTTGCCCTGTTTGCCCACCATCACCCAAGAAGACCGCAAAGTGTTGATTCGCGGAGAAACGTGTAGGCCGTCGGACTTCCAACCGAACGCGCAGCCAATCTCCCCTCCGGACTGAACTCGCGGATCGATGCGCGGGAGCAAGTGGTAATCGGCGCCCGGCTTGAACTCACCTAGCTCGTCATCGGTCGCGACGGTGTTCGCAGCCACTTCCCTGAGAGCCCCAACAGTGCCATCCTTTCCTCGACCATCTTGCTGCTTGGTTTGTCGGTCGTCTCGCGACCAGTCTACGGGGGACTCGCCGTGGCCTCAAAGCCAACGGCGAGCAGCGGTGAAGCATGGACGACGAAAAGAAGGACTTCTTTGTTAGCTACGCCAGGGAAGACGAAAAATGGGCGGACTGGGTCGCCTTCCAAGTGGAAAGACTCGGATACACCATCACCTTGGACCTGTGGGATTTCACTCCCGGAGTCAACTATATCCAACAAATCAGCTCGGCGCTGGAATCTTGTGCGAAGGTCCTCTTGATTCTCTCTCGGCACACGCTGGAGTCGGACTACGTCGTCAGGGAATTGAGCGCACGGACCGCCAAGGATCTCGGAGAACGACAGCTTGGAGTGGTGCCGATTCGGGTCGATGACTGTGAGCTCGAGGGGCTGCTCAGGCCCATTGTCTATGCCGACTTGCATGGAAAGACTCAGGCAGAAGCGATTGCCGTAATCCGGCAGACGCTCCACTCCGAACGGCGAAAGCCGCCTGCAACTCCAGCATTTCCCGGTAGCGGAACGGCCAAGACTAGGTCGCACCAACCGGGCTATCCGGGCCCTAGTCGAAGACCGCCTGTCAGCGCTCGCGTCGTGAAGCTGAAGCCCGTGCTCCAGACGTCGCCGAATTCGCTCATCGGCAGGACGTCGGTGGTCGAGGAAGTAGTCAATGAGTTGAGCGCAGAAAGGTCGGTGTACCTCTACGGTCTACCCGGGGTTGGAAAGTCGTCACTTGCGACGGTGGTTGCCCGACGCCACGTCGACTCCGGCGGATCTGCAATCTATGAGTCTGCTCAGGGGAAGTCCTTCGATGACATTCTCGACGCCCTAGCACGAGCACTCGGCGCGAACGCTGTCGTGACGTTGGATCACGAAGAGAAGCTGCGCCAGATTCAAGACCTGCTGGTTCGCAACGCCCCTATTCTTGTATACCTCGACGACGTCGTCGAGGTTGAGTTGTATCGATCTCTGTCCACACTCCAGTCGTGTTCGACGCTGCTCTTGACCGGTCGAGCCGTTCGAGACGGTGAAACGGTTTCCTTGGTCCGACTCAACCCGCTCTCCAGAGAATCCGCGATCCAGCTATTCTGCGACGAGTACAAACTCACCTGGTCGCCCGAAATCGAACCGGAGCTACAGACTATTTGCCGACTACTCGGTGATCATCCACTGGCGCTAAAGCTCTGCGCGAGACGAGCACGCTTTTCTGGGTACGCGATCGAGTCACTCGCGCGGATACTCGAAGGTAGCTCCCTGGCGATGACGGAGTTCGCCTCGGCGAGCGTTCGTGAATGCGTCGCGCTGTCCTACGAACTGTTGACGAGTGAGCAGGGCGAATTCTTGCGACTCCTGAGCCTGTTTCAAGGCCGGTCGTTCAGCTACGAGGCGGCGAAGTCTTTGCGAAACGACACGAAAGGATTGGGCCTTCTGAATGCCCTGAATGATCTCTCTCTCGTGACGGCCCTCGGAAATAATCGCCATCAGCTTCATCCGATGATTCATGAGTTCGCTTTGGAGAAATACGGCGAGGACGACCCTTACCAGAAGAGCGAGGGTCGTTTCGTCGAGTATTATCTAAAGTACGCTGAGCGAAATCGAACAGATTTTCCTCTCCTAGAGACAGACCGACTCAATATCCTCGCTGCAATGAAGATCAGCGACGGCTACTCCACTCCCGAGACCTATCTCCGGTTCGCCGACGCGCTTCTGAGGATGTATCCGGGTCACTACGCGTACGGATTCCTCCCTCAGAAAGGCTACTGGACCGAGGCGAAGCAGATCGTTTTGCGAAGCCTTGAGCTGCAGGTAGACGAAAGAGAGCGTGCGCGTCTGTACGAGCACCTCGGCCTGTTTCACTACTGGCTGGGGGACCACGTAAGAGCCTTAGCCGCATACGAAGAGGCCATGAAGATCTGCAAGCGGCAGAACGACTACCACGAGGAAGTGGTCACCCTTCACCGAATCGGCTTTATCAAGAGTGACGAGGGCGACTACAAAGATTGCGAATCGCTCTACAGGCAAAGTGTCGAGCTGTGCCGGAAACAAGGCCTGGGCGACGAACTCTATGCGACATCGGTTCATCTTGTTGGCGTCGTGCTCTACCACCAAGGTCGGTACGAAGATGCAGCGAAGGAGCTACTGACCGCGCTTGAGATACGAAAGACTTGCTCAAGTGTTGCCGTCTCCGTGACTGAGCGGCGCCTTGCTGCGGCGTATCGACGACTTGAGCGGTTTTCCGAGGCAGAGCACCTCCTTAAGAACAGCTTTGAGACAGACCGAAAAGCAGGGAACGAGCGCAACGTGGGACGTGTTCTCCGCCAGTTCGGCATGTTGTACCTGGCCACAGGGCGATTTGATGAAGCCCTCGAGAAACTCCAAGAAGCTTATGAGATTTTCGATCGAATAGGTAACAAGCAAGGACTGGGTGGGACTTTGAGCAATCTTGGCGAGCTTGCTTGCCGCATGGGACGCCAAGAAGATGCGAGGCGTTACCTTGATGCCGGGAGGGAGCTTGCGCTCGAACTGCGAAGCACGTTTGGGCTCGCGCAGACCTCGATGTGGCTAGGTGAGATCGATTTCCTAGAGGAGCACTATCTCGAGTCCGCGGAGAACGCTTATCGAGCGATCGATGGTTTCGGGCAGATCGCATACTCGCACCCCGAGTTGGCCCAAAAGAGATTCGCCAATGCGATCTCGCGGCTCGAGGAACAGCAATCCCAGCTGTTTCCGATTCCGTCCATCTACCTCGGGAGGTATTCATCCAAGATCAAGGAGTCCTTCGAGCGGACACGAGAGAGGGTCTCTGGGCGGCGCGCTTCTGACTGGATCGAGATTCATGACGCGCTGAGAGATCCGGTTCCGAATCACGGCCGCGGGCTGTCGGTGATCATTCGCTTGGATGAGACCGTCGACCCCACATTGAATCGTGTCACAGCGCGACTCAGGGCGACGGCCCCATCCCAGCACTACTACGACTCGGCTAGCCGGCACATTACCGTCGCGAGCGTGATCCCGGCGATTCACCCCGCCGAGAGCATTGAGAGGCTTGCGACGACGGACCTCGAGGGCGCGTTGGATCGAAGCGCTAGTGGAGTTCGGCCGTTCGATATCTGGCTGCAGGGTTTGAGCGTCACGCCCGTGGGTATCGTGGTGAATGGATTCTTTCCGGACGCGACGCTGGACTCCTTGCGGCGACGCCTTTGGGTGGAGATAGAAGGGATTGCGATACCCAAGTTCAAGTTAGTCAATGACGATCGGATTTCGGCGCATGTAACGGTCGCTCGCTTTCGTGCATTAGAAGATGCTGACTCTCTGGTTTCGGAAGCCACGGAGATGAGCGCGACTCCGTTTGGTCCGTTCCGCGTCCGGCGGGTCGAGCTCGTCTCGAACGATTGGTACATGACTGAGGCGAACGTTAAGGGCCTGTTAGCAGCGACGTTGGGCACGAGTTGAGGTGAACGACCTGGAATCGTGCCTTCCGAGGTCACCGCGCGCGATGGGCCGTTGGTCGGTGCGTAGTGCGCGTGTGAGGGTCAGTCGATGACCGAACCTGTCAGACCGTACCTGGGCCTGGACATCGGAGGTACTCGGACCAAGGCCTGCGTGGTTGATTTCGAGTCAATGAGCGTCATTGACACGAGCATCCAGGACACGAGAGGCACTTTGGGACACGAGGTAGTGATCGAAGACGCGATTTTGCTCGGGAAGGAGCTGGGCGGAAAAGTCGAGAACCCTATTCTTGGGGTCGGAATCGCAGCCTGCGGACCCACCGACGTGCGAACAGGAACCGTTATCGAGTCTCCAATTCTGCCTGACTGGAGGGATGTAGTCGTCGCACCGAAGATCGGAGAAGCACTACAGCTCCCGGCGATTGTCGACAATGATGGGAACCTCGCGCTCCTTGGAGAGGCGACACTCGGTGCTGGCAGGGGAATGAAGCACATCGTCGGTTTCACCCTCGGTACCGGAGTCGGCGGCGGCATGATAATCGCTGGCGAGCTTGTGCGCGGCGGACACTGGTACGGGGGCGAAGTTGGCCACATGACCGTAAACCCCGACGGTCTCGAGTGCCCGTGTGGGAACAGAGGTTGTCTAAACGTGGAGGCAGCATCCACGACTTTGGAGAGGAGATACTTCGACGCCAAACAGGCACGTCTAAGTGCTGAAGCTATTCTGTTGCAAGCGAAAAACGGGGACTCGACCAGCCTCGCGTGCGCGGAGCCGATGTTCGATGCTCTCGCAATCGGGATCTCCAATCTGGTGAACGCTGTGGATCCGGAGGGCGTGGTGCTCTCAGGTGGACCAACGCGACTCGGGGATTGGTTGGTCAGCCTGATCAAGCGGAACGTCGAGCGTAGACTCTATTCGAAGCTCTTTGGCTCGCTCTCAATCCAACTCGGGCAGCTTCTGGATTTCGGCAGTTCGGCCGGGGCGGCCGTCCTGATCGGCCTTGAGGTGGAGTCCGAAGAACGACGGCGCTCCGGCCGACGACCGAGAGTTCTTGGCAATGCTCCAACTGGATAAGGGAGACGGATGTTCAAGGCCGACAGAATTCACTTGCCGATGCAGAAGGTGGAAAAGATGCGCTCGAGGAGATCCTCGGTGCTGGTGGCGCCGACGATGATGCCGAGCGCGCGCTCCGCGGCGCGCAGGTCCTCGGCGGCCAGATCTCCCTGACCCTCGCCGATCCGCTCGAGGGCGCAGTCCAGCGACTCCGCCGTGCCGTGGAGCGCCTCGAGGTGGCGGCGCCTGGCGCT
>CAJIAT010000178.1_pt1 | contig 23521 bp, 19 predicted proteins | sample 9199161 | NCBI WGS metagenome assembly CAJIAT01 (sample SAMEA7708281, study PRJEB35096) | sediment metagenome | biome: marine neritic benthic zone biome [ENVO:01000025]; feature: sediment [ENVO:00002007]; material: shallow marine sediment [ENVO:03000034] sea grass bed [ENVO_01000059] ... | reverse complement strand
GTGCCACCCACATGTTGTCGTGGATCCGCCGGCGCAGGACGTAGGCGCTGTCGAGCCGCCACTCGAGCTCGTCGTCCGCCGGCGTGTTCCAGCACATCACCCGCGGGAACAGATCGATGCGGCTGAGATAGCGCCAGAGCGCCGAGTGGGCAGCGTCGCAGCCCGCCATCAGCTCGGCGACGACCACCTGGCCGTTGCCGAAGTCCGCCTCGCTCGAGCGTTGCCGGTAGGTCGCGTAGCCCACGGGCTCCTCGTTGATCTCGCACACGACATGGCGCAGCGCGCTCGCCCCGGCCCGATCCTCCTCGGGATCGCCGAGCACGCGCAGTGCCCACCACTGCTCGCCGCGGGCGAACATACCGGGCCGCTCGGGCCAGATGCGCTCGTAGATCGGCGACAGCTCGGCGGCGGCGGTCTCCGGGTCGAGCATCCGGACCCGGGCTGACGGCTCGGCGTCGGCGAAGCGGATTGCGGGGCCGTCCAACTCGACGCCATGGCACCGGGCGGCGAGGCCGTAGCCGAAGCGCCCGTAGATCGACCCTTCCGACGCCCACAGCGCCGCCAGCGACTCGCCTCGCTCGCGCGCGTCCTCGAGGTGCGCGCGCATCATCGCGCGGAGCACGCCGTTGCGCCGGTGCGTGGCCTCGACGGTGACGAGGGTCGTGCCGCACGCCCGGACCGTGGCGCCGGGCACGGCGAGCTCGAGGGGATAGGCGGCGCAGGTGCCGACCAGGCGCTCGCCGTCGAAGGCGCAGGCGGTGCGCTCCCGGGGGACGAGGGCCCGGATGCGCGTCAGCTGGTGCTCGGTGGTGTCGGCGCCGAACGCGCGGCTGGCGAGGCTGCACAGGGCCGGGTACTCGGCGTCGCGGATGGTGCGGACGGTCAGGTCCATCTGGGGCATCCGTGTCCTTCGAAGCGCGAGCGCGGGATTCTCCGGCCAAGCGCAGTGGGGAACAAGTGCCGACCGCACTTGCGCAGCGAGCGCGACCGGGCGCGGAGCGGCCTCGCGAAACGTGAACTGGTTCTCAGGATGCGACTCCGGTGGCCTCGGAGTCGCCCTCGGGTGCAACCGTCTGCGCTGCTCCCGCGTATCCATCTTCGAGTGCGTGCACTCCGGGCCGCTGGTCGAGGCGAGCCCGGGCCGGCGAGTCGCGGCCCGGAAACATCGCACCGGCCCCGGTAGCGGTGGTGAGAGACGTTCGATGACGTCTCTCGGCGGCCCGCCGAAGGACGTCTGCTGAACGACACAGAGCTCGACAAGGAGATCAGGATGATGACCAGCAGGACCCAGAAGGAACTGAACCGCACGTCTTCCCGGAGCGGCGGGCGCACCGTCCTAGGCGCCGTCGCGGCGGCGGCCATGCTCTGCGCGGCCCAGTCGGCGACGGCGCAGCGCACCTTCCCGTCGCCCACGCTGAGCTTCACCAGCTACGTGTACACGATGAAGTTCGCCTGCGGCGGCGCGAGCCTGCTCGCGGACGAGCAGAGCCTGGAGGATCCGGTGGCGCTGCCCTACGAGGACTTCGAGCCCGGGCGCTACGCGACGGCCATCAACTTCCTCAACACGGGCAGGACCACCCGAAACGTAACGGTCAGCGTCGCGGCGGAGGGCCTCGCCGGCAACCTGGCCGTCGCCACCTTCAGCCTGTCGCCCTTCGCGACCCGGCGCGTCGGCTGCCTGACCATCATGAACCAGATCCGCCAGGTCTGGCCGACATCCCTCGACGGACAGCTCATCGAGGGCTATGCCTACGTCATCCAGAACGCCGACGATCTCGACGTCGAGGCGATCTACAGCTACACGTTCCTCGCCGAGGGATTCGGGACGGCCTTCGAGGAGGTCGCGTCCTCCGAAGGCGTGGGCGCCTCCCTGGACGTGGTGAAGGTGCTCCCGCGCGAGATCGACGGACCGATCCGGATCCCCGTGCCGCTGCCGACGCCCTGAGGATCGAGGCTTCCAGCGGCCGCACGACCACGCGGAACGCTGGCTCGAGACGCGGAGCCCTCGCAGGCCGGCACGCCGGTGGACACCGGCGTGCCGGCCTGCCGTCGGTGCGCCTCGCGACTCGATGTGCCCATTCTTGTCCCCATTTCTACCCGAGCCCACATGGACGTGTTGACGCGCGTCGAGAGAGGGCCGCTCGGGTCACGACCGTCGCCACCGGTGTCTCGTGACTCGGAACAGTTATTCGGCGCGGAGGAAGGCCCGGCGAACAGGTGGACACAGCTCGCGACCGCCGCGGCGCGTACACTGCGCCGGGCTCGCGTGCGGCGCCGCGCGGCCCTGGGGAGGCGGTCTTGGAGCAATCGAAGGGCGAGAGGCGCCCCGGCGTCCGTACACCGGGTATTGGCGCGGTGCGCGCGCGATGAACGCGCACGCGGGCGCAATGCCCCTGCGCGAGTTCGTCCCGCTCACGGCGCTGATGATGTCCCTCGTCGCCCTGTCGATCGACGCCATGCTCCCCGCGCTTCCGGCGATCGGGGCCGAGCTCGCGGTCGCCGACCCGAACGACACCCAGCTCGTCGTCTCAGCGCTGCTCCTCGGTCTCGGCATCGGCCAGCTCCTCTACGGCCCGCTCTCGGACAGCATCGGGCGCAAGCGGGCGATCTACGCGGGTCTCACGCTCTTCTTCGTGGGATGCCTGATGTCGCTCAGCGCGCGCGGCTTCGAGTGGATGATCGCCGGGCGCGTGCTGCAGGGGATCGGCGTCGCCGCGCCGAGGATCGTCACCGTCGCGCTGGTCCGCGATCAGTACTCGGGCCGTGACATGGCCCGCGTGATGTCTTTCGTCATGGCGGTCTTCATCCTCGTGCCGGCGCTCGCGCCCGCGCTCGGCCAGGGGATCCTGCTCGTCGCCGGCTGGCGCTCGATCTTCTGGACCTTCGTCGCCATCGCGGCCGTCGTGCTGGTATGGCTCGCCCTGCGCCAGCCGGAGACGCTGCCCCCGGAGCGCCGCGCGCCGCTGCGGATCGGGCGCATCGCCGCCGCCGCCCTGGAGGCGGTGCGGATCAGACCGGCCCTCGGCTACACGGTCGCGACGGGGCTGGTGTTCACGCCCTTCGTCGCCTACCTCAGCACCGCGCAGCAGATCTTCCAGGACGTCTACGGCGTCGGCGAGCGGTTCCCGCTCTACTTCGGTGCCCTCGCGCTTGCCATCGGCTCGGCCTCGCTGGTCAACGCCCGGCTCGTCATGCGCTTCGGGATGCGGCGCCTGTGCACGCGTTTCGCCGCGGTGCTCGCGCTGCTCTCGGTAGCCTTCCTCGGGGTGACGCTGGCCCTGGACGGCGTGCCCCCGCTCACCTGGCTCATGGCCTACCTGCTCGCCGCATTCTTCTGCGTGGGCATGCTCTTCGGCAACCTGAACGCGCTCGCGATGGAGCCGCTCGGTCACATCGCGGGGGTGGGCGCCGCGGTCCTCGGCTCGCTCTCGACCTTCGTCTCGGTGCCCCTCGGCGCGCTCATCGGGCAAGCCTTCGACGGCACGGTCCGGCCCCTCGTCGCGGGGCTCGCGCTGTTCGCTGCCGGGGCTCTCGCGGCGATGCTGTGGGCCGCGGCCGGAACGCGGGCGGGGGCCGCGCCGCGCGGGGGCGGCGGTTGATCGATGCCGGCTAGATACCTGTTCCGAGCCACGGAACAGCTCGAGGTCGTGACTCGGTCGTCGGCATTGATGTCTCGGGACCTCAGGAAACGATCTCGACGCCCTGGGCGTCGAGCGCGTCGTCGAGCCAGTCGGGCCACCTCGCGCCGCCGGCGATCGCCTCCTCGACGACCGCCTCCTTGGCCCGGATCGCCTCGAGCGCGCCGAGCACCCGTTCCACGCGCGCCGCGGGGACGACCACCACGCCGTCGCGATCGCCCACCACCGCATCCCCCGCCTCGACGACCACGCCGCCGACGCTGACCGGCAGACCGATCTCCCCGGGGCCGTTCTTCTCCGGGGAGTTAGGGGTGAGGCCCTGCGCGAACAGCGGGATGCCGACCGCCTCGATCCCCTCGACGTCGCGCACCCAGCCGTCGGTCACGATCCCGGCGATGCCGCAATTTCGCGCCATTCCCACGAACAGATCGCCGATCACCGCCGCGCCGTCGGCCTCGCCGGTCGCGATGATCAGCACGTCGCCGGGCTCGGCCTCGCGCAGCGCGGCGTAGGGCACCAGGTTGTCACGGGCGACCGTGGAGACGGTGAGCGCGGCGCCCGCGAAGCGCGACGCGTCGAGAAGGGGACGGATCGTCGGGTGGACCGCCCCGCGGCGCCCGTTCGCGTCGACGACGTAGCCGGTGGGGGCCTCGCCGAGGCGCGCGATCGCCTCGGGGTCCGGTCGCGGGAACCCTCGGCGGATGGTGACACGGGCTGGAGTTCTCATCGATACGTGACCTCGCTGGCGGTGTGTGGTCGGTCCATCGGGCACGAGCAGCCGTCGCTGCGCCGTGCAGCGCAAGGGCTTGCCAGGGGATCGGGGACCGGGCCTCGCGGTCAGAGCCGGGCGGTGTTGCGCTCCGCGTCCGCGTAGAGGATGGCGCGGGTGGCGTCGGCAGCGCGGGCATGGAACGCTACGGCGGCCGGGTCGAAGTCGCATTCCGGCATCGGGGTCGGCTCGAAGTGCCCATGGGCGTCGACGCCGCGCACGAGGGCCGCGCTGTCCCAGTTGCCGACGACCTGCTGCGTGTCCGGCGGCATGAAGTGCATCGACACGCCGAGGCGTCGATCGTCGGTGACGTTCGGGCCAGAGGCGTGGGCGAGCCGGTAGTTGTGGATCGACATCTCACCGGTGGCGAGCGGCATGTGCACCGCCGCGTCGTCGCTCACCCCGTCGGTGATCGACTGGCCCCGGGTCAGCATGTTGCGCTCGTCGTAGGTGTCCTGGTGCGGGAGCACGTCGCCGCGGTGCGTTCCGGGCATGACGCGCATGCAGCCGCTCTCGACGCTCGCGGGGGAAAGGGCGATCCATGCGGTCACGACCCGCTCGCTCGATAGACCCCAGTAGCGCGTGTCCTGGTGCCAGGAGACGAAGCTCGGCGAGTGCGCGTCCTTGAACCAGCACAGGGTGTTCCAGCACAGGATGTCCGGCCCGATGAGCTGCTCGACCGGGTCGAGCACCCGCGGGTCGCGGATCAGGTCGTCGAGCCACTTGAACAGCAGGTGCGCCTTCGAGCGCTGAGCGGGCTCCAGGCTGCCGCCCTGACGCGCCTCGACGGTCTCGACCTGGGCGCGCAGCGCGCGGGCCTCGTCGGCGCTCATGACCGGAACCGGGAAGACGTAGCCGTCCCGGTGGAAGCGCTGCACCTGGGCCTCGCTCAGGACCGTGCTCATCGTGGCGTCCTCCTCCTGCGACGCTGGCGCCGCCATGATAGAGCATCCGCGGCGCCGCTTTCGACGCCTGGCGGCCGCACGCCGGTGCGAGTGCTCGACGCGGGGATGGGCAAGATGAGCCAATTCCCTGCTGCGGCCGCCGATCCACCCGCATTTCCAGGCCGTACTCGCTCGGCTCGGGCTTCCTGCTTCGCCCTACCTCGTCCACTGACCGCCAGGGATGGCGGGAATGCAGTGGGAGTGCCGGGAGCACTCCCTGCCATGGACTCGTGCGGACTCCTCAACGTACCGTAAAGTTCGCCTCGTCGTTCCTCGCTCCGTGCGGCCTGGAACTACAGGCGTCTCGACGTCCTCGCGACGAGAACTGGTGCAATATCCGGGCTAGCCCGGGTCGGAACGTCCGCGCTGTCGATCGGTCTCAGTAGGCAGCAGTCACGGGAGGAGCACCGGAGACGCCGATGGGGAAATCCTCGGGCCGGAAGATGCTGGCGCCCGCCGTCGCGTTGCTCGTCGTCGCGGCGACCGGCGTCGCGGGGTACTACGCTGCGGGCCTTCGCGACGCCGGGCCCGGCGGCGACGCGTCCGTCGTCGCCGTGGTCAACGGCCACCCGATCCGCGCCGACTACGTCGATGCGCGGATCGCCGCCGCGACGCCGGGCGAGCAGATCGCCATGCACGAGCAGCGCCAGCGCTTCGTCGAGTCCATCATCACCGAGGAGCTGCTGCTCCAGTCGATGCTGGCGACGGACTTCGCCGAGGAGCCGGAGCTGCGCGAGCAGGTCAAGGCGCTCGTGGCCGAGCACCTGATCCACACGCGTATCGGCGAGCGCATCGTGGTCGACGAGGCCGAGGCGCAGCGCTACTACCGCGAGCACGAGAGCGTGATCCGGGGCGAGACCGTGCGTGTCTCGCACATCGTGCTGCGCGAGCGCGCCGAGTGCGAGCGCCTGATGGCGGAGATCGACGACGAGGCGAGCTTCGTCGTCGCGGCGCGGGAGCACTCCATCGATCCGGCGACGAGCGTTCGCGGCGGCGAGCTCGGGCGCGTCATGGATCACCCGGGCGCGTTCGGCTTCGAGCAGGAGATGTTCCGGCTCGGCGAGGGGGAGATGGCCGTCTACGACGGCCCCGCCGGCTGCCACCTGGTGCGTGCGGGGGCGCGCGAGGTGCCGCCGCTGCCGCCCTACGAGGCGGTTCGCGAGCGCATTCACGCTCTGCTGCGCCGCGAGCAGGAGATCGCGCTGCTCCGCGCGCTCGTCGCCGAGCTCGAATCCCGGCTCGAGGTCGAGCGGCGCTGAGCCCCTGTTCCGGGCCACGAGCCCTGCTGGCGACGGCCGTGGCTCGATCGGCCCTCTCGCGACACGCCGTCAACACATCCCTGTGGGCGCGGGCGCAGCATTCGTGCTGCGCAACGGTCGCGAGAGGGCCGATCGAGTCACGACCTCGAGCCTGTTCTGCGACCCGGGCTAGGGCCAGGACTGCCTATCGCGTTGGCGGGCCCCGATCTCCCGGGCGGAGGGACGTGGCTGTCGTCTCGTGATCTGCCAGCCCTGCAGGTCTGGCTCATTGCATGCTTGCGGCAGATTCTCGAGTGCGGCGAGTGCCGGGCTCTCCCGCCCCGTCCGTGGCACAATCGCGCAGACTGCGCGCGCTAGCGCCGCGGGCGAGACACCAGGGGAGGGTGGATCATGCTTCGACGCCAACTGATCGCGGGCCTCGCGCTCGCCGCGACCCTCGGCACCTGCACCGTGAGCGCTGCCGAGCCCATTCGCATCGCCTTCATCGATCCGCTCTCCGGTCCGTTCGCGACCACAGGCGAGTCGGGGCTTCGGTCCTTCCAGTACGCCGTCGACGAGCTGGTCAACAGCAAGGGCGGGGTGCTCGGCGGGCGGCCCTTCGAGATCGTCCCCATGGACAATCAGATCAGCCCGAAGGAGAGCCTGATCCAGCTCAAGCGCGCGATCAGCGAGGGGATCCAGTTCATCGCCCAGGGCAACAGCTCCGGTGTCGCCAACGCGCTCACCGACGCCATCGCGAAGCACAACCGGCGCAACCCCGATCAGCGCGTGCTGTTCCTCAACTACTCGGCGGTCGACCCGGCGCTGACGAACGACAAGTGCAACTTCTGGCACTTCCGCTTCGACGCCAACGCGGACATCAAGATGGACGCGCTCACCGACGTCATCGAGGACGCAACCGACATCCGCAAGGTCTACATCATCGGCCAGGACTACTCCTTCGGAAAGGCGGTCGCGGCGGCCGCGGTGCGTGACCTCGGCGCGAAGCGCCCGGATATCGAGATCGTCGGCAACGAGCTGCACCCGATCGGCAAGGTGAAGGACTTCACGCCCTACGCGACCAAGATCCGCGCCTCCGGCGCCGACGCCATCATCACCGGCAACTGGGGCGCGGACATGGTGGGCCTCGGCAAGGCCATCATCGAGGCCGGCGTCGACGTGCCCATCTACACCTACTACGCCGCCTACGACGGGATCACCGCGACCTTCGGCAAGAAGGGCGTTGGCGTCATCCGGCTCGTCCACGAGGGTGCGCAGAACCCGCCAACGGACGCCTTCAAGCGCTACTTCGACGGCTTCAAGAAGCGCTACCCGGACAACGACCTGAATCAGGCGCGGATCATCAACGTGGTGCAGATGCTCGCGCGGGCTGTCGAGGAGGCCGGGTCCACGGATCCGGTGGCCGTGGCCCGGGCCCTCGAGGGCATGGAGATCGACTCGATGCAGGGCAGCAAGGTGCGCATGCGCGCCTCCGACCATCAGGCCATCCAGGACGTGCACATCTCCGTGCACACGGATCAGGGCGTGACCCTCGACGCTGACAACTCGGGCTACGGGCTCGTCACCGAGTCCACGGTGAAGATGGCCGGTCTGGACAGCGCGACGACCTGCGAGATGAATCGCCCTTGAGAAGGGGCTCGCCGGGCCGCCGCCGGTCGGGGCGGGTCGGGAAAGAGGCGCTGGGCTTCGGCGGGGGCGGGATGCGCTGGGCCCGGCGCGTGGTGTAGCGCCCGGTGGAGATCTTCGTCTTCTCGCTTCTCAACGGGCTGGTGACCGGCCTGCTGCTGTTCATGCTGTCGAGCGGTCTCACCCTCATCTTCAGCATGATGGGGGTGCTCAACTTCGCGCACGCGAGCTTCTACATGCTCGGCGCGTACTTCGCCTACACCATCAGCACCTACACCGGGTTCTGGGCTGGCCTCGTCGTTGCGCCGGTCCTGGTCGGCGTCGTCGGCGCGCTCATCGAGCGCTACGGGCTTCGCCGCGTCCATCAGTACGGTCACGTCGCGGAGCTGATCTTCACCTTCGGGCTCGCCTTCCTCATCGAGGAGGTCGTGCAGTTCGTCTGGGGCAAGGCGACCAAGGACTATCACGAGCCGGAGCTGCTGGACTTCCCGCTCTTCACGCTCTACGGACAGAGCTTTCCCGCCTACAAGGCGTTCATGATCCTCGTCTCGCTCGGGATATTCGTCGCGCTGTACGCGGTGCTGACCCGGTCGCGGGTCGGCCTCGTCATCCAGGCGGCGATCACCCATCCGCACACGGTGGCGAACCTCGGCCACAACGTGCCGCTGGTGTTCATGACCGTATTCGGCGTGGGCTCGGCCCTGGCGGGGCTCGCGGGCGTCATCGCGGGCCCCGCGCTCGGGACCTTCCCCGGGATGGCCTTCGTGCTCGGCAGCATCGTGTTCGTGGTCATCGTGATCGGGGGCCTCGGCTCGCTCGCCGGCGCATTCATCGCCTCGCTGCTCATCGGCTGGCTGCAGACCTTCGCCATCGCCCTCGACTACTCGATGACGGACCTGCTCGACGTCCTGGGCCTGTCATTCGCGCCCGATCACCCGTTGCGGGATCTGTGGTCGCTGAGCCTGCCGCAGGTGGCGCCGATCCTGCCCTACCTGCTGCTCGTCCTGATCCTCGTGTTCCGACCGACGGGGCTGCTCGGGAAGCGGGAGACATGAGCGCCGATCGGGCGGCGGCGTTCGAGGCGGGGTCCCGGGGATGGCCCGCGGCGGCCGCGCCGTGGGCGCTCGCGGCGCTGGCCCTCGTCGTGCTGCCGGCGGTCTTCTCCTCGCCGCTCTCGCTCACCGTCATGAACCAGATGGGGATCTCGATAGTCTTCGCCCTGAGCTACAACATGCTCCTCGGCCAGGGGGGCATGCTGTCCTTCGGTCACGCGGTCTACTTCGGTCTCGGCGGCTTCTTCGCCATGCACCTCATCAATCTGGTCGAGGCGGACGGCTGGTACCTCCCGCTGCCGCTGCAGCCGCTGTTCGCAGGGCTCTTCGGTCTCGCCTTCGCGGTGATCGTAGGCAGCTTCTCGACGCGGCGCGCCGGAACGGTGTTCGCGATGATCTCCCTCGGCGTCGGCGAGCTCGTGGCCGCTTGCTCGATCATCTTCGTGGCCTTCTTCGGCGGAGAGGAGGGGGTCAGCGGCGATCGGACCATGGGACCGAGCGTCCTCGGCTACGAGTTCATCACCGAGGTCGAGGTCTACTACCTGACCGCCGCGGTCGTGCTCGTGGCGAGCATCCTCATGTACCTGTTCTCCCGCACGCCGGCCGGGCGCATGGCCAACGCGGTCCGCGACAATCCGGAGCGCGCCGAGTTCGTGGGCTACAGCCAGCGAGCGGTGCGGTTCATCTCTTTCTGCGCATCGGGCCTGTTCGCCGGCATGGCCGGTGGCCTGTTCGCGATCAACTACGAGATCGTCACCGAGGAGAACCTCAACCTCACCACGTCCGGCTGGGTCCTGCTCATGGTGTACATCGGCGGGGTCGGCTACTTCGTCGGCCCCATCGTCGGCGCGGTGCTGCTCACGCTCCTGCAGACCGTGCTCAGCAACTACACCGAGATCTGGCAGCTCTACGTGGGGATCCTCTTCGTGCTCACGGTGATGTACCTGCCGAGCGGTCTGACCGGGATCGTGATGATGCACGAGGGGCCCTACCGGCAGGGGCGCCTGGGCACGCTCGCCGTGCCGTACCTGCGCGCGGGGGTCCCGCTCGCGCTGTTCCTCGCCGGCACCGTGGCGCTGCTAGAGCTGCTCCATCATCTGAACTCGGCCGCCGTCGGCCGGTCCACGGTCGAGGCGCTCGGGACGACCATCGACATGCACTCGCCGGTGCCCTGGGGCCTCTCGGTCGCCTGCGCGGTCGTGGGAGCGGCGGGTCTGCGGCGAACCGTTCCGGGCCTTCGCGCCGCCTGGGACGCGAGCCTCGCGCCCGCCGCGGGAGATTCCCGGTGAGCAGGCCCGCGGACACGGTCCTCGCAATCGACGCGTTGCGAAAGCAGTTCGGCCTCACGCAGGTGATTCGTCGCGTGAGCCTCGAGGTCGCCCGCGGCGAGCGCCACGCGATCATCGGCCCGAACGGTGCCGGCAAGTCGACGCTGTTCCATCTGATCAGCGGCCGCTATGCGCCGACGGCGGGCACGGTGCGGCTCAACGGTGAGGACATCACCGGCCTCGAGCCCTTCCGCGTCGCCCGCCTCGGGCTGAGCCGTAGCTTCCAGGTGACCAACATCTTTCCCCGGCTCTCGGTTTTCGAGAACGTGCGCTGCGCGCTCCTGTGGAGCCGGGGCCACGGCTACGCGTTCTGGCGCCTCGTCGAGCGCGAGCACGGACTCAACCGCCGGGCCTTCGAGGTGCTGGAGGCCATCGGTCTGGCCGAGCGCCATGCCGTCCCGGCCGGCGCGCTGAGCTACGCCGAGCAGCGCGCGCTCGAGATCGGCATCACCCTCGCGCCCGACGGCGACGTGATCCTGCTCGACGAGCCGACCGCCGGCATGAGCCATTCGGAGACCGAGGCGGCGGTCGCGCTGATCAGGCGGGTCACCGAGCGCAAGACGCTGGTGATGGTCGAGCACGACATGAGCGTGGTCTTCGACCTGGCCGATCGCATCTCGGTGCTCGTCTACGGGGAGATCATCGCGAGCGACACACCGGAGCGGATCCGCGCGGACCGCGCGGTCCAGGAGGCCTACCTAGGCGCCGAGGTCGCGCCGTGCTGACGGTCTCGGACCTGCACGCCTACTACGGCAAGAGCCACATTCTCCAGGGCGTGGAGCTGCGGGTGGAGGAGGGCGAGATCGTCAGCCTCCTCGGTCGCAACGGTGTCGGCCGCAGCACCGTGTGCAAGGCGATCATGGGCGAGGTCCGCCCCAGCGGATCGATCCGCTTCCGCGGCGAGGAGCTCGCCGGCCTGAGGTCCCACGAGATCGCCCGCCGCGGGATCGGCTACGTGCCGGAGAACCGGGACGTCTTCCCCACCCTGAGCGTGCGCCAGAACCTGCTGCTCGGGCTGAAGCGCGGGGGCGGCGAGCGCCAGGGCCGCTTCTCCATGGACGGTCTGCTCGAGCTCTTCCCGCAGCTGCGCGAGCGCATCGCGGTCCCGGGCGGGGTGCTCTCGGGCGGGGAGCAGCAGATGCTCACCATCGGGCGGACCCTGATGGGCGATCCGGACCTGTTGATGATCGACGAGCCCACCGAGGGGCTCTCGCCGCAGATGGTCGAGCGCGTCGCGGGTCTCCTCGGCGAGATCGCCGCGCGGGGTGTCTCGATCCTGCTCGTCGAGCAGAAGCTGACGATCGCCCTGCGCATCTCGCGTCGTGTCTACGTCATGGGGCACGGGAGGATCGTGTTCGAGGGCACGCCGGGGGAGCTGCGCGCGGACGAGCGAGTCCGCGGCGAGTGGCTCGAGGTCTGAGGGGCGCCCGCGGCGCCTCACCCGTCGCGTTCGCCGCCTGCTTCAGTGGTGGCATGCGGGGCGGCGGCCCGCCGGTCACTACGGGAACGCCACGTCCGACCTCTGCGATCGGCAGCTGCGAGCCGGCGGGCCCGGTACCCGGACCAGGGCGGGGCCCGGCTCAGGCCGGGGCGGCGCCGTCCGCGCCGAAGGGGCGCCAGGCGAGGATCAGCTTCGGTAGCAGCGTCAGCGCCGCGAGGAGCGCGATCAGCATCGCCAGCGCCGTGAGGAGACCGAAGTAGATGGTCGGTATGAAGTTCGAGAGCACGAGGATCGAGAAGCCGAAGATGATCGTCGCCGTCGTGTACAGCACCGCCTTGCCAATGCTCGCGTGGCACAGGTGCAGCGTGGCGACGTAGTCGCCGTTCTGGGCGAGCTCCTCGCGGAACCGGTAGATGTAGTGGATGCCGTTGTCGACGGCGATCCCGATGGCGATGGCGGCGATCGTGATGGTCATCATGTCGAGCGGAACGTCGAGCCAGCCCATCATGCCGAGCACGACCAGCGCCCCCATGAGATTCGGGACGATGCCGATGACGGACAGCGTCACCGACCGGAACAGCACGAGGAACATGATGGCGATGCCGAGCATCACCACGCCGAGGGTGGAGATCTGTGACTTGAACAGGCTCTGCAGCATGTTGTTGTAGAGCACGAGCAGTCCGGTCACGGTCACGTCCTCGGGCTCGAACTCGAGCTTCCCCGTGAGATCGCGCTCGATGCGCTCGAGCAGCTCCTTGCGGCGAAGATCCTCCTCGCTGTCCCGGATCCGGAGCACGATGCGCGCCTCCTGGTTCGGAATGGAGACGTACGGGTCGATCATGGTTTCCTTGAACTCCTCCGGCGCCCGCTTGTAGAGCAGCGTCAGCTCGAGGCTGTCGAACTCACCCTCGTGGAGGTCCTCGCCGACGCGCACAACCGAGGCGAGCGAGAGCACTTTCCCCACCTCCGGCTGCGCGGCAAGATAGTCGTGGGCCGCCTTGATCCGCTCGATCTTGTAGGGCGTGAACCAGTACTCGGGGGAGTTGGCAATCTCCAGGGCGAGCTCGCGCTCGAACTCCAGATCCGCGAGCTCCTCCGCGCTGAGCGTGCTCTCGTCAATCTCCTCCTCGAGCTCCTGGAGCTCTTCGAGCACGCCCTCGTCGAGGTTCAGGATGATCTCGAGCGGCGTGGTGCCGCCGAGCTGGCGATCGATGAGCTTGAGCCCCTGATAGATCTCCGTGCTGTCGCTGAAGTAGTTGATGAAGCTGTTCTCGACACGTAGCCTCGAGACGCCGATCGCGCTCCCGACGGCGAGGACCAGCGCCAGGGCGAGGATCTTGCCGCCGTGGCGCTCGGTCAGCGCGGCGAGCAGACCCGGCAGACGGAACTCGCGGCCCCGGTCCGTCTGCGGATCGGACTTCCTCAGCAGGACCAGGACGGTCGGGAAGAGCAGGAACGAGGTCGCGAAGGTGACCGTGAGGCCGGCGCTCATCATCAGGCCGAAGTCGATGACCGGCTTGATCTCGCTGACGACGAGGGAGCTGAAGCCCATGATCGTCGTCAGCGCCGTGTACAGGCAGGGCCGTGCCATCTTGCAGGCGGCGAGCGAGACGAGATCGCGCTGGGCCCCGTCCCGGAGCTCCGTGCAGAGCTGCTTGTAGCGGACGATGAGGTGGATGTTCATCGAGATCGTGATGATCAGCATCAGCGCCAGGAAGTTCGACGAGATGACCGTCACCTTCCAGCCCACCAGCCCGAGCATGCCGATCATGACGAGGCCGGCGTAGAAGCAGCTGAGCAGCGGGAGGACGATCCAGCGCAGCTCGCCGAAGATCACCGTCAGCACCACCACGAGGAAGACGAGCACGCCGGCACCGAAGACGACCAGATCGTTGCGCACGAAGGTCATCATGTCGTCGGTGATCATCGGCACCCCGCCGAGATGCAGCGTTGCCGAGTCCTCGAAGGGGGCCATGAACGCTCGGATGTCCCCGACGATCCGGTGGCGCTGCTCGTTGAGGGCCCGATGCACGCGATCGTAGGCCTCGCTCGCGCGCGCGAGGCGCTCGCGGCCGTCCGCGTCGAGCGCGCCCGCCCGGTTCTGCTCGCGCAGATCGTTGCGCTCCTTCAGCAGCCTCGAGTACTCGGGCTCCTCGGTCAGGTTGACCAGCACCGCGGTGGTGCGCGCGTCCGCGCTCAGGATGAGATCGGCGAAGACCGGGCTCTGGAGGATCTCCTCGCGGGCGCGGTCGAGGTCGACGTCAGGCTCCTCGAGGCGCTGGAAGTTCATCGCCGCCTCGATGAGGGACATGTCCCGGTTCTTCAGCAGCGGGATGTCGAGGATCGAGGTGACGGAGTCGACGCCATCGATCTCGCGCAGCCCGTCGCGCAGCCGCTCGAGCTGCGCTCGCGAGGCGTCGGCGAACAGGTCCTCCTCGGGCGTGAAGGTCACGACCAGGAAGTCCTGGCCCGGATAACGCTCGTGGACCTGGCGGAATAGCTTCAGATCCTGGTCGTCCTCGAGGAGCAGCGACTCTGCGGACGCGTCGAGCTCGAAGCTCCTCGCGTGATAGCCGAAGAACGCGAGCAACAGGCACAGGAGCGCGAGCACGGCGCGCGGGTAGCCCAGCACGACCGAGTCGTAGGCTCGCGGCAGGCCCGGTATCACTCGCGCGGCCCGGGTCGTCGGCAGGCGATGGGGGTCGAGCAGGGTGCGTCCGCGGGGTCGAACGCCCACGCTTCGCGTCTGCGCACGCGGCTCACTTCGACTCTTCGGCGAGGGACTCGACGAAGGCGTCGAGGCCCACGCGCCGGATCTCGAGCGCGTAGGCTGAGCGGTAGTTGCCGACCAGGCTCACGCCGTCGATCCAGACATCGTAGATCAGCCACGTGCCTTCTGACGTCCTGCGCAGCCGGTAGTTCATCGGAATCGGCGTCGCCTCGTGGGGAACGAGCACGGTCTCGACGGTCGCCCGGGCCGGATCGTCGGACGGCTCGAAGGGCAGGAACTCGATCCCCTGGCCCGTGTAGTCCGCGAGCGGGGCAGAGTAGGTGCGAACCAGGTGCTCGCGGAAGGCGTCCATGAAGGCCACGCGCTGCTCCGCGCTCGCCTGAGTCCAGTGCTTTGCGAGCACGAGCTTCGACATGCGGGTGAAGTCCACGTGCGGAAGCACTCGCGTCTCGACGAGCCCGCGCAGGAAGTCGGGGTCCGATCCGAGCCGGTCCTTCCCGGTCTCGTACGCCGAGAGCACGTCGCCGACGATCGAGCGGACCAGCGCCTCGGGCCCCTCCGGCGCTGCGGCGGGCGCGGCGGTGCCGCAGATGAGCAGCGCGGCGCCGAGCGCCTGCGCGATCGCTCGCATGTCGATGATCCCGGATCGCTGTGGTTGCGGTCGGATTCTAAACCAGGACGTTGTCGAGCGCGCCGACGGCGCACGGGGTCTCGGCTGCGTCCGCTTGCATCCCCACCGGGACCCAGCCGCTTCCCATGGCCCTGGCCGACGGCACTTGCCCAGGGTAGTCTGTGTGCCGGGCCGAGCGCCGCCGGCCCGTCCCGTCCGAGCGTACGGGCACGAATTCGCGTGGAATATTCGAGAGCATCCTCCCGTATCGCCGTGTGCCTGCTTCTCGCCTGCGGTGTGCCATGGTCCGTCGGCGGCGCCGAGCTGCGCGACCAGCTCGAGGAGCTCGCTGCCGCCCACGGCATCGTCCTGAAGGGAATGGACAGGATCGCCGCCGACGAGCCCGCCCGGGACGTCTCCGGCGGCGTTGCTCGACGCCTCGAGGCGCTGCTCGAAGGCTACGACCACGTCCTGGAGGGGAGCCCGGAAGCGGTGCGGCGCGTCATCGTGCTGGGACGCAAGCGCGCCGAGCCGCCCTCGCTCGTCGTGCGCACCCTGCGGGTCAGCGGACACCACGCGGTCGAGGCGGATCTGAGCGGGCCGAACGGACGCTCCGTCGGCGCGGAGCTGATCGTCGACAGCGGTGCATCGAGCATCGTGCTGCCCGACTCGATGATGGAGCCGCTCGGCTTCGACGCCGGGGCGCTCCAGCAGCGCCGGAGCCAGACTGCCAACGGCCCGGTCGTCGGTCGCGCGGCGCGTCTGTCCCGCGTGCGGGTCGGCGGCGCGGCGGCCAGGGACGTCGAGGTGCTCTTCATCCCCGACGCGCGCCTGGGCGGCGTCAGCCTGCTCGGGATGAGCTTTCTGCGGGACTTCTCCTTCACTCTCGATACCGCCGGCGGGCGGCTGATCCTCGAGCCGAGGTAGCCGGGACCCGTCGAGCGGCGCGACCCGCGCGTCCCTGCGCGGTTGCGGGCGTCACCAGCCGCGGGGCGACAGCGCGCCGCCTCCGTCGACCCGTCTCTTTCGTAGCGGGTCCGCGACTGTCCGACGAACGGACATGCGCGTGCAATGAGACCGGAGTATGTTCGATCGACGAGCGGCGCCGACGAAGAGCGCCGCCGCCCGGCGAGCGCGCACGACGGCGGAGGCCAATGTCGAGCGCTCGTCGCCTACCGTCGGAGAGGCGCCGCGAGGCGCGGACGGGGTCTACGGGATGAGACCCCGGGAGGGTAGTTCGAATGTACTTCGATTCGCCGTTCACGTTCTGCGAGCGGGTCGGGATCTTCGTGCTCCTGGACCAGACCTACGAGGAATGCCGCCACGACGTGCGCTGCGCGCAGTGCCCGTGGCGCGGGTTCTTCACCGGCTACGCGTTCCCCGACGCCGCCCCGGAGCCCATCGCAGAGCCCGAGCCCGGCGCAGTGGAAGCGGAGCCACGGGAAGCGACAACGGGGGACGGCGGTCCGCCCGACGATCCGCTGCGCCGGGTCGCGTGACCGCGGACCACCCGGGCCTCTGACGCGGTCCGGACGAGACCGAGCGTCGAGTGCCGCGGCGAGCGCGCCGCGCGTGCGGCGACGATGCGACTCGCCGCATGAGAGCGTTGCGTGAGGCCCGACACGATCGGCGCGGCGCTGGCCGCGGGCTCGATCTGGGCGCAGGAGCGCTCGGCGCGCCTGGAGGTCGCCGGCGGCGAGCGCTGCGTGAGCTCCAACGGCCTGCCTGGCCACGCCACCGCGACACGGCCAGCGCTCAGGGCCAGCGCTCAGGGCCAGCGCTCAGGGCCAGCGCTCAGGGCCAGCGCTCGAGCCGCTGCGTGGCCTCGGCGCTCACGTTCGGATTGTCGTCGTCCGCCGCGGCCTCGACGATCTCCCTGGCCGTCTCGCCACCGATGGCCGCGAGCCGGCGAATTGCGTGGGCGCGGATGGATGCGCTGTCGTCGCCGAGCGCCGCCTGCCCGAGGAGTGGCACGGCGATCTCGTCGCCGAACTTCGCGATGGCGTCGACGACCTGCCTGCGCACGCGCGCGTCATCGTCCTCGAGCCCGGCCACGAGCGCGTCGCGAGCCTCCTCCGTGCCCAGAGCCCCGAGCTTCCTCGCGGCATCCACGCGCTGCTGCACCGCGGGCCCGTCTGTCAGCATGCGCTCGAGGGCGTCGACGCTCCCCGCCGGGCTCGCCCCGGTGGCGGGCAACTGCGCTTCGCCCCGCTCGTAGACGCGCACCTTCGCCAGCCGCCGGCTCCCGTCTGCCGCCTTCGCGTACTCGATCACCATCGAGTCCGGGCGAGTGATGCGCCTGAGCAACGGCTCGGGGCGCTCGCCGTCGCTGCGCGCGGTGATCGGTCGATCGAGAGCGCCAGCGGTGTGAAGCTCGAAGCCAAGCTCGGCCGCGAGCGCTTCGAGCACCGAGACGAGCGGGACCTGCTCGACCTCGAGCCAGACCTGCTCCTCATCGACGCGGAGCGCCACCTCGGGTGCGGGCTGGGCGTGGCACACCCAGGCGGCGCCTAGCAGGAGCCAAAGCGCCACGGGCCGGCGGCCGACCGGAGCGCGTCCGGTGCGCGTCGTCGAGAGCTGCATGCCCCGATCATCTGCCGTTGCGGGCGCCCGTCGCAAGCACGCCCGGCCCCTCGCCAGGCGCGCGGCTTCGCGCCCTGCGCTTGGCACGCGAGGCGAGGTACGCCAGGATAAGCATCTACTTCCTAAGAGCGACGTCTTTAGCGCTCCCAGGACGCGCACCCGACAGGATCGCTGGGCCCCTGGCGGCGGGTGCCATCGGCGCGATCATCTTCAACCAGGGGAATACCGAGGCGCGGCTCGGCCTCATCAACGCGACGCTCTCGTCGGACTACACCGGTGGCATTCCCGTCTTCTTCGCCACCTATGAACATGGGCGCCATCGCCGTGGCCGGCGACATCGAGCGCTACCGGAAGGTCCTCAAGGCGTCGTCCGCCTTCCCGATCATGTTCCCGCCGGTCGAGATCGACGGGCACCTCTTCGCCGACGGCGCCGTGCGGGCGAACCTCGTGCTCCTCGGGCTCACCGGCGAGAATCCTCCGGCGCCGCCGATCCACGGCCCGGGAACCATCATCGTGATCGAGAACGGCCAGGCGACGTCGCCGCCGGCCGCGGTGCGCAACGGCATCGTCGACCTCGCGAGCAGGAGCATCGGTGACATGATGGCCGCGTCGATGGACGGGCTCATGGCGCGGGCCTACTTCGCCGCACAGGTCCAGGGCTACCGTTACCGGACCGTCGCGGTCCCGGGGGACGTCGACATCGGGAGCAATCCGCTCGCCTTCGATCCGGCGCAGATGCAGGCGGGCTTCGACGCGGGCTACGAGCTCGGCAAGCGGCCGGATGCCTGGGCGAAGTACCAGCCGCTCCTCGGCGACATGCCCGAGTGGATGCTCCAGGTGGTCAAGGAGCGGATCTGATCGGCACGGCCCGGGTCGCCGCCCGTTCGGCGGCCGCGGCGTCTGGCTCGCCTCGAGTCTGGAGATCGCCTATTGTCGCAGCGAGAGGCTCGGCCGCGCCGGGGGGCAGGTCACCTCGCCGCGAGGGCCGGCCGCGGGCCGCAGTCGCGTGGGTTCGCAGGCCTGGTCGGTCTCGAGGGAGAGCAATGGCGCGGGAGGTCCTGGTCGTCGAGGACGAGGCCAACATCGCCCTGTCGCTCGAGTTCCTGATGGAGCAGGCCGGCTACCGGGTACGCACCGCCGCCGACGGCGCCTCGGCGATGGACGCCATCGCCGCGTCCTGCCCGGACCTCGTCCTCCTCGACGTCAACATGCCGAAGATGAACGGCTACGAGGTCTGTGAGCGGATCCGGGAGAACCCCGACTGGAGCGCCGTGCGCATCATCATGCTCACGGCGAAGGGGCGCGACGTCGAGCGAGAGAAAGGGCTTGCCCTCGGAGCCGACGACTACATCACCAAGCCGTTCGCCACCATGGAGGTCGTGAGCAAGGTGCGCGAGCTCCTCGAGGAATCGGGTTGATCGCGCCTGCGGACCGGCGCGCCGCGCGGAGCGCCCCTCCGCGGCGGCGTACGAGGGCGACCCGATGACCCGCCGCGAGGAGCGGCTCACGGCGCTCGCGATCGCCGGAGTCCTCGCCCTCAACTACCCGTTGCTCCAGCTCTTCGATCGCACCGCCCTGGTCCTCGGGATACCGACGCTCTACCTCTACCTGTTCTCGGCCTGGGCAGCGTTCATCTTGCTCGTCGCGGTGGTGCTCTCGCGCCGCGATCGCTCCCGCGGAACCAACGGCGAGCGCTGAATCGGGCGGCTCGCCTTGCTCAGCGAACAGGCCATCCTCGCCGCGGCGTTCGCCTATGTCGCGCTGCTCTTCGCGATCGCCTATCTGGGGAACCGTCGCGCCGAGGCCGGGCGCAGCCTGGTCGGCAATCCCTACGTGTACGCGCTCTCGATCGCCGTCTACTGCACCGCCTGGACCTTCTACGGCAGCGTCGGGCGCGCCGCGAACACCGGTGTCGGCTTCCTGCCGATCTACCTCGGCCCGACGTTGATGGCCGCGCTGTGGTGGTTCGTGCTGCGCAAGATCATCCGCATCTCGAAGGAGCAGCGGATCACCTCGATTGCCGACTTCGTCGGGGCGCGCTACGGCAAGAGCGCGTGGCTCTCGGGGCTCGTGACCGTCATCGCGCTCGTCGGGATCCTTCCCTACATCTCGCTGCAGCTCAAGGCGATCTCGACGAGCTACTTCGTGCTCAGTCACTACCCGGATCTCGTCATGCCGGCGGGCTCCGGGGAGCTCGGGGTCTGGGAGGACACCGCGCTCTACGTTGCGCTCCTGCTCGCGCTGTTCACGATCCTGTTCGGCGCCCGCGACACGGACGTGAGCGAGCGGCACGAGGGAATGGTCGCGGCGATTGCCTTCGAGAGCGTGGTCAAGCTCCTCGCCTTTCTCGCGGTCGGCGTGTTCGTCACCTTCACGCTCTTCGACGGGCCTGGCGACGTCTTTCGCCGGGCGGCGGCTGTTCCGAGCCTCGCCGCGCTCATGGACACGCGGACGCTGCCGTCGGGATACGCGAGCTGGCTCTCGCTCACCTTCCTGTCGATGATGGCCATCCTGTTCCTGCCTCGGCAGTTCCAGGTCACGGTGGTCGAGAACGTCAACGAGGACCATGTCGCCAAGGCCGCCTGGCTGTTTCCGCTCTATCTCCTGCTGATCAATCTGTTCGTCCTGCCCATCGCCCTCGGCGGCCTGCTCGTCTTTCCCGGCGGCGCCGTCGACCCGGACACCTTCGTGCTGACGATCCCGATGGCGCAGCAGCGCGAGGGGCTTGCGCTGCTCGTGTTCATCGGCGGCCTGTCCGCGGCGACCGGGATGGTCATCGTGGCGGCGATCGCGCTATCGACGATGGTCTCGAACGATCTCGTGCTCCCGCTGCTGCTCCGGGGGCGCAGCGGAGCCGTGGACGGGTCCAGGGACTTCAGCACGCTGCTGCTGACGCTGCGGCGCGCCACCATCGTCGCCATCCTGCTCCTCGGCTATGCCTACTTCCGCCTCATCGGCGAGACCTACGCTCTGGTCACCATCGGGCTCGTCTCGTTCTGCGCCGCGGCGCAGTTCGCGCCGGCGATACTCCTCGGCCTGTACTGGAAGGGCGCCAGCCGGCGCGGTGCGCTCGTCGGGCTCTCGCTCGGATTCGCCGTCTGGGCCTACACGCTGCTGGTGCCGGGCCTCGCGCGCTCGGGCTGGATCGCGCCGGGGATCGTCGAGGCAGGTCCCCTCGGGCTCGCGCTGCTGCGTCCCCAGGCGCTGCTCGGGCTCGAGGGGCTCGATCCGATCACGCACTCGGTGTTCTGGAGCATGCTCCTCAACGTCGGCGCCCTGGTCGCGGTCTCGCTGTTCGTGCGCCCGAGCCCCCTCGAGCAGATCCAGGCCCGCACCTTCGTCGACGTCTTCCGCCGCGAGGCGGTCGAGGGCCCCGCCTGGCTCGGCACCGCGACCGTGGGCGAGCTCGAGCGTCTGCTCGGCCGCTTCCTCGGGGCGGCCCGTGCCCGTGCGGAGCTCGCGCGCTTCCTCGGCGATCGCCCGCAGGCGCTGGACGCGTCGGCAGTCGCGACGCCCGCGCTGGTCGGATTCGCCGAGCGGACCCTGGCCGGCTCGATCGGCGCCGCCTCGGCGCGGGTCATGCTCTCGTCGGTGGTGCAGGGCGACGTCGTCAGCATCGACGAGGTCATGGAGATCCTCGACGAGACCTCGCAGGTGCGCCAGTACAGCCGGCAGCTCGAGGAGAAATCGCGCGAGCTCGAGGCGGCGACCGCCGAGCTCAGAGCGGCCAACGAGCGCCTGACGGAGCTCGACCGGCTGAAGGACGAGTTCGTCTCGACGGTGAGCCACGAGCTGCGCACGCCGCTCACGTCGATCCGCGCCTTCTCCGAGATCCTCCAGCGCAACCCCGATCTCGACCAGGACAAGCGCCAGGGCTTCCTCGACATCGTCGTGCGCGAGACGGAGCGGCTCACGCGGCTCATCAACGACGTGCTGGATCTGGCGAAGATCGAGTCCGGGCAGATGGACTGGGCCTCGGAGCGGCTTGACATGCGAGACGTCGTCGCCGACTCGGCCGCGGCCGTGAGCCAGCTCTTCCGCGAGCGCGACGTGCAGCTCGCGCAGGAGCCGTGCGCGCAGGCGGCCGAGGTGGTCGGCGATCGCGACCGGATCACGCAGGTCCTGATCAATCTGCTCTCGAACGCGGCAAAGTTCTCCGAGCCCGGATCCGGAGCGGTGAAGGCGTGCGTGCGCGTCCAAGGCGATGCTCTCGAGGTCGCTGTCGAGGACAACGGCCCCGGGATCGCTCCCGAGCAGCAGGCCCGGATCTTCGAGAAGTTCCACCAGGTCAGCGACGGCGAGTCTCCATCGCCCTCTGGCACCGGCCTCGGGCTCACCATCTCCCAGCGCATCGTCGCGCATCACGGCGGGACGATCTGGTGCGAGAGCACGCCGGGGATCGGCACCACGTTCAAGTTCCGCCTGCCGGCGACGAGCCCGGTCGTTGACGCCGCAGAGCGCGACGAGCCGGTTGACAGGCCTGCGGGCCTGGTGAGCAAATGAGCCGTGGCGCACGTGTATCTCATCGAGGACGACGCCTCGATCCGGCACGCGCTGAAGGCGTTGCTCGAGCTCAACGGCTATGCCGCGAGCGTCGCCGAGAGCGTGGAGGAGGCGAGCGCGGACGCCGCGCTTCGCCGGGCCGATCTCGTCGTCGCCGATCTCAGGCTCCCGGGGGCGCCGGGCACGGAGATCCTGCGCGTCGTCCCCGACACGCCGGTCCTCATCCTCACCGCCTACGCGAGCGTGCGCTCCGCCGTCGACTCGATGAAGCGCGGCGCCGTCGACTATATCGCCAAGCCCTTCGGGCACGACGAGCTGCTCGAGGCGATCGCCCGGGTGCTCGCCGAGGGGCGAAGAGCGCCGCCCGAGGAGACGTCTGCGCCCGCGGTCGTCGAGGAGACCGTGCACGGCATGTTCGGGACCAGCGAGGCGATGCGCGAGGTCTACCGCCGCATCGACCGGGTCGCCGCCACCGACACCACGGTGCTCATCCTCGGCGAGTCCGGCACCGGCAAGGAGCTCGTCGCGCGCGCGCTCCACGACGCCAGTAGGCGTCGCGAGGCCGCGATGATCGTCGTCAACTGCGCGGCGATCCCCGGCGAGCTCATCGAGTCGGAGCTGTTCGGCCACGAGCGCGGCGCGTTCACCGGGGCCACCCAGAGCCGGGAGGGCCTGGTCGGCGCCGCCGATCGCGGCACGCTGTTCCTCGACGAGATCGGCGAGCTGCCCCACGCGGCCCAGGCGCGGCTGCTCAGGGTGCTCCAGGAGGGCGAGGTGCGCAGGGTCGGCTCGACCGCCTCGCGACGGGTGGACGTGCGGCTCATCGCGGCGACGCACCGGGATCTCCCGGAGCTCGTGCGCAGCGGGGAGTTCCGCGAGGACCTGTACTTCCGCCTGCACGTGATGGAGATCGTGGTGCCGCCGCTCCGCGAGCGCGGCGGGGACATCCGCCTGCTCGCCGGGACGGTGCTCCGGCGCCACTGCGAGCGGCTCGGCCGGCCGGCGCTCGTTCTCGACGACGACGCGCTCGCCGCCGT
>CAJIAT010000153.1_pt1 | contig 23661 bp, 17 predicted proteins | sample 9199161 | NCBI WGS metagenome assembly CAJIAT01 (sample SAMEA7708281, study PRJEB35096) | sediment metagenome | biome: marine neritic benthic zone biome [ENVO:01000025]; feature: sediment [ENVO:00002007]; material: shallow marine sediment [ENVO:03000034] sea grass bed [ENVO_01000059] ... | reverse complement strand
GGCGCACCGGTGGAGTGCTCGCGGCCGAGGACCTCGCCGAGCACGCGAACGAGTGGGTCGCACCCGTGTCGGTCTCCTACGGCGGGCACGAGGTGTGGGAGCTCCCGCCGAACGGCCAGGGGATCGCCGCGCTCATCGCTCTCGGCATCCTCGACGGCCTCGACGGCGCCCGTGCCCCGGCGGACTCGGCGACGCTCTGGCACACGCAGATCGAGGCCATGAAGCTCGGCTTCGCGGACGCCTGGCAGCACGTCGCCGACCCGGCCCACGTCGACGTCCCGACGGCCGGTCTGCTCGATCCGGACTATCTCGCCGGGCGCCGGGCGCTGGTCGGCGAGCGGGCCGGCGATCCGCGCCACGGCGAGCCGCCGCGCGCCGGCACGGTCTACCTGTGCACCGCCGACGACGACGGCTTGATGGTGAGCTACATCCAGTCCAACTACATGGGCTTCGGCAGCGGCGTGGTGGAGCCGGAGTACGGGATCTCGCTGCAGAACCGCGCAGCGGGGTTCAGGCTCGAGGCCGGCCACCCGAACGTCGCGGCGCCCGGCAAGCGACCCAGACATACGATCATCCCGGGCTTCCTCACGCGCCGCGGCCAGCCGGTCGGTCCCTTCGGCGTCATGGGCGGCGAGATGCAGCCCTCGGGGCACGTGCAGGTCGTCGCCTCACTGGTCGACCGGGGGATGAATCCGCAGGCCGCCCTCGACGCGCCCCGCTGGCGGGTCGGCCCCGGCCGCGAGGTGCAGGTCGAGGCCGCGGTCGACGCGGCGCTCGTGGACGCGCTGCGCGCCCGTGGCCACGACGTCATCCGCTCCGATTCGCTCGCCTTCGGCCGCGGCCAGATCATCGTCCGCGGCGAGGACGGCGTGCTGGTCGGCGGCAGCGAGCCGCGGACCGACGGCGCCGCCGTGGGCCTGTAATGGGGACAGGTTCCTTTTCGCGTCCGCGAAAAGGAACCTGTCCCCATTACAGGCCCTGTCCCCATTACCGGTCCCCACCTCACCCGAATAGCCGACCCGGCAGCCAGGTGGCGAGCCCGGGAAACGCCGCCACGATTCCGAGGGCGAGCAGCTGGAGCCCTACGAAGGGCACGGCTCCCCGGTAGATGTCGGCGGTGGCCACGCTCACCGGGGCGACTCCGCGCAGGTAGAACAGCGCGAAGCCGAACGGTGGCGTCAGGAAGCTGGTCTGCACGTTCAGCGCGATCATCACGCCGAGCCACACCGGGTCGATGCCCATCGCGATGAGTACGGGCCCGACCAGCGGCACGACCACGAAGATGATCTCGACGAAGTCGAGAACGAATCCGAGCGCGAACATCAGCGCCATCACCGCGAGCATCGCGCCGAAGGTGCCACCGGGCAGCGCGCCGAGGGTGCGCGCCACCAGCTCGTCGCCGCCGAGACCACGGAATACCAGCGAGAAGACCGAGGCGCCGAGGAGGATCGCGAAGATCATCGCGGTGATGCGCACCGTCGCCCGCGCGCTCTCGCCGGCAACCGACCGCGAGAGCCGACCCCTGGCGAAGGCGAGGAGCGCAGCCCCCGCGGCGCCCACCCCTGCGGCCTCGGTCGCCGTCGCAACCCCCGCGAGGATCGATCCGAGCACCGCCAGCACGAGCAGCGCCGGGGGTGCCATGGCCACCGCGACATCGCGTGCGCCGACCCGTCCGGAGCCGACCGCCGCCGGGGGCGGACTCGCCTCCGGGCGCAGCCGCGCCACGGCGATCTGCCAGGCCATGTAGAGCGCGACCAGAAGCAGGCCCGGGGCGACGGCGCCGGCGAACAGATCGACGACCGACACCGGCTCCGGCGCGAAGTTGCCCGCTGCGAGCTGCGCCTGGGCGTTGGCGCCCTGGAGCACGTCGCCCAGGAGTACCAGCGCGATCGACGGCGGAATGATCTGCCCGAGGGTCCCTGCTGCGCACACGGTGCCGCAGGCGAGCGGTGGCGCGTAGCCTGCCCGCAGCATCGCCGGCAGACTCAGCAGCCCCATCGTCACGACCGCCGCGCCGGCGATCCCCGTCGAGGCGGCGAGCAGAGCGCCGACGGCGGTCACCGACAGCCCCAGTCCACCTCGCAGCGTGCCGAGGAGCGTGGCCATGGTCAGCAGCAGCTGCTCGGCGAGTCCCGAGCGCTCGAGCATCACGCCCATGAACACGAAGAGCGGCACCGCGACGAGCACCTCGTTGAGCATCACGCCGACGAAGCGCGAGGGCAGGCTCGCGAGCAGCGCGAGGTCGAACAGGTCGAGCGCATGGCCGAGCAGGGCGCTCGCCGTGGCGACGCCGCCGAGGGTCAGCGCGACGGGATAGCCGAGAAGCAGCACGGCGATCGTGGCGGCGAACATGCCGACGCCGAGGAGCTCGGGGCCGCTCACCGCTCGGGGGCCCGATCAGAGATCGCCTGATCCAAGATCGCCTGATCCGAGGGTGACTCCGGTGGGGTATGCCCGGCGAGGGTGAGCGCGGCACGCGCGGCGAGGGCGAGGACCTGGAGTGCGAGGAGCGCGGCGAAGACCAGCAGCATCGACTTCAGCGCGTACAGACCGGGCAGCCCGCCCGCCTCCGCGGAGCGCTCGAGCCGCTCCCAGGAGGCGAGCACGTAGGGAACGGCGAACCAGGCGAGGACGCCGAGCATCGGCAGGGCGAGCAGCAGCGATCCGAGCAGGTCGACCAGGGCCCGGTAGCGGCCCGAGGCTGTCCGGTAGAAGACGTCGACGCGCACGTGCGCCCCGTGGGCGAGGGTGTAGCCGGCGGCGAGCATGAAGACCGTGCCGTGCATCCACACGGTCGCTTCCTGGAGCCACGCCCAGCCGAGGGAGAAGCCGTAGCGCAGGACCACCACGGCGCAGGTGGTCGCCACCAGCGCCTGCACCAGCCAGCCGGCGAGGCGTCCGGCGCCCTCGTTCACGCGCTCGGCGACGCGCACGTAGCGGACCAACGTGTCGAATGCGCGGCTCAATCGGTCATGCCGTGCACGCGCCGGTAGAGGTTCATCAGCATCGCGGCGGTCGCGCCCCAGATGTAGCGGTCGCCGTACTCGAAGACATGGAACCTGCGGCGTACGCCCTCGCGCATGCGCTCACCGGTGCGGTGGTTCGCGCGGTCCATGATGAATGCGAGGGGGACCTCGAAGGCCTCGGCGACCTCGAAGGCGTCCAGCGTCAGCGAGAAGCCGGGCCGTACGAAGCTCACCACCGGCGTCACGCGGTAGCCGGTCACGGTCTCGTAGTCGTCGAGGCAGCCCACGACCTCGATGAAGTCGGTGCCGAGCCCGATCTCCTCGTCCGTCTCGCGCAGCGCCGCTGCCACCGGGTCGGGGTCCTCCGGCTCGATGCGACCCCCGGGAAAGCTGATCTGACCGGCGTGGTCGTGCAGGTGGTCGGTGCGCTGGGTGAGCAGCACCGAGAGGCCCTCGTCCCGGTCCACCAGCGGCACCAGGACCGCCGCGGGGCGCAGGCTTCCCGCCTCGGCCGGTCGCGCGTTCAGGTCGTAGTCGCTGACGGGCGGTCTCGCGTCCGAGCCCCGGGACCGGCGGGCCTCCTCGACGGGCTTGATGCGCTCGCGGATCACCTCGTGCATCGAACGACGGGCTCCAGCTGACTGCATCGGAGATTCTAACAGGGTGTCGAAAAGTGCAGGTTTTCAACGGCCTGTGTGCGGCCTGGGTCCGGCCTGTGACCGGGTACGTCGAACGGGCCGCCGAGAACGGCTACCTTTCGGGGTTGGCACAGCGAGCCAGGAGCCGCATGTCGATGGAGCGCGCCGCCGAGCAGGCCCAGACCTTCGAGTTCGCCGACCGGACGGCGCTCGCCGTCCACGCCCGCATCGCCGACAACGTGCAGCGGGTCATCCGTGGCCAGGAGGCCGCGGTGCGCAAGCTCCTGGCCGCCTTCGCCACCGGCGGACACGTGCTCCTCGAGGACGTGCCGGGCACGGGCAAGACGACGCTGGCCAAGGCGCTGGCACGGTCGATCAGCGCGCGTTTCCACCGCGTGCAGTTCACTCCCGATCTCCTGCCTGCGGACATCCTCGGCGTGTCGGTGTTCAACCAGGTGAGCCGGGAGTTCGAGTTCCAGCCCGGCCCGGTGTTCACCAACATCCTGCTCGCCGACGAGATCAACCGCGCCTCGCCGCGCACCCAGTCGGCGCTGCTCGAGTCGATGGCGGAGGGACAGGTGAGCGTCGACGGCCTGCGCCGCCCCCTCGCCGAGCCGTTCTTCGTGATCGCGACCCAGAACCCGGTCGAGTTCCAGGGCACCTATCCGCTGCCGGAAGCGCAGATGGACCGCTTCGCGCTGCGCTTCAGCCTCGGCTACGTGCCGCGCGAGGAGGAGGTGGCGATTCTCGCAGACCAGAGCGCCGAGCATCCCCTCGACTCGCTCGAGCCCTGCGCCGACGTGGATGATGTGCGTGCCCTCGGCGCGGCGGCGCGGGCCGTGCGCGTCGACGCCGAGCTGATGCGCTACATGGTCGATCTCGCCGGCGCCACCCGCGAAGCCGAGGGCGTGCAGATCGGCGCGAGCCCCAGAGCCTCGCTCGCCCTGATGAAGTGCACGCAGGCCCTCGCGCTGTTCGACGGGCTGGACTTCGTGACGCCCGAGCACATCCGCGAGCTGGCCGTGGCGGTGATCGCGCACCGCCTGGTCACCGATCCGCAGGCCCGCTTCTCCGGCCTCACCGCCGAGCGGGTCGTCGAGCGCGTCCTCGAGGAGGTACCGGTCCCGGCCTGAGCGTCGAGCGGCCGCCCCCCCTGGAGAGGTCGCCTGGAGAGGTCGCCTGGAGAGGTCGATGCTTCGCCGCGCGCTGTTCCTCAACTTCCACCTCGTCTACCGCTTCGACCGGTGGATACGGGCGCGCTTCACCCCCGCCGGGCGTGCAGGGCTCGGCGCCCTCGTCGCCTCCGGCGTATTCGGCGTCAACACGCGTGCGACGCTCGCCTACCAGGTCTTCACCCTGGTGCTGGCGCTGCTGCTGGTGGCGATGGCGAGCGCGCCGACCTTCCGGGGGCGCTACGACGTGCGCCGCCGGCTGCCGCGCTACGCGACGGTCGGCGAGCCGGTGCTCTACTCGCTGCTGGTCACCAGCCGGGGCCGCGGCACCGAGCGGGGCCTCGAGCTCGTCGAGCGCCTCGACGGCTCCGCGCCGCCCGTCTCCGAGCTGTTCCGGCTGCAAGAGCCCGAGGACGCGCGGCGCAACTGGTTCGACCGTCACGTGGGCTACCCGCGCTGGGCCGGGATCATGCGCCGGCGCCGCGGGGTCGAGGTCGAGCCGATCGCCCTTCCTGCACTCGCGCCGGGGCGCACGGTGACCGTCGACGGGCGGCTGGTCCCGCTGCGGCGCGGTCGGGTCCGTCTCGAAGGGCTGTTCGTGGTGCGTCCGGATCCGCTCGGGCTGTTCAACGCGCGCGTCGCGACGGGCGAGCGCGAGCACCTGCTGGTGCTCCCGAGGCGCTTCCCGGTGAGCTGGGCCGAGCTGCTCGGGCACTCGCGGGACCGTCCCGGCGGGATGAGCGAGGGGGCCTCCATCGGCGGCACTGACGAGTTCGCCTCGCTCCGCGAGTACCGGCCCGGCGACCCGCTGCGTCACATCGACTGGAAGGGCTGGGCGCGCCTCGGAACGCCGATCGTCAAGGAGTTCCACGAGCAGTGCTTCGTGCGCCAGGCGCTGGTGCTCGACACCTGGCTCGATGCGGTGGGGACGCGGGCCCAGTTCGAGCTCGCGATCTCCCTCGCGGCGTCCTTCGCCTGCGCGGCGAACGTCGGGCGCGGGGCGCTGGACGTCGTGGTGGCGGGGGAGCAGGTCCTCCACGTGAGCGCGGGCCGCGGTGCGGCCGGCACCGAGGGGGTGCTGGAGGCGCTCGCGTGCATCGAGCCCGCGAGCGGGGGGCGTTTCGAGGCGCTCGCCGAGACGACGCTGCGCCTGGCCGGCGACCTCAGCGCAGTCGTGTGCGTGCTCGGCGCCTGGGATGCGGAGCGCCGCCGCCTGGTGCGGGACCTGCGCGCGCTCGGGCTGCCGGTGCTCGCGCTGGTCACAGCGGCGGAGCCGCGCGCCGAGCCGCTCGATCCCGGGCCCCTCGCCGACACGCCGGCGCGCCTGCTCAGCGTCGCCCCCCAGAGTGCCGCCAGCGACCTCGCCCGACTCGCCGGCGCCGGCGGCGGCGCCGCCGAGCCGGGGCGAGCCGCCGCATGAGCGCGGGGCACGCCCCGCTGCCCCCCCTCGCGCTCGGCGGCGCGCTGCTCCTGTGGGGCTGGCAGTGCCAGCTCGTCGCCGTCGCGGTGCCGATGGCGCTCGCGCTCGAGGCGGCCCGCCTGGTGCGCTGGCGCTGGGAGCTGAGCAACCGGGACTTCCACCGCGTCGCCGATCTGAGCGGCGTCGCCCTCGCGCTGGTGATCGTCTACCAGTTCGACGCCAACGGACTGCGTGGCATCTATGCGGTGCTCGAGTGGCTGCCAGCCGTGATCTTCCTGCTCACCGCCGCGCAGGCCTACAGCACTGCCAGCACCGTGCCCTACACCGCACTGTTCCTGTCCGTGCGCCGGGCGGCCGCCCGCGGGCGCCTCGTGCGCCCGGGGGGGATCGACATGCACGTGCCCTGCCTGGTCGCGTGCCTAATCGCCGCGACCGCGGGCCCGGAGCGCAGCCCCGGCGCCTTCTGGGCGAGCGCTGCCGTGGTCGCCTGGACGCTGTGGCCGCAGCGCTCGCGGCGCTTCGCGCCGTGGGTGTGGGGCCTCGCGCTGACCCTGGCGCTCGGGCTCGGCCATGCGGGGCAGCTCGGGGTCGTCGGCGCCCGGCAGGCGCTCGAGCCGGTGATGATGAGCTGGTTCCACGAGTATCTCCTCGCCCGGCGCGACCCCTACCGGGCCTATACCGCGATGGGGCAGATCGGCCGGCTGAAGCTCTCCGACCGCATCGTGCTGCGGGTGTCCACCGACGGGCGCCCGGGGGTCCCGCCGCTGCTGCGCACGGCGACCTACCGCTCCTTCGCGCGCAACATGTGGGCGGCTCACGCCCGCGAGTTCCGTCCCGTGGCCTCGGACGTGGAGGGCACGCGCTGGCCGCTCTCGCAGGCGGGCGGCGCCGACGAGCGCACCCTCACCATCTCGACCTACATGCGCTTCGGCAAGGGGCTTGTGCCCGCACCGACGGGCGTCACCGCGCTCGAGGAGCTGCCCGTCGAGCAGGTGTTCCGCAACGGCCTCGGCACGCTGAAGGTGCTCAAGGGCCCGGGCCACGTCGAGTACGTCGCGCGCTACGCCGAGGGGGTTGGCGGCGACGACCGCCCCGGCCGCCCGGATCTGAGCGTGCCCCCGCGGGACGAGGCCCTCGTGCGGGGGATCGTCGAGCGACTCGGTCTCGTCGGGCGCGAGCCGGAGGCGGTCGTGGCCGGTCTGCAGCGCTACTTCGCGGAAGGGTTCCGCTACTCGGTGGTGCTGCGCCGCCCGACCCGCGAGCTCGAGCCGTTGCACGACTTCCTGACCGAGACCCGGACCGGTCACTGTGAGTTCTTCGCCAGCTCGACCGTGCTCCTGCTGCGCGCGGCCGGCGTTCCCGCCCGCTACGCCACCGGCTACGCAGTCCAGGAGTGGAGCGAGCTCGACGACGCCTACGTGGTGCGCAAGCGCCACGGCCACTCCTGGGCCATCGCCTACATCGACGGCGCCTGGCGCGACGTCGACACGACACCGGCGATCTGGGCCGAGCTCGAGGCCGAGAGCGCCCCGTGGTGGGAGGACGTCTACGACCTGTGGTCTCGGGCTGGCTACCACCTGGCCCGCTGGCGCTGGTCGCCGGGGGAGGGACGCTGGACGACCTGGGCCCTGTGGCTGCTGGTTCCGCTCACGGTGCTCCTCGCCTGGCGGCTCTACCGCGGCGACCGGGTGCGCACCGGCGCGAAGGCCGGCCGTCCGGAGCGGCCGGAGCGCCGCGGACTCGACTCGGCGCTCCTCGGGCTCGAGCGCGAGCTCGGCGCGCGCGGCCACGGGCGCAGCCCCGGCGAGTCGCTCGCCGACTGGCTTTCCCGGCTCGAGCGGGACGGGGCCGTCGAGGGCGCCGGCGATCTCGCCCGCGAGGCCCTGCCCGCCCACTATGCCTACCGCTTCGGCCCGCCGGCCGGGGTCGACGCGGCACGCGAGGGGGTCCGCGAGGCGGTTGCGCGCTGGCGCGACGGTCGCCCGGACCGGGAGATCGCGCGCTGATCGGGGACCGGCCCGCGTTCGAGCCCGTCCCCCAGCCGCGGCAGAAACAGCGTGCGAGGCGGCGTCTCGTTCCCGCAATGTGACCGATTTCGCGCTTTTCGTTCCTTTTTTTGTGACGGCGGTCGCAGTGTGATGCGCCGCAATAGAGGATGATTCACCCGTGTCTGGTGGGCACGGTCGGATTCGCCGACCCATCGGGCAGCTTCGACGAGTCTCCTCCTCCTGATTCGGCCGCCTCGTGCGGCCGCTTTCTTTTCGGGACCCGCGCGTTCCCGCCGCTTCCGGCTCTCGGGGCCCGGCGGCCAGTGCGCACTCCCGCGGCCCGCGCTCCGGATCCAGGCCTGGCTCGGCTATCTCACCGATCCACGCGATGGCCGCGCGCGACCTTGGTTTCAGCGCTGGCTCCGGCGCTCGCCGGATGTGCCTGTCGTACTTCCAAGCCGTTGTGAATCCGTGGGACGAGCGAGGGTGCGTGGAATCGGTGAGATATCCGGGCTAGCCTGAGGCCCTCGTTGGGAAGGGTCCTGGAGGTCGCGTGCACCGGATCCCGGCCTCGCAGCAGCTCTGCACGGTCCCGCGCCTCGTGGCGCTGGTGGCCACGCTGGTCGCGCCCCTGGTCGCGAGCCCGGCGCTGGCCGAGTCCGCCCGCGCGGGGCCCGGCCCCGGAATCGAGCACTCCGCCCTGGCCGCCGGGCGCTTCCTCGTCGCCGCGCGCCGGCTCCGCGACCCGAACTTCGTCGAGACGGTCGTGCTGCTCGTCGACTACGACGAGAGCGGGGCCCTCGGGCTGATCGTCAACCGCCCGACCGAGGTTCGCCTGGCAGGGATGTTGCCGGCGCTCGAGGAGCTGCGCGATCGCGAGGACGCGGTGTTCATCGGCGGCCCGGTGGCCCGCAACCGACTCGTGCTCCTGTTCCGCTCGCCGGCCCCGCGGGAGCGCTCCAGCCTCGTGGTCGACGGGGTCTACGCCAGCTCCGACCTGGAGGTGCTCCGAACCCTCGCCGGCGAAGACGTGCCGTTCCGGGCCTACGTCGGATACTCCGGCTGGGCCCCGGGGCAGCTCGACGCCGAGGTGCTGCGAGGCGACTGGCACGTCGCCCCGGCCGACGCGAACTCCGTGTTCGACCCGGCGCCGCTCGAGCTCTGGCGGACCCTCATCCGCCGCAGCGTCGGGCAGTGGGCGAGGGCACCGGGCGGCGCCGCATCCTCACTGGCCCCGCTGGCCTTCGCGCCCCACGCCGGCGACTGAGGCTTGACGCCCCTCGATCGTTACGAGCGCGAGCTCGCGAGCGGCGTGCTCGACCCGGACCCGGTGCAGCGGCGAATCGTCGAGCGGCTCGACGATCTCCACCGGCGACTCCTCGCGCCCGTGGGAGCGCCGCCTTCGGGGCTCCTCGGCGGGCTCCGGGCCGCCCTCGGTCTCACCGGGCGGGACGCGGTGCCGGTGCGCGGCCTGTACCTGTGGGGCGGGGTCGGCCGCGGCAAGACGCACCTGATGAACGGCTTCCACGACAGCCTGCCCTTCACCGAGAAGTCGCGCGTGCACTTCCACCGCTTCATGCTCCGGATCCACGCCGAGCTCAGGACGCTGGGCGGGCGCAGCGATCCGCTGCGCGACGTCGCGGCTCGACTCGCGGCGGAGAGCCGGGTCATCTGCTTCGACGAGTTCCACGTCTCGGACATCACCGACGCGATGCTCCTCGGCCGGCTCCTCGAGCACCTGTTCGCGAGCGGCGTGACGCTGGTCGCGACCTCGAACGTCGCGCCCCGGGATCTCTACGCGGGCGGCCTGCAGCGCGCGCGATTCCTCCCGGCGATCGACCTCATCGAGGCGCATACGGACGTCGTCGAGGTCGACGCGCCGATCGACTACCGGCTGCGTGCGCTCGAGGGCGCCGAGATCTACCACTGCCCGCTCGACGACCGCGCTGACGCCTCGCTGCGCGAGGCCTTCGACGCACTGCAGCCGGAGAACGTGCGGGAGGGCGAGGTGCTGCAGGTCCTCGGCCGCCAGCTCGAGACCCGTCGCACCGCTGACGGCATCGCCTGGTTCGACTTCGCCGAGCTCTGCGACACCGCCCGGTCCACGGCCGACTACGTGGAGATCGCTCGGGATTTCCACACGGTCATCCTCGCCGACATCCCGGCCCTGGACGACCGTGCACCGGATCGGGTGCTGCGCTTCGTGCATCTCGTCGACGAGCTCTACGACCGCAACGTCAACCTCGTCGCCTCCGCTGCGGCGCCGCCCGAGGCGCTCTACTCCGGCGAGCGCCACGCCCATCCCTTCGAGCGCACCCGCAGCCGGCTCGTCGAGATGCGCTCACGCGACTACCTCGCCCGCAAGCACCTGCCCTAGGAAACGTGTACCGCATCGGTCGACCGGACGATCCGGCTCGGGCCTGCTGTCCCTCGCCTCGTCCGCCCAATGCGGTACGCCCTGCGCTGCACATGCGGCCGCGGTCACGACTCCCACACTGCGTCGTTGACGCCGAATACGTTTAATGCTATTTGAAATATTAATCTGATAACTCACTGAAATATAAAATCTCATGTACGCGTTTCCCACGGCTGGTGGTGCCTCCGAGGCACCGAACGGAGAGACGAGCACCGTGACCCCAGGAGACTCGCCAGAGGCTTGCGACGAGGCGGTCCTGCGCGTCCTCACCCACCGCTTCGGGGACGGGCTCGTGTACCTGCACGACGCCGGCGAGCGTCACGCCTACCGGCGCGCCATCGCCCTCGGGCTGGTCGGGCACGACGGCTACCTGACCCCCGCCGGTCTCGCGCTCGCGCATCGATTCGACTAGCCGATTCGACCTACCTGCTCCACGCCGGGCGCTGCGGCACCTTCGAGGCGGCGGCGCCGGGACCCGTATTGCACGGCCTTTCGCGGTTTCGTAATGTAGCCCGCGACGCGGCATCAGACCTGCATCGACCCAGGGTTCGAGCCGACGTCGGCCGCGCGTCCGCACCTGCGCGCGGGCGCCGACAACACCTGTTCGACCGGCACGCCAGTCCACCGGCGAGGTGGGCTCGCTCGATGCTCGGCGAGTGGTGAGAGGGGGAGCCGTCGGTGGCACGCGCCGCCCGCTGCAGGCCGTCGAGCCGCGCTCTCCCGATACAACAACGAGGTCGGAGGAGACATCGATGCCCGCATACACGACGGACGACATCCGCAACGTTGCGCTTGTCGGTCACGGGGGGGCCGGGAAGACCACGCTCACCGAGGCGCTGCTGGTGAGGGCCGGCGTCATCGGTGCGATGGGGGAGATCACGCGCGGCTCGACCGTCTCGGACTTCGACCAGCAGGAGAAGGATCACCAGCACTCCCTCTCGAGCTCCATCGTGAGCCTCGATTACAACGACCGGCACGTGAATCTCGTCGACTGCCCCGGCTATCCGGACTTCCTGGGCCGCGCGCTCTCGGTCCTGCCCGCCGTCGAGACGGCGGCGGTCGTCGTGGACGCGCGCGCCGGCGTGCAGCTCGTCACGCGCCGCATGATGGAAGAGGCGGCGGCGCGCGGCATGAGCCGCATGGTGATCGTCAACCGGATCGACGCCGAGGACGTCGATCTGGAGTCCGTGCTCGCAGCCATCGTCGAGGCTTTCGGTCCCGAGTGCCTCCCGATCAACCTGCCCGGCGACGGCGCGAAGCAGGTCGTCGACTGCTTCTTCGCCCCGGACGAGAGCGCTGCGGTCGACTTCTCCTCGGTCGACGAGGCCCACACGCGACTCGTCGATCAGGTGGTCGAGGTCGACGAGGCGCTGATGGAGCTTTACCTCGAGCAGGGCGAGGAGCTCGAGGCCGAGCGCCTGCACGACGCCTTCGAGGCGGCGCTGCGCGAAGGACACCTGGTTCCCGTGTGCTTCACCTCCGCCACCACCGGCGCAGGTGTCGACCGGCTGCTGGAGATCATCACGCGCGTCATGCCGAGCCCACGCGAGGGCAACGCGCCGCTGTTCCTCGACGGCGAGGGCGAGGACGCGACACCCCTCGAGGTCGCGCCGGATCCGGGCAAGCCGGCGATAGCCCACGTGTTCAAGATCGCGATCGACAACTTCGTCGGCAAGCTCGGGGTGTTCCGGATCCATCAGGGCACGGTCACCAAGGACACCCAGCTCATCGTCGGCGACGCCCGCAAGCCGTTCAAGGTCGGGCACCTGTTCAAAGTCCAGGGCAAGGACCACGTCGAGATCGACGCGGGTGTCCCGGGTGACATCTGCGCCGTGGCCAAGGTCGACGATCTGCACTTCGACGCCGTGATCCACGAATCGCACGAGGGAGACGCGGTGCACATGGCTCCGGTCGAGCTCCCGGCGCCGATGTACGGACTCGCGATCCAGACCAAGAGCCGCGGCGACGAGCAGAAGCTCTCCGATGCGCTCGGCAAGCTCATCGCCGAGGATCCCTGCTTCCAGGTCGAGCACAACACCGTTCTCAACGAGACCGTCATCCGCGGTCTCGGCGACCTGCACCTGCGCATGGTGCTCGAGAAGATGCACGACAGGTACAACGTGGAGGTCGAGACCCGGCCGCCGCGGATCGCCTACCGCGAGACGGTGCGCAAGAACGCCGAGGGCCATCACCGGCACAAGAAGCAGACCGGCGGCGCCGGGCAGTTCGGCGAGGTCTACCTGCGCATCGAGCCGCTCGAGCGCGGAGCCGGCTTCGAGTTCGCCGACGCGGTGGTCGGCGGCGTCATCCCGAACCAGCTCATCCCGGCCGTGGAGAAGGGCGTGCGCCAGGTCCTCGACGGTGGCGCGGTCGCGGGCTATCCGCTGCAGGACGTGAAGGTGACGGTCTACGACGGCAAGTACCACCCGGTCGATTCCAAGGAGGTGGCCTTCATCACCGCCGGGAAGAAGGCGTTCATCGACGCCGTCGGGAAGGCGAGCCCCGTGGTGCTCGAGCCGATCGTGGACATCCACGTGACGGTGCCTCAGGGCAGCATGGGCGACATCACCGGTGACCTGTCGTCCAAGCGCGGACGGATCAGCGGCACCGAGTCCCATGCGGGAGGCATGGTCACGGTCAGTGCTCAGGTCCCGCTCGGCGAGCTGAGCAGCTACCAGTCCGAGCTGAAGTCGGTGACTGGCGGCGCCGGCTCCTACACCATGACCTTGAGTCACTACGACCCGGTGCCGGCCACGCTCCAGCAGCAGCTCGTCGCCGAGTTCCAGCCGGCGGCCGAGGAGGACTGAGCCTCGGAATCGAGGAAGGAACCAACGCCCCCGGGCCGGTGTCCGGATCGGGGGGAGGGAACGTGCACGATCGAAAGGAGAGAGGGACCATGAGGAATCAGGGACTGAACATCCGCACCGCGCTCGTTGCCGCCGCGTGCCTCGGCGTCGCGGGAGCGGCCATCGCGGCGGACGACAAGGCGGTCATCAAGTACCGGCAGGCCGTGATGAAAGGCCATGGCGCCCACCTCGGGGCGATGTTCCAGATCGTCAAGGGCGGCGCCGGGCGAAGCGACGACCTCGCCGTGCATGCGCGCGGGCTGCACGACGTCTCGAAGATGATCGTGCCGGCCTTCAACAAGCGCACCGAGGGCGACAAGACCGAGTCGAAGCCGGAGATCTGGAGCGACGCCGAGGGCTTCGCGGCGAAGGCCGGGGACATGGAGAAGGCCGCCGAGGCTGTCGTAGCCGCCGTCGCATCCGGCGATCAGGCGGCCATCGGCAAGGCGCTCGGTGGGGCCGGCGACGGCTGCAAGGGCTGCCACAAGAACTACCGGGTCAAGAAGTAGCCCCCGAAGCGGTGAGGTACGCGGCGCTCGCGGCAGCGTTTGCGTTCGTCGCGGCGGGCTCGTCGAGCCCGGTGTCCGGTGACGAGCGCGCGGTCGAGCGCGGGCTCTACCTGTTCCGCGCTGCCGGCTGCGCGGCCTGCCACACAGATGCCGAGGGAGACGGCGCCTTCCTCGGCGGCGGGCGTGCCTTCGAGACGCCCTTCGGTGTCTTCTACTCACCGAACATCACCCCGCACCTCGAGCGCGGGATCGGCGCCTGGAGCGCGGAGCAGTTCGTCTCGGCGCTGCGCCGTGGGGTCGGGCCGGGGGCCCGCCACTACTACCCGGTGTTCCCGTACACCACCTATGCGCGCATGCGCCGCGAGGACGCGCTCGCGATCTGGGCCTACCTCTCCACGGTCGAGCCCGCCGAGACCGAGAACCGCCGGCACGAGATCGCGTGGTGGCTGCGCCCGCGGGTGGGGAACTGGTTCTGGAAGCAGCTCTACCTCGAGGAGGGTGAGCTCGAGCCCGATCCGTCCCGCTCCGAGTCCTGGAACCGCGGCGCCTATCTCGTCAACGCCCTCGCGCACTGCGCAGAGTGCCACTCGCCCCGCGACGCGCTCGGCGGGATCGACGTCGAGCGCCGCTTCTCCGGGACCCCGGACAGCCCCGAGGGCGCGGTGCCCAACATCACGCCCGACGAGGATACCGGGATCGGCGGCTGGGACGCGGACGAGATCGCCGAGTACCTCTCGAGCGGCTTCGACCCCGACTACGATGTCGCTGGCGGCGTGATGGCCGAGGTCATCGAAGAGGGGACGAGCCACCTCGACGAGGCCGACCTCGCGGCAATCGCCGAGTACATCGCTTCCTTGCCCGCGATTCGGGCTGAGTCGAGCGAGGACTGATCCTCGCGGCCCCGCGCCGGAGTGCTCTCGAGGGCCTCGACGCAGGCGCTCGGGCCGGCGTCATGCACCCCGCAGCGTTCAAGTCGCCGCGGCGCCGGCCGCTAAGCTCGAGACGCACGCGATCGCGCGCCGCCACCGCGGCCTGCCCCCCTCTGAACGGCAAGGTCGTCCCCCCGGCGCGACGGCAATGGGCAGACGACGCATGGCGAAGACGAGACTCGAGCGAACGACAGCGGGCCGCGCGCCGCACCGCGCGTCCCTCGGCGTCGCCGTGCTCCTCGTCGCGGCCGCTTCCGCCGCCGGTGCCCTCGAGCTCGCGCTCGATCGCGAGCTCGCCCTTCCCGGGGTCGCCGCAACCGCAGCCGGCGCTCCCTTCGCTCTCGGGGTCTCGGACCTGCGCAGCCGGGTCGCCACGGCCCAGGAGGCGCTCGAGGAGGTCCGCGCAGCGAACGTCGAGCAGGCCACGGTGGTAGCGCTGGCAGAGCGCCGCGCGGCCGGCCTCGCGCGAATCAACGCGGTCCAGGAGCGAACCCTCGAGGTGCTCGAGTCCCTGCACCGGACCGCGTCGCCCCCGCCGGCGCGTGCGACGGCTTCGAGCGCGTCCACCGCACCGGCGCGTGCGACGGCATCGACCTCGTCCACCGCGCCGGCGTCCCTCGTGTGGCTTGCCGGTGCACCGATCCCCGATCTCGCCCCGTCCTGGGGCGCGCTGGCCGCCGGCTTCGGCGCGCTCGCGGTGGTCGGATTCGCCGGGCTCGGCGCCGTGCGCCGCCGACTCGCCGGCACTCCGCCGCGGGGCTCCTCGATGCGGTCCGAGGGTCCTTCGCAGCCAGAGCCCGTGCCAGCGGCGCCCGAGCCTGCCGCCGGAGCGCTTCGGGCTGCCGGCCCGCTGCAGCCCATCGTGCCCGGCGTCGCCGGGGCCGAGGACGCAGAGCCAGACGAGTCGGAGGAGAGCGCGTCATGCGAGCTCTCTCCCCACCCGCTCCCTCCTGACCCCTTCGCGCCCGAGTCCGAGGGAGAACAGAACGCGTCACCGGAACGCGAGGCCCTCGAAGGCGGCGCGCCCGAAGAGCGCGCGACGGTGGCGACAGGCGGTGACCGGACGGGCAGCGCCTCCGGGGACGACGCGTCGGCGGGCGCGCGGCACGACGCGCAGACGAGTGCGCCCGGGTCGAGGCGCGTGGACAGGGAGGCCGCGCTGCGCGAGCTCGACACGCTGATCGCCTTCGAAGACCACGATGGCGCGTCCCGCGCGCTCGCGCCGCTCGTCGCGGCCGAGCCGGACAACGCCGAGTACCGGCTGCGACTCGCCCACATCGAGGCGCAGCGCGGCAACGCGACGGTCTCGGATCGCGAGCTCGAGACGCTGGCGACGATGATGGATGGCCCGCTTTCGGACACGATGGTACGCGTGCGACGCACGGGCCGTGATCTCATGCCGGGCAACCCTGCCTTCGAGACGCACCTCACCGACGTCGTCGACGACCTGGAGCGTGAACCCGTCGATGACTCCGTCCCGGAGTGGGTCGACGAGTCGGCGTGCGACACGGTCGAAGGCAAGGTGCCGAGGGCGATCGGCTAGCCGAGAGTCGCGAGACATGGTGGGGACGGCCGTGACCCGGTCGGCCATCTCGCGACGCGCCGTGAAACACGTCCCTGTGGGCTCGGGCGCAGCATCCATGCTGCGCACGGTCGCGAGATGGCCGACCGGGTCACGACCTCGAGGGTGAGCCTGTTCGGTCCGAACACAGCGTGCCGCGCTTCTCGGGCGTGGCCGCCGGCTCGCCGCACGATGCGGTGCTATGCTTGCGAAGGCCGCAGCCGGACGCGTGCGAGGGAGCCGCTTGCCAAACGTCGACCAGTTCGAGAGCGTGTTCAAGGCCGCGGCGAAGCCGCTCTACGAGCACCATCCACTGGTCGTGCGGCGCGTCGACGTCGTCACCGATCTGGACGCCCACGGCGCGGGGGCGCTCGCCGCGAGCGTGCGCGGAATGCTCCCGACCCTTGCCGACGACGTCGACTGGCGCGCGGTGCCCGCCGAGGAGTCGCGTACCGTCGAGCAGCTCCTCGGGCTGATCGAGCGAGACTCACCGGATATCGTCGTCACCTATCGGAACCTGCACAGCGAGGCCTGGCAGTGGCCGCACAGCCTCGGCCGCCACCTCGACGTGCTGACCCAGGCGACGGAGTGCCCGGTGCTGGTGGTGCCGCATCCCCGCGAACGCGACCCCGGCGCCTGGCCGGGGCTCTCGTGCGTGATGGCCGCCACCGATCACCTGGCCGGAGACGGTCGGCTCGTGCGCTACGCGGCCGGCCTCGCCCCGCCGGGCTCGCGGCTCGTGCTCGCTCACGTGGAGGACGACGTCGTCTTCGAGCGCTACATCGAGACGATCGGCAAGATCCCGGCGATCGACACGGATACGGCCCGGACCGCGATCCTCGCCCAGCTCCTCAAGGAGCCGGCGGACTACGTCGAGGCGTGCCGGGCGGCGCTCGCACGGTCCGGGCTCGGGCTCGAGGTCGTCGGCGAGGTGGGCACGGGGCACCGCATCGCCGAGTATCGCACGCTCGTCGACCGGCACCGCGTGGCTCTTCTGGTGATGCACACCCGGGACGAGGAGCAGCTGGCGATGCACGGTCTGGCCTACCCGCTCGCGGTCGAGCTGCGCGCCCTGCCGCTGCTCATGGTGTGAGCACCGGTGCATCGATCGCCGCGCCTGCTGCGACGGCCCCCGGCGTTGCGCGGACCCTCGGAATCGCTCGCGTCGCCGCCGACGAGCGCGATCGCGTACCGCTACGCCTTGCCAGGCACGCTCCGGAACCGTCTCGCTACGGCGGGCGGGTGATCCTCGGGCTCTGAGCTGGCGACGTCCGACTTGGCGACGGAGTCCACATCTGTCGAAGGCGCAGCGCATGCCGCCGCCGCGGGCGAGGTGTCGCTCGGCGTCACGCTCCTCTTCGTCGGCATCCTCGCCGCGATGATCGCCGCCCTCGCCCTCGAGGAGAAGCTTCACGCCAAGAAGTCGGTGATCGTGGGCCTGTTCGCGGTGCTGTGCCTGCTCCTCGGGGCGTTCATGGGGCTCCTGCCCTTCGGTGCGGTCACCCTGCCGAACGGGCACCACGTGAACATCCCCGAGTTCATACCCGCGATCGACTGGGGCGTGATCACCATCATCCTCGGCTCGAGCATCTTCGTCGACGTGACGAGCAAGTCCGGGCTGTTCACGTGGATCGCGATCCGGCTGACCAAGGCCTCCGGCGGCGATCCCCTGGTGCTGCTCGTGTACTACGGAGTGATGACGGTCGTGTTCTCTGCGGTGCTCAACAACGTCACGGCGATGATCATCGTCGGCTCGCTCAGCGCCGTGTCCCTCGACCGTCTCGGGCGCTCGGACAAGCTCCTCGGCTTCCTGCTCGTGGAGGGACTGCTGACGAACGTCGGGGGGCTGCTGACGCTCATCTCCTCGGTGCCCAACATCATCGTCGGCACCACCGCCGGGATCGGCTTCGTGACCTTCTTCGTCAAGGCGGCGCCCTACGTGGTGGTGACCACCGCGATCACGCTGTGGCTCGGCGCGCGGCTGTTCTCGATCCGGCGCCTCGCGGCGGCAGAGCGCGAGGAGGCCGCATCGCGGGTCGCCACCTTCGACGAGCGCGACGGGATCGATAGCGTGGGGTTCTTCTGGTTCGGTGTGGCGATGCTGCTCGCCTTCATCGTCTTCATCGCGAGCGCCTCCTTCGACGGCTGGGCCCTGGGCAAGCTCGGCATGGGCTTCGTCGCGATGTCGTTCGCGATGATCATGCTCATCCGCTACAAGGCCGAGGCGCACACGTTCTACGGAGCCGTGGACTGGGACCTCATCTTCTTCTTCGCCTTCCTGTTCGTGGTGATCCACGTGATGGAGCAGGCGCACGTGCTCGATCTGATCGGCCTCGGCTTCGCGCCGATCATCGGTATGGGGGAGATGCTGGGAGGTGGCCTGATGCTCGTCGTCGCGGCCCTGGCGAGCAGCGTCACGGACAACATCCCGCTCGCCGCGATGCTCGCCAAGATCCTCTCGTCGCCGGCCTTCGACACCCCGGCGAGCTCGCCGCTGTGGTGGTCGGTCATCTTCGGCGCGAATCTCGGGGGCAATCTCACACCGATCGGGTCGGCCTCGACGCTCGTGGCCGTGACGATCATGCACAAGCACGGGGTCGGAGTATCCTTCGCGCGCTTCGTGGTGCTCGCGCTGCCCTATGCGATGGTGCACCTGGCCCTCGCCGTGGTCTACGTGCTGGCGGTGCTCTCGTGAGCGCTCGCGCGAGCGCGACGCCGGCGCAACCAGGAGCTCTCGACATGTCCAAGCGTGTGCTGCTCGTCCTCGCCGCGATGCTCACCGCCGTCGCGGCGCACGGCGCCGACGCCGTGCGCCTGTGCACGGCGCAGCCGACGGGCACCTACGCGCTCGTGGGCGCGGAGATCCACGACGCGGCATCGGCTCTCGGTCTCGAGGTGGAGCTGGTCGCCAGCGAGGGGTCGATGGACAACCTCTCCAGGCTCGCGAGCGGGCGCTGCGACGCCGCCATCATCCAGGCCGACGCGTACCTGCTCTACCAGCAGGTCGCCCAGGGGAGCCGCGTCGACGTGGATGACCCGCTCTCCCTCTACGACGAGGTTGCGCACCTCGTGTGCCACGAGCGCGCCGGCATCGAGAGCCTCTCCGGCCTCGTGGGTGCCGAGCCCGCTGTCGCGGTCGCCGTCGGCGACCCGGGCAGCGGAAGCGCCCTGACCTGGGGCGCGTTCGCCACCATCGACCCGAGCTACGCCGAGATCGCCCAGGACGACCTCGGTGGCGCGGCGGCGCTCGACGCGGTCGGCTCCGGTGGCCCAATCGGCTGCCTGTTCCACGTGGCCGCGCCGGGCTCGCCATGGCTGCGAGAGGACGTCTCCGGGACCGGGGGGCTGCGGATGGTGCCCATCGACGGCCGTGGTCTCGCCGGGGCCTCGATCGGCGGCGTCGCCGTGTACGCCGGCGCCGAGGTCGGGCCCGACACCTACCCGGCGCTGCTGCCGGCAGGACCGGTCCGGACCGTTGCCGTGCGGGCGGTGCTCGTCACCCTGGCGGTCTGGGCCGAGGCGAACGCCGGCGCGCGCGACAGGCTGCACGCGGCCCTCGAGGCCGCCCGCCCCGCCATCGCGCGGCACGCCGGGGCAGTCCGATGAGCGAGGCCGGCGCGGTGACGAGGCGGGAGACGACCGCCGTGAGGAGCCAGTACAGGCTGCTCGGATCGCGGCGCTTCGTGCCGCTGTTCCTGACCCAGTTCCTCGGCGCGTTCAACGACAACGTGCTGAAGAACGCCATGGTCCTCCTCGTCCTCTACGTGCTCGCCACCGGGGACGACGGGCAGGTGCTGGTGGTGCTCGCTGCCGGGATCTTCATCATCCCCTTCTTCCTGTTCTCGGCGACGGCCGGGAAGCTCGCGGACAAGTTCGACAAGTCGCGTCTCATCCGTCTGGTCAAGCTCGCCGAGATCGGCCTGATGATCCTCGCCGGCGCTGCCTTCGCGAGCGGCAGCGTCGCGTTCCTGATGGTGGTGCTGTTCCTGATGGGCACCCAGTCGGCCTTCTTCGGCCCGCTCAAGTACGCGATCCTTCCAGATCACCTCGAGGAGAACGAGCTGATCGGCGCGAACGCGCTGGTGGGCGGCGCCACCTTCGTGGCGATCCTGCTCGGCACCATCGTCGGTGGTCTGGTCATCCTCGACCAGGGTGCGCTGCGCGACGGCGGGATCGCCTGGATCGTCGCGATCGTCGTCGTCGTGGCGGTCGTCGGATTCTTCGCCAGCACGTTCATCCCGTCGACGACGCCGGCCAGTCCGGAGGCGAAGGTGAGCCCGAACGTGGTCGCCGAGACCTGGCGGATGGTGAGCTACGCGTCGAGCCACCGCGACATCTTCCTCTGCATCCTCGGGATCTCCTGGTTCTGGCTGTTCGGCGCGACGGTGCTGGCGCAGCTCCCGGTCTTCGCCAAGGACGTGGTCGGGGGCAACGAGCAGGTCTACACGCTCTTCCTCACCCTGTTCTCGGTCGGAATCGCCCTCGGGGCGCTGCTCTGCAACCGCCTGCTAAAGGGTCAGGTTCACGCGACTTTCGTGCCGCTCGGCGCAGTCGCGCTTTCGGTGTTCGCCATCGACCTCTACTTCGCGAGCTCGCGCGTGCTCAATCCCGGCGGCGACGAGCTCATGGGCCTCGCCCAGTTCCTCTCGGTCGTCTCGAACTGGCGGGTCGTCGTCGACATCGTGCTGATCGCCGTGGCCGGCGGTCTCTACGTCGTTCCGCTGACGACGATCCTCCAGGCGCGCAGCGCGCCGGAGCACCGGTCACGGAACATCGCCACCGGCAACATCATGAACTCGCTGTTCATGGCAGTCGCATCGGGCGCGACCGCCTGGATGCTCCACGCGGGGTTCACCGTTCCCCAGGCGATTCTCACCATAGCCATCCTGAACATCGCCGTCGCGGTTTACATCTGCCGCCTGCTCCCGGGCGCGCTTGCCAAGGGCCTGCTCGCCTGGCTGCTCCACACCTGTTTCCGCGTGCGCGTGGAGGGGCTGGCGAACTTCCGTGCGGCGGGGGACAAGGTGCTGGTCGTCGCCAATCACCAGTCCTTCCTGGACGCGGCGCTCGTCGCCGCCTTCGTCCCGGAGCGACTGACCTTCGCGGTGAACACCTTCGTCGCCCGCGACCCTCTTGTTCGCTTCTTCCTGTCGCTCGCGGACACCTATCCGATCGACCCGACCAACCCGCTCGCGATGCGCTCGCTCATCGCGCACGTGAACGACCTGAAAAAGGTCGTGATCTTCCCGGAGGGCCGCATCACGGTCACCGGCTCGCTGATGAAGGTGTACGAGGGGCCGGGGATGATCGCGGACAAGTCGGGCGCGACGATCCTGCCCGTGCGCATCGAGGGCGCCCAGTACTCGGTCTTCTCCAGACTCAGGGGGAAGGTCCGAATCCGTCTCTTCCCGCGCATCACCGTGCGCTTCCTCGAGCCGCGGCGCTTCGAGCTCCCCGAGGAGCTGAAGGGCCGCCGGCGCCGGCGCCTCGCCGGTCAGAAGCTCCACGAGCTGATGACGGAGATGATCTTCGAGAGCAGCGACTACCGCCGTGGGCTCTTCCAGTCGTTGCTCGACGCACGCGACACCCACGGGGCGGGCCACGTCGTCCTCGAGGACGTCGAGCGCAAGCCGATGACCTACGGGCGGCTCGTGGTCTCGTGCTTCGCCCTCGGGCGCGTCATGACCGCCGCGACGCAGCCGCGCGAGCGCGTCGGGCTGCTGCTGCCGAACACGATCGCCGCGGCGGTCTCGTTCTTCGGGTTGCACGCCAACGGCCGGGTCCCGGCGATGCTCAACTTCTCCACCGGCGCGCGCAACGTGGTGAGCGCCTGCGCCGCGGCGAAGATTGGACTCGTCTACACGTCGCGCCGCTTCGTCGAGATGGCCAAGCTCGGCGAGATGGTGGCCGAGCTCCGGCGCGCCGGCGTCAAGGTGGTCGCGCTCGAGGACCTGCGCGGGGAGGTCGGCGCCGGGACGAAGCTCCTCGCGGTGCTCGCGTCGCGCTTCGCGCGTCTCGCGCACTGGCTGGCGGCGGGGTCCCAGGACCCGGACGGCGAGGCGGTGATCCTCTTCACCTCCGGGACCGAGGGCGCGCCCAAGGGCGTGGTGCTCTCCCACGCGAACCTGCAGGCGAACCGCTACCAGATGGCGTCGTGCATCGACTTCGGCCCGACGGACATCGTGCTGAACGCGCTGCCGATGTTCCACTCCTTCGGGCTGACCTGCGGGACCATCCTGCCCCTGCTGTCCGGGATCAGGGTGTTCCTGTACCCCTCGCCGCTGCACTACCGCATCGTCCCGCAGCTCGCCTACGATACCAACGCGACGCTCATGTTCGGCACCGACACCTTCCTCGCCGGCTACGCGCGCTTCGCGCACCCCTACGACTTCTACAGCGTGCGCTACGTCTTCACCGGCGCGGAGAAGCTCAAGGAGGAGACGCGCCGCGTGTACTCGGAGCGCTTCGGGGTGCGGGTCTTCGAGGGCTACGGCGCGACGGAGACCTCACCGGCGCTGACCATGAACACGCCGATGCGAAACCGCCCGGGCTCGGTCGGCCGGATCTTCCCGGGCATCGAGTACCGCCTCGAGCCGGTGCCCGGGATCGACGAGGGCGGCCGGCTGCTGGTGCGCGGGCCCAACGTGATGAAGGGCTACCTGCGAGCGGAGAACCCCGGCGTGCTCGAGCCGCCGGTCGACGGCTGGTACGACACAGGCGACATCGTCGACGTCGACGGGGACGGGTTCGTCACCATCAAGGGCCGGGCGAAGCGCTTCGCCAAGATCGGCGGGGAAATGGTGTCGCTGGCATCGGTCGAGCAGTCGGCCGCGGAGCTCTGGCCGGGGCACATGTCCGCCGTGGTCGCGATCCCCGACGCGCGAAAGGGCGAGCAGCTCGTGCTCGTCACCGACTGTCCGGAGGCGACCCGCGAGGCCTACCAGGCGCACGCCAGGGCGAACGGGATCGGCGAGATCGCGGTGCCGCGGCGGGTGCTCGCGGTCAAGCAGGTGCCGCTGCTGGGCACCGGTAAGACGGACTACAAGGGCGTGGAGGCCCTCGTCGCCGGGGCGGGCTGAGGCTCGGGCCTGCGCGCGCGTCTCTCAGAATCCGATCGACATGAACAGGAACGGGCCGTAGTAGTTGACGTCGTACTTGTCCTTGTAGTTGCTCCCGTCGATGGTCAGATCCGTGTCGATGTAACGGAAGCCGGCGC
>CAJIAT010000321.1_pt1 | contig 24184 bp, 21 predicted proteins | sample 9199161 | NCBI WGS metagenome assembly CAJIAT01 (sample SAMEA7708281, study PRJEB35096) | sediment metagenome | biome: marine neritic benthic zone biome [ENVO:01000025]; feature: sediment [ENVO:00002007]; material: shallow marine sediment [ENVO:03000034] sea grass bed [ENVO_01000059] ... | reverse complement strand
GGGCCTCGTGCAGCGCGACGGGATCGAGCGGCTGCGCCACGCGATGCGCTACTCGCGCCAGCACTCGACGATCTGCACGCCGCTGGTGGACCACGGGTGGCTGGCCGGGGTCGGGGCCAAGCGCGGCCTCGATCCGCGGGAGATGGCCGAGAGCGATCTCGTCGTCATGTGGGGCGGAAACCCGGTCTCGACCCAGGTCAACGTGATGCACCACGTGGCACGGGCTCGTCGCGAGCGCGGGGCGAAGTTCGTGGTCGTCGACCCGTACCGCACGCCCACCGCGGAGAAGGCCGACATGCACCTGATGGTGCGCCCGGGCACCGACGGTGCGCTCGCCTGTGCGGTCATGCACGTGCTCTTCGCCGAGGGTCACGCCGACGGGGCCTACCTCGAGCGCTACACCGACGCACCGGAGGATCTCGAACGTCACCTAGAGTCGCGGACCCCGGAGTGGGGCGAGGCCATCACCGGTGTCGATGCCCGCGAGATCAGGGCTTTCGCGCGTCTGTACGGCCAGACCGAGCGCAGCTTCCTGCGGGTCGGCTACGGCTTCGCCCGCTCGCGCAACGGCTCCGCGAACGTGCACGCCGTGACCTGCCTGCCCGCCGTGACCGGTGCCTGGCAGCATCGCGGCGGCGGCGCGCTGTACAGCAACGACGCCATCTACGGACTCGACTACACCCTGATCAAGGGTCTCGACGCGCTCGACCCGAGCGTGCGCGCCCTCGACCAGTCACGAATCGGGCAGGTGCTGTGCGGCAACCCCGCCGATCTCCAGGACGGCCCGCCGGTCACCGCCATGCTGATCCAGAACACCAATCCGGTGGCGGTCTCCCCGGAGACGCTCAGGGTCCGCGAGGGCTTCTCGCGCGAGGACCTGTTCGTGTGCGTGCACGAGCAGTTCCTCACCGAGACGGCGGAGATGGCGGACATCGTCCTGCCCGCGACGACCTTCCTCGAGCACGACGACATGTACCGGGCCGGGGGTCACACCCACCTGTTCGTGACCCGCGCGGTCATCGAGCCCTACGCCGAGGCCCGGCCCAACCACTGGGTGCTGTGCGAGCTCGCGCGGCGCCTGGGCGCCGATCACCCGGGCTTCCGGATGAGCGAGTGGGAGATCATCGACGAGACCCTGCGCCTCTCGGGCCTGCCCGACGCGGACACCGTCCACCGCAACCGCTGGCACGACTGCGCCCTCGAGTTCGAGCGCGCCCACTTCCTCGACGGCTTCGGTCATCCCGACGGCCGCTTCAGGTTCCGCCCGGACTGGTCCGCCTTCGGCGCCGCCCACGGTCGCATGCCCGAGCTGCCCGACCACGCGGCGATCATCGACGAGGCGACGCGCGAGCGCCCGTTCCGCCTCGTCGCGGCGCCGGCGCGCCACTACCTCAACACGAGCTTCACCGAGACGCCGACCTCCCAGCGCTACGAGGCGCGGCCCGAGGTGCGCATTCACCCGGATGACCTCGTGGGGCTCGGCGGGGCCGGGGGCGACCGGCTGCGGCTCGGCAACGATCAGGGATCGATCGTGGTGCACGCGCGGCCCTTCGACGGCGTCCAGCGCGGCGTGGTGGTGGTCGAGAGCGTGTGGCCCAACCGGGCCTTCGAGGAGGGGCGTGGGGTGAACGTGCTCACCAGCGCCGATGCCGGTCCGCCCGGGGGTGGGGCGGTGTTCCACGACACCGCGATCTGGATTCGGCTCGAGACGGACGCCGGGCAGGGCTAGGCCGCATGTTGCACCAGGCATCGCGGGGCTGGCGCAGGACAGGTGCGTGTGGGCGCCGCTGTGGAGCGCGAGCGATAGCCGTAGCTATCACTCGAGTGAAGAGCAAGCCCAGGCGTGCATGGACCAGCCAGGTCTGCGATAGGCAGCGAGCCGAGCACAGAACGTCGCCACTGCAGCTCGTCGCGCCGATAGAGTTTCCCTCGGCGAGTCAGTCAGTTGCAGCCGGCTCGGTGCCGGCCTGGTGCAATATGCGGGCTAGGCCCCGTTCGCGCGGTGAGCCGTGGCCTGCGCCACCCGGCGGCGCCGGGTGGCGGTGCCTCGTCGTGCTCAGGCGGCCTTCGGCAGCGAGGCGACGATCGCCTTGACGCTGGCGTTGGCGATCTCGCCGAGCTCGGCGCCCGTGTCGCGCTGGATCTGGAACAGGTTGGTCGTGCTCGCGACCGCCTGCTTGTTCAGGTCCGTCGCGAGCGCGAGCTGCGCCGAGACCAGGTCGGCGGGCTGCTTGACGTCGGCGAGCGGCTTGATCCGCTCGAAGGCGCCCTCGAGGGCCTCGACCTGCTCCTGCCAGGAGCGCTCGACACCGGTCACGAACACCCGGTTGGCGTCGATCGCGTAGTCGACCAGGGACTTGTACAGCACGTTCGCCTGCTCGGCGGGGTTCTTCGTCTTGCTTGTGGCCATCTCGCTGTCCTCTCGTTTCGCTTTCAGGTTCTGTTGCAGTGCAACATGTTGCGGTGCAGCATAGATCCGTCGCCGGGTGCTGTCAAGAGCGCCGCTGACGTCCCCGGCGGCGTGTGGCAAGCTTCCGGCCCGCTGAATCCCGTCTCAGGAGTAACCGCCGTTGAGTGCCGTGACCCCGAATGCTGCCGCCCACGAGGCGCTCCCGAGCCATGCGTCGCGCTTCGTCGACGTCGCCTCGATGCCCTGGGAGGCGACCCACTTCCCCGGCGTGCAGGCCAAGACGCTGATGGTCGACCCGGCCTCCGGACTGCTCACGGCGCTCATCAGGATGGAGCCCGGCGCGGTCCTGCCGGACCACGAGCACGTGCGCATCGAGCAGACCTACGTCCTGGAAGGGAGCCTCGCGGACGCGGAGGGCACCTGCACCGCGGGCAACTTCGTCTGGCGCCCTGCCGGGACCCGGCACGAGGCCTACGCGCCGGAGGGCGGGATCTTCCTCGCGATATTCCAGGTGCCGAACCGGTTCTTCGCCGATGACGGGAGCGAGCGGGACATGCTCGGCCGTGACTGGAGCGCCGTGTGGGGCGAGGCCGCCAACCTCGGGGTCGGAGGCAGAGCCCGGTCCCGGTGAGCCGCCGTCCCACGGTCGTCGTCTTCGGCGCTGGAGGCGCGGAGGATCTCCCTGGGGTCGAGGCCCTCGAGTCCCTCGCGGATCTGCGCTACGCCCGGGGTCGCGGGCTGCTCGATGCGCTGCCCGGCGCGGAGGTCCTGTTCGGGTGGGACTTCTCCGACGTCGGGCTCGCCGAGGGCTGGTCTGCCGCGGATGCGCTCAGGTGGATCCACTGGGGAGGTGCCGGCGTCGACGCGGCGCTGTTTCCCGAGCTCCGCGACAGCGCCATCGCCCTGACCAGCTCCCGGGGCGTGTTCGACCAGGCCATGGCCGAGTACGTCGCCGGCCTGGTTCTCGCCCTGGCCAAGCGCCTCCCGGAGACTCTCGCGCTCCAGCGCCGCCGCGAGTGGCGGTGGCGGATGTCCGAGCGCCTCGCCGGGCGCCCGGCCCTCGTCGTCGGTGCCGGCAGCATCGGGCGCGCCGTGGCCCGGGCCCTGAACGGGCTAGGGCTCGAGGTCAGCGGCGTGGCGCGCAGTGCGCGCCACCGGGACTCGGACTTCGTCGCCGTGCACGGGCGCGACGGCCTCGACGCCGCGCTCGGCGAGGCGGACTTCGTCGTCATCACGACGCCGCTCACCGAGGAGACGCGGGGCCTGTTCGACGCGGCGCGGATCGCGCGCATGCGGCCCGGCGCGCGGCTGGTCAACGTCGGCCGCGGACCGATCGTCGACGAGGCAGCGCTCACCGAGGCCCTCGCCTCCGGAAGCCTCGGCGGCGCCGCTCTCGACGTTTTCGTCGAGGAGCCCCTTGCCGGCGAGAGCCCGCTGTGGGCCATGGAGAACGTGATCGTCTCACCGCACATGTCCGGCGACTTCTTCGGCTCCCACGAGGCGCTGGTCGCGCTGTTCGCGCAGAACCTGCGGCGCTACGTCGCCGGCGAGCCGCTGCTGAACCCGGTGGACAAGCGGCTGGGCTACGTGCGCTGAGGGGACAGAGATGGGGCCAGGGAGGCAATGGGGACATGTTCCTTTTTGCGCGCGCAAAAAGGAACATGTCCCCATTGCCTCTCCCTCCAGCGACCTACATGACCCGCGCGAGAATCGCGAGCGCCTCGCGCGCCTGGAGCTCGGGGGTGGCCGCGAAGCCGAGGAACAGCCCCCGCCCGCGCCGCGGACCGAGGTAGTAGCGCGAGAGCGCCGGCGCGACGATCCCGTGCTCCGCAGCCCGCCTGGCGATCGGCTCGTCGTCGGCGCGCCGGCGCAGGGTGCAGGTGACCTGCATCCCCGCGTCGCTGTCGGCGAGGTCCAGGTGGGTGCCGAGCATCGCCCGCACCGCCGCGACGAAGTGCCGCTGCCGGCCCGCGTACATCACACGGGTCCGGCGGATGTGCGCCGCGAGGTGCCCGTCGGCGACGAAGCGCGCCAGCGCCGCCTGGACGAACATCGGCGCGGCGTGCCCCGTGTGCCTGAGCGCGGCCCGCAGCGCGTTCGCCAGCGGCGGCGGTGCGACCACGTACCCGAGTCGCAGCCCGGGGAACAGCACCTTCGAGAAGCTCCCGACGTAGATCACCCGGCGTGCGTCGTCGAGCCCGTACAGGGCGGTGAGCGGCCGGCCGCGGTAGCGATACTCGCTGTCGTAGTCGTCCTCGACGACCCAGGCGCGCGCATGCTCGGCCCACTCGAGGAGCGCCAGGCGGCGCTCCAGACCCAGGGTGACGCCGAGCGGGAACTGCGTCGAGGGCGTGACGTAGGCGAGGCGCGCCCGGGGCCAGCTCCGCGCCCCGGCCGCGACGTCGAGACCCTCGGCGTCGACGGGCACCGGGCGCAGCCGCGCCCCGGCGGCGACGAGCGCGTGGCGCGCGCCGAGATAGCCGGGCTCCTCGATCCACGCCTCGTCCCCGGGGTCGAGCGTCACGCGCGCGACCAGGTCGAGCGCTGCCTGCGCGCCCGCGACGATCACCACCTGCGCGGGCTCGCAGTGCACGCCCCTCACCAGCGCGAGGCGCCGGGCGATCCCGGCACGCAGCTCCGGGTGCCCGCCGTCCGAGTCGTACCCGACCTGGGTCGCCCGGGCCCGGCGCTGCTCGCGCGCGAGGAGCCGCGACCAGGTCTCGTAGGGGAAGGTCGACACGTCCGGGAGCCCCGGCTGGAAGGCGACGCGGCCGAGATCGGGGCCCGCGTCGCGTGGCTCGCACAGCGCTCGCCCGCGCCGCGAGAGGGTCGGACTGCGGGCCACATGGCCCCGGTGCGGTGAGGCGAGCGGGAGATCACAGACCCGGGTTCCGGCGCCGGCGCGCGCGACGACGTAGCCCTCCGCGGCGAGCTGCTCGAAGGCGGCGATGGCGGTGTTGCGCCCGACTCCGAGCGCAGCGGCGAGGGCCCGGGAGGACGGCAGGCGCTCGCCGGCGCCGACGCGGCCGCTGAGCACCGCGTCACGCATCCCCTCGAAGATCTGCCGGTGCAGGGGCGTCTCCCCCGCCCGGTCCAGCCCGAGCTCGGCGCCGAGCTCCTCCGCGCTCGCCATCGCGATCACTCACCTCGAGAAGAATGGATCTATCGTATCAGCATGTTTGGATCTGGCGGTGGACCCATTCGGTTGGGCACGATCTGCTCCCCGCTCCTCCCGGAGCGGCTGCCCGAAGGAGAGGATCGGATGAGCAGCTACCCACGGACGCCGCGCTCGCGCGTGCGGCGCCTCGCCAAGCGCGGCGTCTACGATCGGGAGACGATCCACGCCATCATCGACGATGCGTTGATCTGCCACGTGGCCTTCGTCGTCGACGGCGCGCCGCGGGTGCTGCCGACCGCGATCGCACGGATCGACGAGGCGGTCTACCTGCACGGCAACCGCAACAGCCAGATGCTGCGCTCGCTCGAGGACGGCGCGCCGGCGTGCATCACCGTCACCCACCTCGACGGCCTGGTGGTCGCGCGCAGCGGCTTCCACTGCTCGATGAACTACCGCGCGGTGGTGATCCACGGCGCCGGGCGCAAGGTCGAGGACGGGCGCAAGGGCGAGATCCTCGACGTCTTCGTCGAGCACCTCGTGCCAGGCCTCACCGGCGATCTGCGGCCGAGCACCGCCAAGGAGCTCCGCGCGACCACGGTGCTCGAGTTCCCCCTCGAGGAGGTCTCGGCCAAGGTCCGCACGGGTCCGCCGGCCGACGACGAGGAGGACTACGCGCTGCCGATCTGGGCAGGCGTCGTCCCGATCGAAGTGAAGGCGGGTCGCCCTATCGACGACCCGCTCCTGGCCGAGGGAATCGCAGCGCCCTCCTACGTGCGCCGCTACGGGCGCAGGCTGCGGGGAGCGCGGTGAGCGCCGACGCGCCCGACGGACGCGCCCTGTCGAGTGCGCCCGTCGCCGGCGAATGGCGCGTCCCCGAGCGCGTGCCCATCGCCGGGCGCACCGTGACGCTCGAGCCCGTCGACGCGGCGCGCCACGTCGAGGACCTCTTCGCCGCCTCGCACGGCGTCCCTGGGTGCGAGGGCCTGTGGGACTACCTCGGATATGGTCCCTTCACCGGCGCCGGCGAGATGCGCGCCTGGCTCGAGGGCTGCGAGGGCAGCGAGGATCCGCTGTTCTTCGCGCTTCGCGTCGCCCGTGACGGGCGGGTCGGGGGGATGGGCTCGATGATGCGCATCGACGCGACGCACGGTGTCGGCGAGATCGGGCACATCTGGATGGGCCCGGCGCTCCAGCGCACCACCGCGGCGACCGAGGCGCTCTACCTCATGATGCGTCACCTGCTCGGCGACCTCGGCTATCGACGCCTCGAGTGGAAGTGCAATGCGCTGAACGAGGCCTCTCGCGCAGCGGCCCTGCGTCTCGGCTTCCGCTTCGAGGGGATCTTCCACCAGCACCTGATCGTCAAGGGCCGCAATCGCGACACCGCCTGGTACTCGCTGCTCGATCACGAGTGGCCGGCGGTACGCGCGGCCTTCGAGCGCTGGCTGGCGCCCGGGAACTTCGACGAGGCCGGCGCCCAGCGCTCGGCGCTCGGCGCCCGCCGGCTAGCACCGATATCGTGTGGCGATCGCGGAAGGGGTCGCGCTTGATCGGGCTCCTGACGCGCTCGTGGCGTCGCGCCATACTCGACGCACCTTGCGAGAGTCGGGTACGCGAAGGTCGCGCTCGTCACCGGATCGACGAGCGGCATCGGGCTCGGGATCGCGACGGCGCTGGCGGGCGCCGGCGCGCACGTGATGCTGAACGGTTTCGGCGAGGCCGCCGCGGTCGAGCGCATCCGCGCCGGCTCGCCGAGGAGACCGGCCGCACCGTGCGCCACCACGGCGCCGACATGTCGCGCCCCGAGGAGATCGCGGCGCTCGTCGAGGAGACGCGCGGGGAGTCGATGGAGGCTGGACCGCCCAGTGACGGCAGGGAGTGAGGCGCGACCCGCGGGCGCGCGCTCAGCGGCTGTCCGCGACGTCCGTCCCGAGCAGTGCGTCACGGTCGACCACCGCGTGGTCGCCGAACCACATCGACCAGAGCGCCCGGGCGAAGGCGCGGTCGCGCAGCGCGAGCACCTGCTTCCCGTCGAGCACGCAGAGCGTGATCCCCCCCGGGAGCCAGCGCACGGTGAAGCGCTGACCGGAGCGCACGTCCTCGCGCACCGCATCGGCGAACATCGACATCGCCGGCGCTGCGTCGCGAAGCGTCTCCTGGTCCGCGTTGCGCTCGACGCTGCGCACGAGCGCCTTGCTGATACGCTCGCCGCCGATGTCGCGGGTGAACTGCATCGTGACCTGCTTGGCGACGCGATCGGAGAGCACCGCCTCGAGCAGCGCCGCGCCCGAGAGACCGGCAGGCGCGTCGGTGTAGTGCGCCATCTCGTAGACCTTGAATATCGCGAAGCGGCGCACGGCGAGCCCGGTGACGTGCAGCTCGTAGGGGCGTCCCTCGTGCTCGAAGGACACGTGCGCCGGGAACTCGACCCTGGCCGGAGCAGACCCGCCCGGGGCGGTCTCCGGCGCTTCCGCGGGCGCGGGCGCGGCCGTCGTCAGGGCGAGCGCCGCGAGGACACAGCCGAGTGCTCTCATCGAGCGTGCTCTCCGGCGAGCCGCGCCTTCCACGCGTGCCAGCGCTCGCCCAGGACCTTGTTCGCGACCCTGTCGAACGGCGAGATCAGCAGCAGGTTGGCCAGACCCTCGAGCCGCGCGCCGAAGCGCTCGTTGGGCAGGCGTAGGGACACCGCGTAGCCGCCCTCCACGTAGTGCACGTGGTGCCAGAAGGCGGCCGGGATGAACAGCGTCTCGCCGGGCTCGAGCACCACCTGGGAGCCGCGGGCCGCAGCGAGCCGCGGGAAGCGCTCGCGATCCGGAGCGTCGACGTCAACGTAGCTCCGGACCGTGAACGGATGGCGGTGCAGTGAGCGGCTCTCCGACGGCGCGAAGAGCGTTATCCGCTTGCGGCCGTGGAGCGCGGTGTGGAAGACGTGCGACATGTCGATGTCGTAGTGCGTGGGCGTGACCGAGCCCCTGCAGCCGAAGAAGGCGAACACGAAGCGCTCGGAGAAGCCGTCGGCGAGGTCCGGGACCGGCACGTCGGCGCGCAGCTCCGGGATCCGGCTCGCGATGTTGTACAGGAACATCCGCAGGTCGACGTCCTGGTGCAGCACGCTGTCCAGGTACTCGTCGAAGCGCATCTTGCGCAGGTTCGACATGTAATGCCGCCCCGGGCGCGCGAAGCTCGCGTCGTAGACCTCGACCTCCCGGTGCCCGTGGCGCTCGGCGAGGAACTCGGGGGTCCAGCGCTCGAGCGCCGGCCAGTCGCGGGCGAACGCCTGGAGCACCACCGGCCGACGGGGCTCGAGGTAGCGGGTGCGAAACGCCTCGCGCCCGACCGGGCCGATGCGCTCGATGGGATCGAGGTGCAGGTCCCCCGCGGCGCCGTGCGCACGGCCGCCCATGGTGATCGCCGTGTCCAACTACGAACCTCCTCGCCGGGCGGCGCCCCGTCGGCGCCGCCGAGCGCTCTGATCAGGACACAGGGCGCGGCCCTCGACTGCCGAGCCGGGCACACCCTGGCGAAAGGGTCTGCCCGCCTTTGACCTCGCGCAGGCCCGCTGAGTACCCTTCCTCGCTGGTCCCGACGAGCACGACGCGAGATGACTGAGAAGCCCCGCCGGGGTCTCGGCCGCGAGGCCCTGATGCAGCGCCAGGTCGAGGAGCTGAAGATCGGCGCCGTGCGCCGGCACATCTTCCTGTGCGCCGATCAGACCGAGGCGAAGTGCTGCCAGCCGGCCGCGGGCCTCGAGTCCTGGGATTTCCTCAAGCGCCGGCTCAAAGAGCTCGGTCTGGTCGAGGACGGGTCCGTCTACAGGACCAAGGCCAACTGCCTGCGCGTGTGCCAGCAGGGTCCGATCGCGGTGGTCTACCCCGACGGCGTCTGGTACCGGGACTGTCGCCCCGAGGTCCTCGAGCGCATCATCCAGGAGCACCTGATCGGCGGCGAGCCCGTCGCAGAGTACGTGGTCGCCACCAGCCCACTCCTCGGAGCCGAGCTGGACCCGGCCTGAATTCCTGTTCCGAGTCGCGAGGCAGTGGTGGCGACGGCCGTGACTCGCTCGGCCCTCTCGCGACGCGCCGTGAACACGTCCATGTGGGCTCGGGCGCAGCATCCCTGCTGCGCACGGTCGCGAGAGGGCCGATCGAGTCACGACCTCGAGCGCGTTCTGCGACTCGGAACAGGTATCTGGCGTTGCCGGGCGGCCCGGCCGGGAGCTCAGTAGCGAGCGGTCGATGGCCGGTACTCCCGTGGCAGCGGCGGCGCGCCCTGGGGCATCAGGGAGCGGCCGTAGCGCTCGAACTGATGGTGCTCGTAGAGCTTGGCGTACTTCATGAACACGTAGAAGCTCACGATCACCGAGTTGATGAACCCGATCCAGCCGTTCGTGAAGCCGCGCTTGAACAGGTAGCTGCGCACGAAGTACAGCGGCGGGTAGACGATCAGGATCAGCGGATTGGGCCGGCGCCCGCTCGCGACCTTGTCGGCGACCAGTCCGGTCGAGTAGTGGTTCAGCTTGTCCACCTTCGTGTGGATGTCGGTCTCGCCGAAGTGATAGAAGGGCGCCTTCAGCCGGGCGATCCGACCTTCCACCTCGGGCGCGGCGTGCACCGGCATGTCGCTGACCCGGCCCTTGGTGCTGTCGAACAGCCGCAGGTAACGGTTCAGCCGTACCCCGGACCCGCACATGCGCCAGTACTGCTGCTCGAGGCGAGGGATGGTGTAGCCGTCCGCATCGGGTCCCTCGGCGAGCAGCGCGCGGATCTCCTCGACGAGCTCCGGCGAGAGCGCCTCGTCGGCGTCGAGCAGCAACACCCAGCGGTGGGTGGTGTGCTCGAGCGCCATCTGCTTCTGAGGTCCGTAGCCCATGAACTCGTGCTGGTGCACCGCGGCCCCGTGGCGCCGCGCGACCTCCAGCGTCTCGTCGGTGCTGAACGAGTCGAGCACGACGATCTCGTCGGCGAAGTCGACGCTCGCGAGGCAGGCGTCGAGGGTGCGGCCGTTGTTGAATGTGGTCACGAAGACCGAGAGCTTGGTCGGGCTCGCGCTCATCCGCGTGCGTCCTCCGTACCGGTGAGCACCGTCGCGGGCGTGCCGTTGGCCATGCGCTCACGCACGATATCGGCAACCCGCGCCGTTTCCTCCAGTGGATCGTAGGACCAGCTGTCCAGCGTCCCGTCGAAGGCCCGGGTGATCCCGTCCCGGCGCAGCCCCGCGTGAAAGGCCCTCAGGCGCTGGCTGCCTCCGTCCAGATCGTAGACGTAGACCGGGCTGCCCGTGCAGCACGCCTCGGACACCATCGAGACCGAGTCCGCGGTGACCACGATGGCGTCGCCGAGCGCGAGCAGACCGAAGTACGGGTTCTCGCCCTGGCCGTCCCAGATGACGCTCGGGGTGCCCGCGAGGCGCTCGCGCAGCAGCGCCGCGTTCGCCTCTCCGGTGCGCCTGGAGGTCGTCACCGCGAGGCCCGCGCCGGAGCGCTCGGTGAGCCGGAGGAGGCGGGCGGAGAAGTCCTCCATCGCCTCCGGCGTCAGGGTCTGGCGTCGGTTCGAGCCGCCGACGAGAACTGCGACGAGGGGTCTGGGCAGGTGGGCGTAGGTCGAGGCGAACCGGGCCGCGGCGCGGTCCAGGGCGCGGGCCGTGATGCGGTGCAGGGCCCCGCGCGTGACCACCACGTTCTCGCCGGAGACCCGGTCGTGGCGGGGCACGACGACGAGGTCGAAGCGTCGCACGGACACGTGGGGCGCCTGGATGTGGACCGCGAAGGTGCCCCCGCCGCCCGCCTTTCGGATCGCGAGCGCCGTGGCGACGCTGCGCCGGCCGCAGGAGATCAGGAGATCGGGCCAGGGTGGCTCGAGGCGGGCTCCGCACACCGCTGGATGGAGCGCGTTGGGCCACGCCCCCGGCGGGAGCATGACCCAGGGCCGCCGCGGGGAGAGGTGCTTGACGACGGTCTCGGCGCCGAGCGCCTCGGCGAGGCCCAGGCACTGATTGTCCATACCCGCGTGACCCTCCGTGAGGGTCCAGCAAGAGAATCCCGCGCAGTCGCGCATGATCGGTCGATCCGTGCCCTGGCCGCACGGGCACCGCCCGCGCTCTGAGGCCGTGGCGCGCGATTATATGTCGCGCAGGGCGCGGGCGGGCGAGCTGGAGGCGCCCGAGTCTTGTCCCGGGACGCCGCGGCTTGGCCCGCTCAGCGCCGCAGCTTCTTCTCCAGCTTCTTCTCCAGCTTCCTCTTCTTCGGGTTCTGATAGACCTTGGTGCGGTACTGGGCCAGCTCGATGAGGTGCTCCTGGGAGCCCTTGGATTGTGGGTCGGACGGCTGGCGCTGGACGTAGCTGCCGTCGGCCCGCATGTCCCAGGCGCGACGCTGGTCACCGAGCTGGATGTCGATGACCTGGCGCAGCTCCTTGCGCAGCTCGGCCGCCTCGACCGGGGTCACGACCTCCACCCGCGCCTCGAGGTTGCGTTTCATGCAGTCCGCCGAGCCGATGAAGTACTCCTCCTCGCCGCCGTTCCTGAAGTAGAAGATGCGCGTGTGCTCGAGGAAGCGCCCGACGATGCTCACCACCCGCACGTTCTCCGAGAGCCCCGGGATCCCGGGACGCAGGCGACAGCTGTCGCGCACGATGAGATCCACCTTCACGCCGGCCTGGGACGCCTCGTAGAGCGCTCGCGTCACGTCGCGGTCCTCGAGCGCGTTCATCTTGAGCTGGATGAGTCCCGGGCTCTTCGCCGAGTGCAGCTCGATCTCGCGACGGATCTTCGCGAGCAGGGCCGGCTTGAGGTGCCGCGGCGCCGGCAGCAGCTTCTCGTAGTTGCGCTTCTGCGTCTGGCCGGTCGTCAGGTAGTTGAACAGCTCCGTCAGATCCGCGCCGATCGCCGGATCGCAGGTGAGCAGCCCGAGGTCGCTGTAGATCCGCGCGGTCCCCGCGTGGTAGTTGCCGGTGCCGATGTGGGCATAGCGCCGCAGGCCGTCGTAGTCGCGGCGGATCACGAAGACCACCTTGCTGTGGGTCTTCAGCCCGAGCACGCCGTAGGCGACGTGGATCCCCGCCTCTTCCAGGTGGTTCGCCCAGCGGATGTTCGCCGACTCGTCGAAGCGTGCCTGTAGCTCGACGCAGACCGAGACCTGCTTGCCGTTCTGCGCCGCGTCGATGAGGTGGCGAATCACCGCCGAGTCCTCGGCGGTGCGATAGAGCGTCATCTTGATCGCCAGCACCTTCGGGTCGCGACTCGCCTCCATGAGAAAGCGCTCCACCGAGGTCACGAAGGACTCGTACGGATGCTGTAGCAGGATCGCACCGCGTTCGCGGATCTCGTGGAAGATGTTAGGGGCGTGCAGGATGCGCGGATGGTCGAGCGGGTGGTGCGGCGCATCGCGCAGGTCGGGTCGGTTGATCGAGCCGATCTGGAACAGGTCCCGCTTGGCCATGAGGCCGTCGACCTCGAACACGTCGACCTCCTCGTCGAGGCCGAGCTCGGCGGCGAGCATGCCTCGGTGCACCGGATCCATGTCCGTCGAGACCTCGAGACGCACCGTCGGCGCGAATTTGCGGTCACGCAGCTCCCCTTCGATGAGCTCGAGCAGGTCGTTCGCCTGCTCGGCGGATTTCTCGACGATCGCGTTGCGGGTGACGCGGAACAGCTCGCAGGACTCGACGGCGAGGCCCGGCAACGGCAGGTCGAGATTGTTCGCGATCACCTCCTCGAGCGGGACGTAGATCTCCTCCTCGCCGACCTTGAGGAAACGCGGCACGCCCCGACCGACGGGGACCTTGATGCGCACGAGCGCCGGGCTGTCCGCGCCGGGTGGCCGCACGGTCAGCAGCAGGTTGAGCGAGAGGTTCGAGATGAACGGGAAGGGGTGCGCCGGGTCCATGACCAGCGGCGTGATCAGCGGGAAGATATTGGTCTGGTAGTGCTCGCGCATGGCCTTGCGCTGGTCGGCGGTGAGGTCCTCGACGCGGGTGATGCGGATCCCTTGCCCGGCGAGCTCCCCGATCAGCACGTCGCGCAGCCGGGCCTGCTCGGCCTTGATCTGGCGCACGAGCTCGTGGCACTCGTCGATCTGCTGCTCGGGGGTGCGGCCGTCGATGGAGAGCTCCTGGACGCCTGCACGAAGCTGCTGCATCAGGCCCCCGATGCGCTTCATGAAGAACTCGTCGAGGTTGGAGCTGACGATGGCGAGGAACTTGACGCGCTCGAGTAGAGGCGTGCGGGGGTCGGCCGCCTCGTGCAGCACCCGCCGGTTGAAGCCGAGCCAGGTGAGCTCCCGGTTCAGGTACAGCTCCGGCGAGTCGAGGTCGAAGGCCGACGCAGGCTCCGGGTCCGCCCGACGGGCGGCGGGGCTGGCCGGGGGGCTGGCCACGTCGGCGTCGTGCTCGGCGACGGCGGTGCTCTCGGCGGAAGTCGTGGGCTGTGCGTCGTTCATCGGTGCCTCCGGCGCCACGCGGCGCTCCCTCGAACCGGTAATAATGTCACATCGCGACCACCGGGTTTCTGATCCGGGTCCGTTCATTCGCGGGCGCGGCGGGCCGGGGTCGGGCTCCTGGCGCCCTCTGGGGAGAGGTCTCGAATGGGTGATCAGCAGCGACTGAGCCTCGAGGAGGTCCACGCCCTGGCGAGCGCGGCCCTCCTCGCCAACGGGGTGTCCGCCGAGCAGACGCGGGCCGTCGCCGACACCGTCACCGCGGCCGAGCGCGACGAGTGCAAGTCGCACGGGCTGTTCCGGATCCCGGGCTACGTCGCCGGGGTGCGCAGCGGCAAGGTCTCCGGCGACGCGGTGCCCGAGCTCGAGGAGGTGGCGCCGGCGGTCGTCAGGGTCGACGCGCGGCGCGGCTTCGCGCCCCTCGCGCTCGAGACCGGCGCCGGGCCGCTCGCGGCGAAGGCACGCAGCGAGGGCCTCGCGCTGCTCGCGATCACGGACTGCTTCCACTTCGCGGCGCTGTGGCCCGAGACGGAGCGGCTCGCGGTCGAGGGGCTCGTGGCCTTCGCCTTCACCCAGGCCATGGCCTACGTGGCCCCGGCCGGAGGCACGCGCCCGCTCTACGGTACCAATCCGATGGCCTTCGCCTGGCCGCGCGCAGAGGCGCCCCCGGTGGTCTTCGACCAGGCGTCGAGTGCGAGTGCCAGGGGCGAGATCCAGATCCACCTGCGTGACGGCAAGCCGATCCCCGAGGGCTGGGCCATCGACGCCGAGGGGCGGCCCACCACGGACCCCGCCGCGGCGCTCGCCGGCGCCCAGCTTCCCTTCGGCGGATACAAGGGGGCGGCGATCGCGATGATGGTGGAGCTGCTCGCAGGGGCGCTCATCGGCGATCGGTTCAGCTACCAGGCGAGCGCCGAGGACAACGGCGACGGCGGCCCGCCGCTCGGTGGAGAGCTGCTCATCGCCATCGACCCGGCGCGCTGCGGCGCGGCGGGCGGCGCGGCAGCCGTGCTGGCCCACGCCGAGGCGCTGTTCGCCCGCATCCTCGAGCAGGACGGGACGCGCCTGCCGTCGGACCGCCGCTTCGAGTCCCGTGCCCGCACGCCCGAGACCGGCATCGAGATCCCGACGGCGCTCTACGAGACCATCACGGCGCTGCGCGCGGGCTGAGCCCGCACGGACCCGTGAACCCCGTCTCAGTCCGGCTTCCTACTCGGCGACGCGCACCATCTGCTTGCCGAAGTTCCGGCTCGTCAGCAGCCGCAGGAAAGCCTCGGGCATGCGCTCGAGGCCGTCGAGGATGTCCTCCCTGTGGACGAGCCGACCGGACGCGGCCCAGGCGGCCAGTCGGGCGCGCGCCTCCTCGAAGCGGTCCGCGTAGTCGAACAGCAGGAAGCCCTGCACCCGCGCCCTCGCGATCATGATCTGACGCAGGAAGCGCGGCCCCACGTCTGGCTGCCCGAAGCGATCGGCGAGCGCCACTGTCCCGCATACGATCACCCGCGCGCGGGAGGCGAGGTGCTGCATCACCGCGTCGTGGATCGGCCCCGCGGTGTTGTCGAAGAACACGTGCACGCCGTCCGGGCAGGCCTCGCCGATGGCGGCAGCGAGATCGCCGCTCGTGCGGTAGTTCACGCCCGCGTCGTAGCCGAGGTCCTGGCACCAGGCGAGCTTGTCGTCGCTGCTCGCCACGGCGACCGCGCGGCAGCCGGCGAGCTTGGCGATCTGGCCTGCCACCTGGCCGACCGCGCCGGAGGCCGCCGAGATCAGCACCGTGTCGCCGGGCCGCGGCTGGCCGACGTCGAGGAGCGCGAAGTAGGCCGTGAGCCCGGGCAGGCCGAGATAGGAGAGGTTGCTCTGCAGCGGCCCGAGTGTCGGGTCGACCTTGCGCGTCCCGGCCTCGGGGAGCACCGCGAAGTCCTGCCATCCGAAGCCGAAGCTCTCGACGATTTCGCCCGCCGCGAAACCCGGGAGGTTCGAGCGCACCACCTCGCCGACGCCGCCGCCGCACATCACCTCGCCGAGCGCCACGCCGGCGGCGTAGTTCTTCGACGGGCTGATTCGCCCGCGCATGTACGGGTCCACCGACAGGTAGAGGCTGCGCACGAGCATCTCGCCCGGTCCCGGGTCGGGTAGCGGCCCTTCCTCGAGCCGCCAGTCCGACTCGACGGGCATGCCCTCCGGGTAGCGCTCCAGCAGCCAGCGCCGGTTGGTGTCGCGCATCGACTCGTCCCAGTTCGCGCCGCTGCGGCGGCGCCGGGTTGCTAACATAGCCGACCCGGCGCGGCGCATCGACGGTGCCGCGGATGGTCGGTCGCGGGAGCGTGCGAGGTGGACGGGCAGTGAGCGAGACCTTCGACTACGTCATCGTCGGCGCCGGCTCCTCCGGCTGTGTGCTCGCCAACCGGCTCTCGGCCGACCCGGCCAACCGTGTCCTCCTGCTCGAGGCGGGTGGCCCGGACTCGAGCCCGTGGATCCACGTCCCCATCGGCTACTACCGCACGATGTTCGACCCGAAGGTGACCTGGGGCTACCAGACCGATCCCGACCCGGGCGTCGCGGGCCGGCGCATCGTCTGGCCCCGCGGGCGCGTGCTCGGCGGCTCGAGCTCGATCAACGGGCTGGTCTACATCCGCGGCCAGCGCGAGGACTACGACCAGTGGCGCCAGATGGGCAACGCGGGCTGGGGCTACGACGACGTGCTGCCCTACTTCCGCCGGTCCGAGGACCAGGAGCGGGGCGCCGATGGGCTGCACGGGGCCGGCGGGCCGCTGAAGGTGTCCGACATCCGCGACCGGCGCCCGATCTGCGACGCCTTCATAGACGCGGCGCGCGAGCTCGGAATCCCGCGCAACGACGACTTCAACGGCGCCGAGCAGGAGGGCGTGGGCTACTTTCAGACCACCAGCCGCGGCCGCCGCCGCTGCAGCTCGGCGGTCGCCTACCTGCGCCCGGCGCGCGGTCGCGCCAACCTCGAGGTGCGCACCGACGCGCTCGCCTCGCGCATCGTCTTCGAGGGCCGGCGTGCAGCGGGCGTCGCGTACGTGCGCGGTGGCGCGCAGGAGGTGGTGAGCGCTCGCCGCGAGGTGATCCTCTCGGGCGGCGCGATCAACTCGCCGCAGCTCCTGCAGCTCTCCGGCGTCGGACCGGCGGAGCACCTGCGCGGGCTCGGCATCGAGGTGGTCCACGATGCACCCGGCGTCGGCGCCGATCTCCAGGACCATTTCCAGGTGCGCGCGATCTACGTGCTGAACAAGCCCTGGTCGGTGAACGGCCAGGTCAACAGCCTCCTCGGGCGCATCGGCATCGGGCTGCGCTACGTGCTCGGGGCGACCGGGCCGATGACCTTCAGCGCCGGCGCGGTCGGGCTGTTCACGCGCACCCGGCCCGAGCTCGCGAGCCCCGACGTGCAGTACCACTTCATCCCCTTCAGCGCCGAGGGCCCCGGGCAAGGGCTGCACCCGTTCCCGGGCGTCCTGCTCTCGGTCTGCCAGCTCAGGCCCCAGAGCCGCGGGGAGATCATGATCCGCTCGCGCGACCCGCGTGAGCATCCCTCGATCAAGCCGAACTACCTCGAGGCAGAGCTCGACCGGCGCACGATCGTCGCGGGCATGCGCCTGTCGCGGCGCCTGTCGAGGACGCACGCATTCGCGCAGCACGTCGAGCGCGAGCACGAGCCGGGCGAGCACCTCGAGAGCGACGACGAGCTCCTGGGTTTCGCCCGCGAGCGGGGCAACACCATCTTCCACCCCACGAGCACCTGCCGAATGGGACCGGACGCGCGCGCCGTCGTCGACGAGCGGCTCCGGGTGCGTGGCCTCGAGGGATTGCGCGTGGCGGACTGCTCGATCATGCCGCTCGTCGTCTCCGGCAACACCAACGCGCCGGCGATCATGATCGGGGAGAAGGCCTCGGACATGATCCTCGCCGACCGCGACGACGGCTGACCGGGCGGCCCCGGCGCGGCGAGGCTCCGGCGATGGGCAAGGACTGGCGCTACTACGTCGGCATGGCCCTGCTGGCCGTCGCGGTGATCGGCGTGCCCCTCACCTTCGTCTACAAGGTGCTGCCGCTGCTCGTCTACGGCGCGCTCGTCGCCGCCGCGGCCGTCGGTGCGGCCTACCTGGTGCTCGGCAAGAAGCGTTTCCGCCGGATCCTCGGCGGCGACGACGACCCTGGGCGCCGCTAATTGTCTGCTCCGAGGTGCAGAACACGCTCGAGGCCGTGACTCGGTCGGCCATCTCGCGACCGTGCGCATAGAAATGGGGACAGGTTCCTTTTCGCATCCGCGAAAAGGAACCTGTCCCCATTTCTATCCGAGCCCACAGGGATGTGTTGACGGCCTGTCGCGAGATGGTCGACCGAGTCACGGCCCTCGCCGGCAGTGTCTCGCGACTCGGAACGGTTATTCAGTCGATCGGGATCACGCTCGAGCGGAAGACCCGCGCCTCTCGCGCCTCGGGCGCCGGCTCGACGGAGCGCCACAGGGCGTCCATTGCGCCGTCGCGAGACGGCCCGGAGGCGAGTGCGATCCCGCCGGCGCTCGCGGCGAGGGTGCCGGCGAGCCACCAGGCCGCGCTCCGGCGCCGGCGCAGCCGGCGGCGCGAGCGACGCGCGTCGTCGAACTGGTGCAAAGTGTGGGCAGCCAGCGAGTCCACCCATCCGGGATGACCTCGGGACGCCTCGGTGAGCCAGTCCACGAGCCCGTCGCCGAAGGGGCTGTCGCCGCGCTCGCCATCCCTGTGCACCCGCAGGTGGACGTAGTCCGCGACCTCGTCGCGCGTGAGCGGCGGCAGATCGAAGAGATCGATGCACGCCTCGTCGTCGAAGGTGGTCGCCACCGACTGCAGGCGTGACAGCAGCCGCGGTCGTCCGACGAGCACGACCGTGAGCCGGGGCGCCGTTCGCGGCCTGGCGGACAGCGCCATCAGCACGCCGAGCGCCTCCGCGGGGAGTCGCTGGGCGTCGTCCACGACCAGCAGCGCGCGCCCGGGAAGCGCCGCGAGACGGATCCCCAGGCGCGTGATCAGCACGCCGAGGCCGCTGGCGCGATCGGCCTCGCCGAGCGCGTGGAGCAGGCGGGCGAGCACCTCGCGCGCGCGCATCGCGTCCCGCGCCTCGAAGGCGCAGCAGGTGCTCTCGCGCGAGAGGCCATCATCGAGCACCCGGCGCATCAGGACGGTCTTGCCGGCGCCGGCGTCCGCCGTGAGCACCGCCAGCCGGGCGCCGGCGCCAAGGCGCTCCTCGATGCGCTGGCGGGTTCGGCGGCGCGCGGGCGTGTCGAAGTAGCGGTCCCCGTCCAGCGCGGCCCGCGCTCCCGCATCGCTCTTCGTTGCCATTGGCTCTTCCATCGGCTGGCGCTCCGCCCCCATTGCGAAGCCCGTGCCAGAGGGGTATCGGCAGGCAGCGCTGGAACTGCAGTGCGATGTGGGCCTGCCCGGCGCGCGTGCGGGTGCTCGCCCCGGCGGATCGCCGTCGGGGTCGAGAAGGTCATTCGGGAAGGGGCCCCAGTGTGGGCCCGCCTGCTCGGGAGAGGGCGGCGCGGGCCGGGGGTGGCCCGCGCCGGGAGTGCGGTCGGCGCCTCGCCGCCTACTGCTTCTTCGGCGCCCGGAACGGCTCGTGGCAGCCCTTGCAGCCCTTGCCCACCGCGCCCATGTTGGCCTTGACGCCGTCGAGACCGGTGCCCGCTTCCGCCGCCATCTTGGTGAGTGCGTCGGTGAGCGCCCGATGCTTCTCACCGACCTCGGGGTAGCGGGACCAGATCTCCGGCTTGGCGCGGGTCTTCCCCTCGAGGGCCCCCGCCGCGCCGGACCCCTCCGGCCACATCGCCGAGTTGTTCATCTCGACGACCGCGAGCAGGTTCTGCGCGGCCGCCCCGGCGAGCTCGGGGTCGTACTCCGCCTTGCCCTTGGCCATCGCGCCGAGCAGGCCGAGGTTGAATGCGTAGAGCTGCATCACCGCCTTGCGGGCCTCGATCTCCTTCTCGAACGGCTCGGCGGCGAAGCCCGGCACCGCGCACACGCCGAGCGCCGTCGCCAGCCCGACCGAAACCAGCATCCTCTTCATCCGGCTCATCTCCTCTCCTCGCGGGATCGCCGGAGCAGTCTGGACTGCAGAAATGCCGCAAACAATTCCCGCAGCTGCAGTTATGATGTGCACCCATGCACAACTGGAGCTGGAGCGATCTGCGTTTCGTCCTCGCGGTCGCCCGCGAGGGCTCGGCGGCAGCTGCCGCGCGCGCCCTCGGGGTCAACCACTCCACCGTGGTCAGGCGGGTGCGCGCCTTCGAGGCCAGCCTCGACGCGCGCATCTTCGATCACCTGTCGACGGGCTACCGCCTGACCGAGACCGGGGAGATCTTCCTCGACGCCGCCCGCTCCATCGACGGCGTGGTCCAGGAGCTCGGGCGCAAGGTGGTCGGCGGCGAGCGCGAGCTCGCCGGGAACGTGCGCATCACCACCACCGATGCCATCGTCACGCTCATGCTCGACGATCTGGCCGAGCTCCGGCGCCTGCACCCTCGGGTCACCCTGGACGTGCGGATCACCAATCTGCAGCTCAATCTCGACCTGCTCGATGCGGAGATCGCGGTGCGACCGACCCGCGATCCACCGCCGCAGCTCATCGGCCGGCACATCTGCGACCTGGCGTTCGGTCTGTACGCCGCGGGGACGCTCCTCGACGCGGCAGGGGAGGCCGGGAGCGGCACGATCGCCAGCCTCGGCCTGGGTGGGCCGCTCGCCACCTCGAGCATCGGCCGCTGGCTCGACGAGACGACCCTGAGCGGCCCGGTGGTGGCTCGCTGCGACAGCTTCAACAGCCTGCTGGCGCTGGCCGAGCGCGGCGTCGGCTGCGCGGTGCTCCCGTGCTGGCTCGGCGACGGCTCGGCGACGCTGCGCCGCGTGGTCCCCGAGCCGCTCGAGTTCCGCAACCAGCTCTGGCTGCTGCACCACCGGGACGTGCTGCGATCCCGGCGCGTTCGCACCGTGGCCGACTTCCTGGTCGAGTCGCTGCGCGCCAAGCGCGGGCTGCTCGAGGGCACGGACCGACGCGCCGGGGGCGACGAATCGAGGCGCTGACCAGCACACCGCTCGAGGGGTCGGCCCGGCCCAGGATCGAGGTCGAGCGTCGCCCGCACCACGCTGGCCCGGCGCCGGGTGCCGGAAGATAATCGGGCGCGGGGGAGCGGTGCGCGCGGGCGGGTCTGCGCCCGGTGCTGGAACTTCCGGGCTCTCGAGCGCACTAAACGATGGGCTCGGCGCACCGCCCCAGCCCGCTGTAGCCAGCCGGAAAGGACGAGCCCTTGAACCGCATCGCATCCATGCTGGTCGGCGTCTCGATCCTCGCGGCCGGCGCAGCGAGCACCACCGCAGGCGAGCTCGAAGCCGTTCGGGCGTCGATCACGAAGCATTTTCCCGCTGCCGAGCACGCCCGGCTCTCCCCCACGCCGGTCGCGGGGCTCTACCAGCTCAGCACCGGCGCCCGGGTCTTCTACGTCTTCGCCGACGGGAAGCACCTGCTGAGCGGAAGGCTATTCGATCTCGAGACCCGTACCGATCTCACCGAGGCCGCCCTCGACGGGCAGCGCGCTGCGCTCATCGGCCAGGTCGACGACAGCAACACCATCGTCTATGCCGCCGACGGGGACACGCAGCACACGCTCACCGTGTTCACCGACATCGACTGCCCCTACTGCCGCAAGCTGCATCAGGAGATGGCGGAGCTCAACGACCTCGGGATCCGCATCCGGTACATGCTCTATCCACGCGCAGGCGTCCCGTCCTCCTCCTACGACAAGGCGGTCTCGGTGTGGTGCGCCGAGGATCGCAACGATGCGATGGATCGGGCCAAGGGCGGGGAGAAGCCGCCGCCGCGAGAGTGCGAGACGCCCATCGCCGCGCACATGGCCCTGGCGAGGGAGGTCGGTCTGACCGGCACGCCGTTCTCGGTCACGGACACCGGGCGGGTGATCTCCGGCTACATGCCCGCCGCGAGGCTGTACGAGTCGCTTCAGGCGGACAAGGAACCACGCTGATGCGCCGGACGCTCGCCGCCGCGCTCGTGTTGCTCGCGGCCGCGGCCGCACCGACGCTCCCCGCGCAGGAGGTCGGCGATGCCTCACCGGTGTCGCCGGCGAGCCCGGGCTTCGACCCCCTCGGGGCGCTGCGCGGGCTCGGCATCGATCTCGTCGGTGACTCGGACGACGAGTTCCTCCAGCCCGACGTCGCCTTCAAGCTCAGCGCCGCGCCCGGCGACGGCGACACGGCCATCGCCCGCTGGGAGATCGCCGACGGCTACTACCTGTATCGCGCGCGCATGCGCTTCGCCGCCGCGCAGCCCGAGGGCGCCAGCGTGGGCGAGCCCGTGCTGCCCGCCGGGAAGGTCAAGGAGGACGAGTACTTCGGCCGCATGGAGGTGTACTACGACGCGGTGGAGGCGCGGCTGCCACTCGCCGGGCTCGGCGGTGCACGCGAGGCCGTACTCGACGTCACCTACCAGGGCTGCGCCGACGCCGGCCTGTGCTACCCGCCGATCACCAAGTCGCTGGTCGTCAGCCTCGACGGCGCGGGCGGGCCGGGCACGGGCGCGCCGGCGTTCCTGGACGCCGTCGCGCCGGCCGCCCAGCTCGCCACGCTGCCGGAGCAGGACCGGCTCGCGCGCGCGCTCGAGACCGGCAGCCCCTGGCTCGTGCTGGCCGCCTTCGTCGGTCTCGGGCTGCTGCTCACCTTCACACCCTGCGTCCTGCCGATGGTGCCCATCCTCTCGAGCATCATCGTCGGCCAGGGCGAGGACGTGAGCACGCGCCGCGCGTTCACCCTCTCGCTCACCTACGTGCTGGCGATGGCCTCGACCTACACGGCGGCCGGCGTGCTCGCGGGCCTGAGCGGGGCTAACCTCCAGGCGCTGTTCCAGGACCCGTGGGTGCTCTCCGCCTTCGCCGTGGTCTTCGTGCTCCTCGCCCTGTCGATGTTCGGTCTCTACGAGCTCCAGGTCCCGGTGGCGCTGCAGCGGCGCCTCGCTGCGCTCAGCAACCAGCAGCGTGGCGGCACCTACGTCGGCGTCGCGGCGATGGGGCTGCTTTCGGCGCTGATCGTCGGTCCGTGCGTCGCGGCGCCGCTCGCCGGCGCCCTCATCTACATCGCCCGCACCGGGGACGCGGCGCTCGGCGGCGCGGCGCTGTTCGCCCTGAGCATGGGGATGGGGCTGCCGCTGCTCGTGATCGGCACCTCCGCCGGGCGTCTGATGCCGAGGGCGGGCCCGTGGATGGTGGCGGTGAAGGCAGCTTTCGGCGTGCTGCTCATCGGCGTCGCCATCTACCTGCTCGAGCGCGTGGTCACGCCGCCCGCCGCGCTCGCGATGTGGGCCGCGCTGCTCATCGTCACCGCCATCTACATGGGCGCCCTCGACCGGCTCTCCGAGAGTGCGAGCGGCTGGCGGCGGCTCGCCAAGGGTGCCGGGCTGGTCGTGATGGTCCACGGGGTGCTGGTGATGGTGGGCGCGGCGAGCGGCGGGGACGACGTGCTGCGCCCGCTCACGCGCCTCGCGGGCGGTGCTGCGGAGCGCCCGGCGCTCGAGTTCCGCACCGTCAAGGGCACCGCCGGCCTCGACGGGGCGCTCGAGGCGGCTGCGGCCCGCGGCCAGCCGGTGATGCTCGACTTCTACGCCGACTGGTGCGTGAGCTGCAAGGAGCTCGAGCGCGACACCTTCACCGACCCGACCGTGCAGGCGACGCTCGCCGGCGCGCTGCTGCTGCGCACGGACGTGACCGCCAACGATGCCGAGGACCAGGCGCTGCTCGAGCGCCTCGGGCTGTTCGGCCCGCCGGCGATCCTGTTCTTCGGCCCCGACGGGCGCGAGCGCCCGCAGTTCCGCGTGGTGGGCTTCATGGGTCCGGAGGACTTCACCCGCGTGGCCGAGCAGGGCCTGCGCGCGCCGCCGGCCCGGCTCTCGATGCAGCGCCGGACACGCTAGCCCGGACATCTCGCCGATCCGCGTGATGATCGCGCAGGACCTTGGACTCGTGCGGATTCAAGGGACAAGCGAGCGCGCGTGCGATCGCTGAGATATCCGGGCTAGCCCGGATATTGCACCAGTTCTCTGCTACGGCCGCCGATCCACCTGCATTTCCAGGCCGTACTCGCTGCGGACTCCTCAACGTAGCGTCAAGCTACGCCTTCGTCGTTCCTCGCTCCGTGCGGCCTGGAACTACAGGCGTCTCGACGTC
>CAJIAT010000396.1_pt1 | contig 24221 bp, 25 predicted proteins | sample 9199161 | NCBI WGS metagenome assembly CAJIAT01 (sample SAMEA7708281, study PRJEB35096) | sediment metagenome | biome: marine neritic benthic zone biome [ENVO:01000025]; feature: sediment [ENVO:00002007]; material: shallow marine sediment [ENVO:03000034] sea grass bed [ENVO_01000059] ... | reverse complement strand
GAAGCACAAGACCAAGCACCGCAAGGTCGTCGTGGTCTTCGTGCCGGTCTCGCGCGACGAGCTGATCCCCGCGCTCCTGGACGGGCGAGGCGACATCGCCGCTGCCAATCTCACCATCACGTCCGAGCGTCTCGAGCAGGTCGATTTCTCCGACCCGCTCTTCAAGGGTGTGAAGGAGCTCGTCGTCTCCGCCCCGAGCGCGGTCAAGCCCGAGAGCGTGGACGATCTGTCGGGCCAGACCATCCACGTGCGTGAGTCGAGCAGCTACTACGAGAGCCTGGTGGCGCTGAACGAGCGCTTCGCTGCCGAGGGCAAGGCACCCGCCTCCCTCGTCAGCGCCGACGAGAACCTCGAGGACGAGGACCTGCTCGAGATGGTCAACGCCGACCTGCTCCCGCTCGTCGTCGTCGACAGCCACAAGGTGCGGCTCTGGGCACAGATCTTCGACGACGTCACCGTTCACGAGGACGTGGCGGTGCGCGAGGGTGGGGAGATCGCCTGGGCCTTCCGCAAGAACAGCCCGAAGCTCGCAGCCGAGATCAACGCTTTCGTCGCCGAGAACAAGAAGGGCACGCTCCTCGGCAACATGGTGTTCAACCGCTACATGAAGGACGCGGAGTACCTGCGCAACTCCGGCTCCGACGAGGAGATGCAGAAGTTCGAGCAGACGATCACCTTCTTCCAGAAGTACTCCGAGCAGTACGACTTCGACTGGCTCGTCATGGCCGCGGTCGGCTACCAGGAGTCGACGCTCGACCAGTCCAAGCGCAGCACTGCGGGCGCCATCGGTGTCATGCAGGTCCTGCCGAGCACCGCCGCGGATCCGAACGTCGGGATCCCGGACATCGAGGAGGTGGAGTCCAACATCCACGCGGGCGTGAAGTACCTGCACTTCCTGCACAACCGGTACTTCGCAGACACGGACATGCGGGAGCTCGACCAGTGGCTGATGACCTTCGCCTCTTACAACGCGGGGCCCGCCAAGGTGCGCAGGCTGCGGGCGGAGGCGAAGGAGATGGGGCTGGACCCGAACCGCTGGTTCCGCAACGTCGAGGTCGTGGCGGCCAAGCGCATCGGCCGCGAGACGGTGCAGTACGTGAGCAACATCTACAAGTACTACATCGCCTACCGGCTTATCGTCGAACGATACGAGAAGAAGCAAGAGGCGATGCCCGAGACCGATTCGTAGATGGGTGTTCGGAAAGCACTACACGCCGCAGGTCGGAGGCGAAGAGGTGTAGCGCATTTCCAGTCATCCATATAGAGCCGGCGTCGGGGCGCGGTCCGGGCGCTGCCACCGTCAGCGCAGGCTCGCCGATACCGCCTCGGCCGTGACGCGGCCGGCATGCAGGGACCACTGGATCGATGGCGATCGCTCGCGCTCGGTGCAGGCGAAGAGCCCGTCGGCGACGCGTGGATCGAGGTCCGCGGGATTCGCGACCGGCGGCGCCTGGGAGGGCAGCGCGCGGGGAATGCGCAGGACGCGCAGCGTGCGCCACTCATGCACGGCGGACTGGAACCACCCGGAGAGCTCCGAGCGCAGCGTCGCATCGAGGGCCGCATCCTCGAGCCCCGGGTCGCCGAGGACGTTCACCATGATCAACGCCTCGTCCGGTGGAGCGCAGCGCTCGGAGAGGAGGCTCGGCACCAGCAGGCTGTTGACGAGGCCGCGCCCCTCGCCGTTCAGGACGAGAAGCGGCTCGTCGATCGGCGGCGTCCGCGCGGCGTAGTGCACGCAGGTGGTCGCGAGGGCCCGGGGGCCGCCTCCCTCGCCGAGGAGCCGGTCCGCCTCCCAGGCGTCGGTCGCGAGCACCACGGCGCGCGCCGCGAGCGACTCGCCCGTGTCGAGCACGACGCCCGTCGCTTCGACCGCGCGCACCCGCGCGCCGAGGCGCAGCCGGCCTGCAGGCAGTCTCGCGGCGAGCTGGGCCGGGATCGCGCCGATACCGTCGGCCGGCAGGGCGGTGTCGCCGGTGGCGAAGGCTCGGAAGTAGTACTCGAAGGCGCGGCTCGATGCCTGGAGCTCCGGGTCGAAGAACACCCCGGCCAGGAACGGGTGCAGGAACGCCTCGAGAAACTCCGCGCTGAAGCCCGCCGCGGAGAGCGCATCCGCCGTGCTGCGCTCGGGCCGCGCGTACACCCGCGAGGCGCTCGCGGCGACGAGACGCGTGCGCAGCCGGGCGATGCGCAGCCGGTCGCCGAGGGTGCCAGGCCCGCGGAGCAGCGTGGCGAGGCCCGCGAGGGGTGCCCGCCACGGATCGACGAGCCGGTGGAATCGTGCGTCGCGGCGCACGAGCGCGCCCGGGGCGAAGGGTCGGAGATCGAGGTCGCGGTAGTCGAGCTGGCGCCGCGCTTCCGGATAGGCCGTCTGCAGGACGTGAAAGCCGCGGTCGAGCGCGAATCCATCGATGAGGTCGGTGCGCAACCGTCCGCCCGGGGCGTCGGCAGCGTCCACGACGCGGACCGACACTTCGCGTGCGGCGAGCTCGGTCGCACAGGCCAGGCCCGCGAGCCCCGCGCCGACGACGATGACGGGCGGCGCGCTCACGACCTGCGCCGGCTGCCACGCCCGGCGACGCTCGACCCTATACTACGGGCGTCCCTGGAGAGGGTCGGTATGGAGGAGACGACGTGAGGCTGCTGCTCGGTCGCTGTGCGCTCGTGGTGCTCGCGCTCGCGGTCGCCGCCTGCGGTGGCGCGGGCAAGCGAGCGCCGGACCGGAACCGCTACAGCTGCGATGATGGCCTGAGCTTCCATGCGGACATTGCGCGCGGCAGCGAGGAGGTCTGGGTCCGTCTCCCGACGCACTCCTTCCGCATGGATCGGGTGGAGACCGACGTCGGAGACATGTACGTGCGGGGCAAGAACACGCTGTCGCTCGAGGAGGGCGTCGCGACCCTGGTCCTCGGCGATGGAACACGGCTCCTCAACTGCACGCGCGCTACGCCCCGATGAGACCCTGGGGATGAGAGCCCTGGGATGTGAGACCTGGGGTACGACGGATACCAGACCCTGGGCTACGAGATCCGATGCACCACGCTCCGCGCGGGCTACGGTGAGCGCGCGCGTCCATCGAGGCGCACCCGCCCGGGTCGCGCGCGTGGCGGCGTTCAGTCGTCGCGGCTGGTCACCTCGAGCAGGTGGAAGCCGAATGTCGTCTTGACCGGCCCCTGGACCTCGCCGACCGGTGCGCTGAACACGACCTGGTCGAACTCGGGCACCATCGCACCGCGGTCGAAGCTGCCGAGGTCGCCCCCCTGCCCGCCCGACGGGCACTTCGAGTGCTCCCGCGCGAGCGCGCCGAAGTCCGCGCCGTCGGCGATCCGGGACTTGAGATCCGCGCACGCCTCCTCGGTCTCGACGAGGATGTGACGGGCAGTCGCTCTGGACATGAGGCTCTCCGCGATCGATGCGAAGGCGCAGCATACGCGTCCGGGAGACGACGGTCGAACGGCGCGCGTGCTCCGCGTGGGACACGGGTGAGCGCCGCGCACCTGAGGCCCATCGTGCTCATGGTCGCCTCCTCGGGGGTGCTCACGATCAACGACGCCGTCATCAAGTGGCTGACCCAGGGCTATCCGGTCGGCGAGGTCATCGCCGTGCGCGGGACGCTCCTGATCGCGATCCTGCTCGCCTGGGCCGCGGTCACGGGAAACCTCGCGTCGCTGCGCGTGCGGAGCTGGAGCCTGCAGGGCGCCCGGGGCGTGCTCATGGCCGCCTCGACCTATCTGTTCGTCACCGCGCTGTCGCTGATGCCGATCGCCGACGCGATCGCCATCGCCTTCGCCGGGCCGATCATCGCCACCGCGCTCGCCGCCCTGCTGCTCGGGGAGGCGGTGGGCTGGCGACGCTGGGTGGCGGTGGCGGTCGGCTTCCTCGGCGTCGTGCTGATGGTGCGGCCGACGCCGGAGCTGCTTCGCGTGGTGGCGCTCGTGCCTCTCGCCGCGGCCTGCGTGGGTGCGCTCCGCGACGTCGTCACCCGGCACATGGGATCGAGCGGCGAGTCGACGGCGGCGGTGGTCCTCGTCTCCACGGCGGTCGTCACGCTCGCCGGGTTCGCGAGCGCGCCCTTCGGCTGGGCGCCGCTGCGCACGTCGGATCTCGCCTTGTTCGCCGCGGGCGCCATCCTGGTGGGACTCGCGCAGGCGCTCATGGTCGAGTCGCTCAGGCTGGGTGAGGTGGGGCTCGTCGTGCCCTTCAAGTACACGAGCCTGGTGTGGGCCCTGGTGCTCGGTGCCTTGGTATGGGGCGAGCTTCCCGACTCCTGGACCTGGTCGGGCGGGGTGCTGATCGTCGGTGCCGGCCTGTACATCGGACATCGCGAGGCGCGCCGCGCCGCTGGACGGTGACCGACCCGGCTGTCCCCGCGATCGAGGTGTCGGTGAACGCACCCGGTCGGGGACCCGCGGACGGATCCCGGGATGGCTTCAGCGTATCCCGGTCTCGCGCAGGCAGGACTCGGTCATCTCCTCGGCGAGGAGGCGCGCGCGTGCGGGATCCTGGTCGAGATCGGGCTCGGTGAGCGCGAGCCGGTCGGCGTGCCGCGTCAGGCATCGCGCGAAGCGCAGCGCGTCCGGGTCGAGCCGGGGCGGCGGCAACGTTGCCGGCGTCCGCGGCGGCGCGGCCGCGAGCCGCGCGAGCTCCTGCTCGTAGACCTGCGTGCGCCAGCGCTCGTAGGCATCGCGCCGCTCGTCGTAGCCGTCGAGGATGTCGACCCGGAAGTTGCAGTACAGGACGTGGCGTCCGTACTCGCGGGTGAAGCGGCGTCCGACGTGTGTCTGCCCCTCGAAGGTGTCGAGGCAGGTCACGAGCATCTCGCGATCGCTCTGGGCCGTGGCGCCGGCAGCGAGCACGGTGAGGACCGCGGCGGCGAAGCAGCGCGGCGCGAGCCGGGCGCGCCCCGGTGGCTGGCGGGTCGTCGGTGAGGGGCGCCGTCGCATCGGCACCGAGTATACGTCGCGTGCACGTACCGCGACCGCGCGAGGTCGGCTCGCGGCGCCCGATCTCCTCAGGGGCCGTTGTAGTGCACCGCGCCGAGTCCGCCGACGTCGTAGCCGCCGAGGCTGGCGGCGCGCCGGGCGAAGGCCGCGGTGCGACAGAAGGCGAGGAGGCGCTGGACCGGCGCCTCGAAGAACTCCCGGCGCCACAGCACGAGATCGTAGCGCTCCTCGGTGAGCGGCACGAAGTCGAGACGCTGCTGGCGCGCCACCGCTTCGATGCCGAGGCCGGCGTCGGCCGTGCCCTCGGCCACGAGCTGGGCGACGTCCGATTCGCTGCGCGCGGGGGGGGCGAGGAGCTCGACGTCGTCGCCGCCGAGGCCGGCCTCGGCGAGGAGGTGGTCGAGGAGCACGCGGCTGCCCGCATCCGGCTGGCGCGGCGCGAGGCGCGTGCCGGCGAGATCGGCCACGCCCGCGATCCCACGCGGATTGCCCGGTGGCACGACGAGTCCCTGGGCCCGGCGGGCCCACTCGACGAGCACGACCGGCTCCCCGGGCATGCGCTCGGCGACGTGGGCCTCGTTGAAGCCCCGTGTCGCGGGCTCGAACACATGCATCCCGGCACCGAGCGCTCGACCCGCGGCGACGCGGCCGAGACCGTCGAGGCTGCCGTCGAAGAAGGTCGCGAGCTCGCAGCCCGACTCGCGAATCGCCCATTCGAGGAGCGGATCGTGGCTCCCGGCGACGACTGCCGGGCGGGGGGCGTGCGCCGAGCCGTCCAGCTCGACCCCGCGGTGGATCCATGCGATCAGGAGGTCGCGAGGGAACAGGAGCTTCCCGGTGACGCGGCTCGCCGGGATCTCGCGCCGGCTCACGAGCTCGTAGATCTTGCGCTCTTTCACCCGCAGCAGCTCGGCGACCTCGCGGGTGGTGAGATAGTCCTGCATGCAGTCCTCGGACCGGCGCGAGGGTGATCGAGTGCATTGTGCCGTAATCGAGGCCTCACCCGCGCGCCGGAGTCCGCATCCGGTCGCGGCCGTGCTGCCTTTACACGCGCTTGCCGCCCCGGGACCATCGGGCGCAGAGCGCAGGGGTTGTCGTTGAGCTGGAACCGCGGCGAGGGTGCACGAGGGACGCTGGTGCGAGGGCGCTCGCTCCGGTCGCGTCGCCGCGCGCGGGGCGTGGCCGTTGTCGTCGTGCTCGCCGAAGCGCTCACCGGCTGCCTCGGCATCGCGCCAGGGGAGGAGCCGCAGTACGACGTGTGCCGCCGGCAGATTCACGCCTACATGCTCGATGTCTTCGGTCAGCACGTCACCGGGGTCGATTTCACCTACGTGTACGAGCGACGCGATCTGCGGCGCTGGGACTACTCGAAGGCGGTCGTCAGCGTCTCGGAGTGTCCTGGCTACCACTACTTCGAGGTGCGGGCGACCGCTGACATGTGCGAGACCCAGCCGCACTACGGAAGGCAGCCGAGGTATCTGCGATACCTCGGCGGCTTCGAAGGCTGCTGACCCGCTGCGCGGCGCCGACGCCGGGACGGGTCGAGAGGCCGCCTCGCTCCGTTCGGCTCTGCGACCACTCCCGTCCCGCACCGCGAGAGAGCGTTCTCCCGCGTGATCTCTTGCCCGGTCGCCCGATGACTCCTTGCGTGCCGGTCGGGCGCGCAAACGCCGCCTCCGTGTGCGGCACCGCAAGCTGACACGCAAAACGTGTCAACGGAGCCTGCTACCGGACCCTCACACTTGTCAATGCGCGACAAATCCTTCCAGGAGTCGAGGTTGACCTTCAAATCGACATCGCGTCGCGTTACAACACACCCGGTGCGCTCGACCTCGAGGCCTTTCTCGTTCGCCGCGTGCACGTCTCGGGGTCGCGATCACGAGCGCTATTGCAGGGCGCCGGCGTTCCGCCGACGCCGTGCTCGCACCAGGCGAAGGGACTCAGCGCATGAGCAAGCCACTTGCTTTGGTTCGGGGCGCACGGATTCGCATCACACCCGACTGCCCGATCGACTTCGAGGGCATCGGACCTACCCCCGACACGGTCGGTCGCGTCGTCGTGGAGCTGACCCGAGAGGGGGATCGGTGCAGATGCGTCTCCGTACGGTTCGACGGCCTCGCGTCCGAGTGGGTCGTTCCCCTACGCTACGTCGAGCTCGTGCGTTCGGCGACGGCGCGTATTCACTGAGAGCCGGGACCTAAACGCGTGAGCAGAGATGTCACCTGAATTGGGGGGATGCTCGCGAGCGCGCGAGGTGTAGTCGCAGGGAGCAGGTCGGACGGGGATGTCCGGTCGGTCACGGCGGACAAGGAGGGCGTCATGCCGAAATCAGCCACCGAAGGATTGACGAGCGAGCAGCGCGGCAGATTCCGCCGCTACTGCGAGCAGCACCACCTCTGGCACCCGGACGTCCACCGACGCCTCGCCGAGGCCATAGGCGACAGTCCGAGGGCGGAAGAAGATCTGATCCGGGAGCTGATGACCGACGTCCGCGGTGAGCGGACACCTTTCACCTCTCGAGGCAGGCCTGTTCGTCCGCGCTGAGGGACATCACGTGGGAGGCGTCGACCCACGTCGCCCCGGGATCGGGTGTGCCGCATTGGTCGAACGAGATCTCGTTCTCCGCCTCGAGCTCGCGATTCTCCGCGCCGAGCTTCCGATTCAGCTAGCCCGGATATTGCACCAGTTCTCTGCTGCGGCCGCCGATCCACCTGCATTTCCAGGCCGTACTCGCTCGGCTCGGGCTCCTGCTTCGCCCTACCTCGTCCATCCATGGACTCGTGCGGACTCCTCAACGTAGCGTCAAGCTACGCCTTCGTCGTTCCTCGCTCCACAGCGGCGCCCAGACGCACCTGTCCTGCGCCAGCTCCGCGATGCCTGGTGCAACATGCGGGCTAGGCCGTGGCGCGCGCGGGAAGCGCGCCGTTCTCACGGCGGCTTCTGACACCACATCTGGAAGGTATTCGCGAAGGTTCCGGGGAACTCCTCCTCGAAGCGGTCCCAGCACGCGAGATCGCAGAGCGAGCCCGGCTCCGGGAACCGCGCCCGGAAACGCTCGAGGGCGCTGTAGCCGGGGAGCTGGAAGCCGAGGAAGACGAGCCCCTCGCCGGCGAGCAGGTCACCGATCTCCGGCGGTGTGAACTGGTGCTCCTGAACGTGGAACAGGAGGTCTCGGCACGCGCTCGTCGCGTAGAGGTCGCTCGACTCGGCGAGGGCTTCCAGCCCTTCGATGTGGCCGGCGAGCAGCGCGGCTCGGAACGCGCGGATCGCCTCCGGCGTGGCCTCGATCCGTGCGGCTGCGATGTGCTCGCGCGCCTGCGTCACCAGGCGCCGCGCGCGTCGGCTGTAGAGCCCCAGCTTCAGAAGCCCCCCGGGTGCGAGCTTGCCCGTCAGCGCCGCGAGCCCTTCGGCGGGCTCGCGCATGTGGTGAATCACCCCGCTCGACTCGATGATCGCGAACTCGCCGTCGAGCTCGCGCGCGTCGAGGATGTCGAGCTGGCGGAACTCGACGTTCCGGACCCCGAGCTCGCGCGCGCGTCGCAGCGCATAGGCGAGGCTCGCGACGCTGAGATCGATCGCGAGCACCCGCGCGTCAGGGCTGCCGCGTGCGACGCGCAGCGGATGGCGTCCACTGCCGCAGCCGGCGATCAGGACTCGATGCGCTCGCGCCAGCACCGGCGTCACCTCGAGACGCGGGAACAGGTCTGCGAGCTCTTGCAGGCGCGGCTCGGGATTCGGCTCGGGCAGGTCGACCCAGCGCGGATAGGGCGACTCCTCGTACTGCCCGCGAACCGCGGTGGAGATCTCGTCGACGATCGCCGCGCGCGGGATCTCTGCGGCGATGGTGCGCTCGACCAGCGGCTCGCGCAGCGCGCGCTCGACCAGCGGCCCGAGGTCGTCGGGCCAGGCGAGGACGCCGGCGAGCCCCTGCGCGCCGCGCAGGCCCGCGAGGGGCAGGTACATGGCCACGACGATGGCCAGGTCGGGAGGCACATCGGTGCCGGCCGTGCCGGCTCCTTGCGCCAGGCGCTCTGCATGTCTCGCCGCGCGCGCCTGCTCCTCGCTCTCGAGCGGCCAAACGTGCTCGTTCAGGAAGCACTGCGTGGCGATCGCGGCGGCTAGGCGACGCCAGGGAGCCGGTAGCTCGCCGCGCGCCTCGAAGACGTCGAGCAGCGCGCGGCGGATGGCGACGAGCGCCGCCTCGAGGCGCGGGTCGACGTTGATCGCCCGCTCGAGCAGCGCCGGGGCCAGCGCGCTCGCGGTCCAGCCGTGGGCCTCGGCGCGGGCGAGCGTGTCGGGCCCGTGCTCGGCCTGCCGCTCGTCCTGCCCGTCGACCGATGGATCGATCTGCGCGCCGAGCTCGGCCACGAGCAGGTCGCCCGCGGCGCGGGCGAGGAGCTGGGACTCGATACCCGGCGTCGCGAGGCACTCGACGATCTCGGCCGCGGCGCGCGGATCCGCCGCGTCGAAGCGCGCGTGCTCGAGGCAGGCCGCGATCCCCTGGAGGTCGAAGCGCTCCTCGCCGCTGCCCGCGTCGAGCGCGCGCGCCGCGCGAAAGGCCTCGAGTGCCTGGCCGAGTGAGCCGATGCGCCGTGCGAGGGTACCGAGGGCGCGCTGCGCCTGGGCCTCGTGCGGCGCGAGGGCGGCCCAGCGTGCGGCGCTCGCGAGCGCCTCGCGCGGCTCGTTCGCGGCGGCGAGGGTCTCAGCGCGCAACGCGTGGAGCGCCGCATCGTCCGGCGCGAGGACGAGCGCCGCGTCGAGGGTGCGGCGCGCCTCGTCCAGCCGTCCGAGGTTGAGGGCGGCGTCGGCGAGGTTCGTCGCTGCCGGCACCGAGCGCGGATCGGCGTCGAGGGCGGCGCGGAAGTGTCCCAGCGCCGCCTCGACGCGCCCGCGCGCCGCGACCACCACGCCGAGCGCATTGTGGGTGCGGGCGTCCGCCGGGTCGAGCCGGCTCGCGACGGCGAGCGCACGCTCGGCCGCCTCCAGCTCCCCACGGCGATAGTGCTCGACGCCCGCGGCCATGGCGCGGGCAGCATCGCTGCTCCCAGGCATGAGGGCGAGTTTGACGCAACAGGGCCGGGCGCGACAGCGCGCCGCTCGCGATCGGCCGGGCGCTGGCGCGGGCGGTCGCGACGTCTCTCAGCGCGTGTCCGGCGCCGTGGCGGGAGGCTCGCGGATGCGCTTCGAGAAGTCGGGGCGGTGCGGATCGCCGCCGGCCGTCTCGTCGATGCGCGCGTGAGCGAGGATCTCCTCGAAGGGCAGGGTGGTGTCGATGAGGCCGAGGCGGTAGAGCAGGCGTGCCGAGTAGCCCGGGAGGAGGACCCGCGGGCTCGGTGGGATCCGTCCAGGGGTGATCGCGTTGACGTGATGCACGAGGTTGGTCGTGCAGGTGTTGGTGAGGGTGTTGTAGAACTCGGGCTTCTCGTAGAGGTGGTTCACCCGCGCGATGATCTCGAGGAACATCTCCCGCATCTTGACGGGCTGCGTGTTCATCATGAAGCGGTACACCGGCGAGCGGGTGTAGGCGGTGCGCAGCCCGACGACGTCGCGCTCGTCGCCGATGACGTACATGATCTCGAAGGCGCGGAATAGGCCGCGGACCGGGTGGTAGCGCTCCCCCTTCGTGCGTCGCACCTCGATGGAGACCGCGAGGTGCTCACCGGCGAAGCCGAAGCTGACGAAGGTGTGGGCCTTGCCGCCGGCACCGCCCGGCCCGACGCTGCCGCCGAAGGGGGCGACGAAGAAGTCGACGCGGTCGAGCGCGCCGAGCCGGTAGCAACGGTCCTCGTAGGCGATGTCGTAGTCGCGGGTCGAGCGGTAGCGGAAGCAGCGCACGTCGCGAACCGTCACCGCACCGTCGTCGCCGAGCTCGACGCGCGGCAGCACGGCGTTGTCGGGAGACCAGTCGCGGTCGTTGGAGGGCTTGCGGGCGAGCCAGAGCATGTGCGTCTCGACCTCCGATGCGTGGTTCCCTCAGGCGGCGAGCAGGTCCATCAGCGCCGGAACCGGAGTCGCCGCGAGGCGCTCGCGGTCCAGCATGAGATCGGCGATCGCGCGCTGGCGCTCCGGCGCGAACACGCGTGCGAGGTTTCGCCGGAACTTCTCCTCGAGCAGGGGAATGCCCTCCGCGCGCCGACGCCGGTGACCGACCGGGTAGTCGACCGCGATCTCGCGCGTGGCGCTGCCGTCGGCGAAGAACACCTGAACCGCGTTGCCGATCGCCCGGCGCTCCGGATCGATGTAGGCCTGTGAGAGATCCGGATCCTCGACGCACTCGATCTTCTCCCGGAGCGCGTCGATGCGTGGATCGGCGGCGACGTCGTCCTCGTAGTCCGCCGCCGTCAGCCGTCCGTGGATGAGCGGCACGGCGACCATGTACTGCATGCAGTGGTCGCGATCTGCAGGGTTCGCCAGCGGCCCGCCCTTGTCGATGATGCGTATCGCCGACTCGTGGGTGCGAATCACCACCCGCTCGACTTCGTCGAGGCGCCCTGCGACCTCGCCGTGCAGCGCCAGCGCGCACTCGACGGCAGTCTGCGCGTGGAACTCGGCGGGGTAGCTGATCTTGAACAGGACGTTCTCCATCACGTAGCTCCCGAAGGGCCGCTCGAGGACGAAGGGCTTGCCGCCGAAGAGCACGTCGTAGAAGCCCCAGGTCCTGGCCGTGAGCACCGTCGGGATCCCCATCTCTCCGGCGACGGAGATCATCGCGAAGCGCACCGCGCGGCTCGTCGCGTCGCCGGCCGCCCAGCTCTTGCGCGACCCCGCGTTCGGGAAGTGGCGATAGGTGCGAAGGCTCTGCCCGTCGACCCACGCCTGGGAGAGCGCGTTGACGATCTGGTCGCGCGTGCCGCCGAGCAGGGCCGTGCACAGCCCCGTCGAGGCCACCTTCACCAGCACCACGTGGTCGAGCCCGACGCGGTTGAAGCTGTTGGCGAGCGCGAGCACGCCCTGGATCTCGTGCGTCTTGACCAGCGCCGCGAGCAGATCGCCGACGAGCAGCGGCGCCTCGCCCCGCGCGAGCGCCTGGCGAGAGACCCAGTCCGCGGTCGCGAGCAGCCCGCCGAGATTGTCCGACGGGTGCCCCCACTCGGCGGCGAGCCAGGTGTCGTTGAAGTCGAGCCAGCGCACCATGGCGCCGATGTCGAAGGCGGCCTTGATCGGATCGAGCACGTACGAGGTGCCGGGTACCGGGACGCCACCCGGCACCACCGTGCCTGGCACGACGGGACCGAGCAGGCGCGTGCACGCGGGGTAGCCGAGCGACTCGAGGCCACAGCCGAGGGTGTCGGCGAGGCACCAGCCCGCCGTCTCGAGCGCCTCGGGCGATGCGGGATCGGTCGAGAGCGCGTACTCGGCGATGTCGACCAGGAGACGATCGGGCTCGCGGGCCGTGCCGGTCACCCTCGCGTCCCTGGCTCGGACCGGGCCGCGTAGCGCGCCTCGAGCGCGTCGAAGCGCGGCTTGCTCACGAGGCGCTGGCGTTCGTCGAAGGAGGCGACCAGGTCCGGGTCCTCGCGCAGCAGCCCGTCGGCGAGCAGCGCATCGAGGGCCCGGCGCATGCCGAGCACCGCGCCCTGGAGCGCGGCGTTGGCGTAGAGGGTGAGCCCGTAGCCCATGGCGGACAGCTCCTCGCGCGCGATGATCGGCGTCCTGCCGCCGATCACCATGTTGACGAGCTGCGGCACGGCGAGTCGCTCCGGAATGCTCCGGATCTCCTCGAGGCTCTCGGGCGCCTCCACGAAGGTCATGTCCGCGCCTGCCTCGACGTAGGCGGCGGCGCGCTCGATGGCTGCATCGAAGCCCTCCACGGCACGCGCGTCGGTGCGCGCGATGACGAGGAAGTCGTCGTCGCGCCGCGCATCGACCGCGGCAGCCACCTTGCCCGCCATCTCGGCGCACGGAACCACGGACTTGCCGGCGAAGTGGCCGCACTTCTTCGGTACAGCCTGGTCCTCGATCTGGATCGCGTTCGCGCCGGCGCGCTCGAGGCGACGCACCGTGTGATAGGCGTTGACCGCGTTGCCGAACCCGGTGTCGCCGTCGACCACGATCGGCAGGTCGGTGGCGTCGCGGATCGCACCGACGTGCTCGACGAGCTCGGGCACGCTGACGAAGGCGAGATCGGGGATACCGAGGAACGTGTTGGTGAGCCCGGCGCCGGTGAGGTAGACGGCCTCGAAGCCGGCCTCCTCGGCGACGCGCGCGGAGAGCGCGTTGGCCACTCCCGGCAGGAGCGCGGCCTCGCGCCGCTCGACCATCGCCCGCAGTTGCGCACCGTGGGTCATCGAGCTCAGCTCGGCGACAGCACGTGGATTGTCCGCGCCGCCAGCATGTCCTTCACCTTCGCGGCGTATGCGGCCATGTGGGCGGAGGCGGCGTGCGCCTTCAGCGCCTCGAGGCTCTCCCACTTCTCCACCACCACGAAGGCATCCGGACCGAGCGGCGTCTGGATCGGTCCCGCGTCATCGACGTCGACGGTGGCGCCGTACTCGATGCAGCCGTCCTCGGCGTGGACCGCCGGGACGTTGGCGTTGAACGCATCGAGGACCGCCTCGCGCATACCGGGCTGGGTGACGATGAAGGCGAGGACGTGGACCATGGCCGTGCTCCGCGGATGAACGGGGCGCCATTATCACGCATGTCGCGCCGGCCCGCGCCAGCCGCGAGCACTACCTCGAGCGTCTTCTGCGACTCGGAACAGGTGCTCAGCGCGCGGCGTTGGGGAAGAAGAGCTGCTGACCGTCGCGTCGGTAGCCGGCGATGGCGCTCTGCCCCTCGTCGGAGATCAGCCAGTCCACGAACTGCTGGCCGAGGGCCGTCTTCACCGCCGGGTGTCGCGTCCCGCTCACGAGGATCACCCCGTACTGGTTGAACAGCCGCGGATCGCCCTCGACCAGGATGCGGAGGTCACCCTTGTTCCGGAACGCGATCCAGGTGGCGCGGTCGGTCATCGTGTACGCACCCATGGCGAGCGCGACGTTCAGCGTGGCGCCCATCCCGGAGCCGGTCTCCCGGTACCAGGTGCCGCTCGAGGCCTCGGCGTCGACGCCGGCCTCGGCCCACAGCGCGCGCTCCTTCTCGTGGGTGCCCGAGTCGTCGCCCCGCGAGGCGAAGGTCGCCCGGGTCCGGGCGATGGCCCCGAGCGCCGCCGTCGCGTCGCTGGTGCCCGCGATCCCGGCCCGGTCCGCGGGCGGGCCGACGATCACGAAGTCGTTGTACATGACGTCGAATCGCTCCACGCCGTGGCCGTCCGCGACGAAGCGCTCCTCGGCCGATTTCGCGTGCACCAGCAGCACGTCGCCGTCGCCATTGCGGGCGTTCTTCAGCGCCTGGCCGGTGCCCACCGCCACCACCCGCACCTCTATCCCGGTCCTCCCGGTGAAGCGGGGCAGGATGTGGTCGAATAGCCCGGAGCTCTGCGTCGAGGTCGTGGATTGCACGACGATGAAGCGCTCCGTGGCCCCGGCAGGCGCGGCGAGGGCAGCGGCGAGAGCGAAGGCCGCCAGTCGGGTCGGACGCATCGGGTGTCTCTCCTTCTCGGATTGGCCTGGGACTCGGACCCTGTGGGACGTTGGCCCGCCGGTGTCAGATGAGGATCTCGCCGGCGAGGTAGGCGCGTGCGGCGGGGCTCGCCGGCGCCTCGAAGAACTCCGCCGCAGGCGTGCTCTCCACGACGCGCCCGCGGTGCAGGAACTCCACCTCGGCCGCGAGACGGCGCGCCTGGGCGACGTCGTGGGTGACCAGCACGACCTTGCGCCCCGCCCTGGTGATCGCCCGGATCATGGTCTCGATGCGCGCCGTTGCGGCCGGGTCGAGGTTCGCCGTCGGCTCGTCCAGGAACAGCGCCTCGGGCTCGATCGCGAGGGCCCGGGCGATCGCGAGACGCTGCTGCTCGCCGCCCGAGAGCAGCCGGGCGGGCGAGCGGGCGACCTCCTCGAGGCCCGCGAACGCGAGGGCCTCGTGCGCGCGGCGCAGGCTCTCGGCGCGGCCGACGCCGGCGGCGCGCAGGCCGTAGCGCACGTTCGCCAGCGTCGAGCGGCGCAGCAGCACCGGCTTCTGGAACACGAAGCCGAGGCTGCGCCGGAGCGCCCGGCGCGGCGCCTGTCCGCCCCAGCTCACCCGGCCGGAGTCGGGCTCGAGCAGGGCTGCGAGGACGCGCAGGAGCACGCTCTTGCCCGCGCCGTTCGGTCCGAGCAGCACGCTGATCCCCTCGCGGGCGAAGCGCACGTCGACGCCGTCGAGGATCCGGCGCCCGCCGCGCGCGAGGACCAGACCGTGCCCCTCGATCGGCAGCACCCCGCACGTGTCGCCGGCCGCGTTCGCGAGCGCCGAGACGGCCAGCGGATGGCAGGTTGCCTCAGCCATAGGCGGAGCGCGCTGCGGTCAGGCGCAGCGAGGCGACCGCCGCGTTCACGGCGACGGCGATCGAGACCAGGATGATGCCGAGGCCCAGGGCCAGGGCGAGGTTGCCCTTCGAGGTCTCGAGGGCGATCGCCGTGGTCATGACGCGAGTGACGTGGTTGATGTTGCCGCCCACGATGATCACCGCGCCGACCTCGGCGACGGCGCGCCCGAAGCCGGCGAGCATGGCGGTCACCAGCGTATAGCGCGCATCCCAGAGCAAGGTGGCCACGCTGGCCAGCGGGCCGACGCCGAGCACCCGGAGCTGCTCGTCGTACTCGGCCCCGAGGTCCTCGACGGTCTGGCGTGCCAGCGCGGCGATGATCGGCGTCACCAGGATGGTCTGGGCGATGACCATCGCCGCGGGCGTGTACAGGAGCCCCAGGACGCCGAGAGGTCCGGCCCGCGACAGCAACAGGTACACGGTGAGGCCGACGACGACCGGTGGCAGCCCCATCAGCGCATTCAGGAAGATGATCACCGCCTGGCGGCCGGGGAACCGGGTGATGCCGAGCGCCGCGCCGAGGGGAAGCCCGACCAGCGCGGCCAGAGCCACGGCGGCGAGGCTCACCTCGAGAGAGAGCGCGACGATCTCGAGCAGATCGGAGTCGAGATCGAGGAGCAGGCGGAGCGCCTGCTCGAAGGCTGCACCGAGGTCGCGCATTGTGTCTGCTCCCGGGAGGCTGCAGAAATCTAGCAGATCAGCGCCCGCAGTTTCGAATTGGGAATAATTTCTGGAATATTCACGTTTAATCACATAATTTCGACATCATCTCCCACTTCCGGCGCCGAGGTGCCCTGGCCGGTACCGCTCTCCGGTGCCCTTCGCCCGGTCGGTCGGCACGGGCCCGCTCCGGGCCGTCGGGCGAAGACCTCGACCACCCGACGCTCGCGGGCGCGCCGACCCCGCCAGCGATCAACCGTCATTTTGGTGGCGCAGACCGAGGTGATCCTCGAGCTGCCCTCGGGAGTGCACACCCTCCAGCTCCTGCTCGGCGACCACATCCACGTTCCGCACGCGCCCTCCGGTGATCTCCGGGCGCATCGCCGTCACCGTTTCGCCGAGGGCTTCCTTGCCCGGCTCTGGAGCCCGCCATGACTGGGTATCGGGACTGCGCGAGCGTCGCGTGGCGCCCGCTGGCAGGGTCGCTTGGCCCCTCGGATCTCCCAAACTGTGTCCCATGCCCGGCGAGAACGTGTCGGCGTTCAGAGATCGTCAGAGAATTGACGCATAGAGTCCCTCGCCATGATCCCGGGGAGCCCCCGGCGACGGCGCCGGCCCGCGAACGGCCCCACCGCCGCCCGGCTGGCTCCCGGTCGGGCCACGTACTGGAGCGCTGGGACTTGGGTCGTATGTTGAGCCGCAGACGGTCGATGCGCATGCGCCAGCTCGCGGTGGCAGGCACCACCGCGTTCGCGGTCGTCCTGGGCCTGCCGCTCCTCGCTCTCGGCACCCTCGACGCCGAGCGCTATCGCGCCGTGATCGAGGAGGGGGTCGAGCGGGCCACCGGTCATCGGCTCGTGCTCGACGGCCCCATCGAGCTGACCGTGTCGCTCACGCCTGAGCTGGTCGCGACCGGGGTGCGGGTCTCCAACCCGGCCTGGTCCGACGGGTCGGATTGGCTGGTGGCGGATCGCGTGGAGGCCAGGGTGGGTTTGCGCGAGCTCCTCGACGGAGCGCTCGAGCTGCGCCGCATCGCCCTGGTGCGGCCACGCCTGATGCTCGAGACCGATGCGAGCGGGCAGGGCAACTGGGCCCTTTCCGGGGGCACGGAGGAGACGACGTCGTCCGGTCTGGACTTCCGCCTCGACAGCGTCGACCTCGAGGGCCTGAGCGTTTCCTACGTCGACGGCGCCAGCGGCGCCTCGCACGCCGGGTCCGTCGACGCGCTACGGGTGCGCGCCGCGGGCGAGCACCTCGCCTTCATGGCCGAGGGCCGCTACGGCGCGCGGACCGTCAAGGCTCGCGGCAAGGTCGGCAGGCTCCGTGATCTGCTGCAAGGCGTCCCCTATCCGATCGCAGTGGCCCTCGAGATGGACGGGACAAGGGGGACCTTCGAAGGCGCCCTGGACGGCTCGGCCGTCGCCGGAAAGCTGGTCGCGACGCTCGACGACATCGGCGAATGGTTCGGCGAGGAGGTCGTGCGCCTCGCGAACGGGCCCGCGGCGGAGCTCGACGCCGTCGTTCGCCTCGACGAGACGGGGCTCGGGCTCGACGGGCTCGTGCTCGCGGCCGGTGATCTCCGGGCCTCGGGCGATCTCGAGGCCGCGCTGGGCGAGGCGCGTCCGCGGCTCTCCGGGAGCCTCGCGCTCGATCGCCTCGATCTCGATCGGCTCGGTGGCGCCGCGCCGGCAGCCCCGCCCGCCGGGCGCGTGTTCCCCCGGGCTCCGATCCGGCTCTCCGGACTGCGTGCCCTCGACGCCGAGGTGGAACTGCGCGTCGGCAAGCTCACCTGGCGCGAGACGACGCTCCGCGAGGTGTCGGGGCGCGTCGCTCTGGCCGGCGGGCGCCTCTCGGCCGAGAAGCTCCGCGCCGGCTTCCTCGGCAGCCGGGCGCGTGGCGCCCTCGTCCTCGACGCGTCGAAGAAGGTGCCCGCCTTCGACCTCGAGCTCTCCCTGGCCCGGGTGCCGGTGCGCCGGCTTCTCGAGCGGGTCCAGCCAGAGCCGTTCATGGAGGGGCTGGTCGACGTCGAGCTCGACCTCGCCGCACGCGGCAAGAGCCTCGCCGCCCTGATGGCCAACCTCGACGGCGAGGCGCGGGTCCTCATGGGCGAGGGGCGCGTACGGGCGCGCAGGGCGGAATCGATGGTCGCGGGGCTCAGCGGCCTGTTCGGCCCGAGTGCCGAGGACGACGAGTGGACGCCGCTCACCTGCGCCGCGGCCGACCTCGCGGTGGCCTCCGGTCAGGTCACGCCGAACGTCCTGGTGCTCGATACCGAGCGCGCGACGCTCGTCGGCGAAGGCGCCGTCGACCTCGACGAGGAGGCCCTCGCGCTCAAGCTCACCCCCTATCCGAAGTCGTTCACCGTGAACCTCGCGGTCCCGTTCCACGTGCGTGGCACGCTCGCGGACCCGCGCTTCGCGGCCGACGAGATGGCGGTCGCGCGCCGCGTCGGGATGGTCGCCCTGATGGCGTTCCCGCCCGGAGCCATCGCGAGCCTCGGGACCCTCGCGATCGCCGGAGCCGCGACGATCGGCATGGGTGGCGCCGTCGCCCACGACTCGGAGCATCCGTGCCTGGCGCTGATGAGCCCCGAGCCGGCACGCCTCGCGAGCCTGCCTGCCGGTGGCGAGAAGACCGAGCCTGCGGGGTGGGCACCGGGCGCCATGGTCGAGAGCGCGACGATCGGCGCCGTGGAGCACTGAGCGCGGGGTTAGCCCGGATACTTGCGGCTCTGAAGGGGGGACTGATGGAGCTTCGGGGCTGGCGAGCCTCAGCCTGCGAAGAGATAGGCGAGCACGAGCACGACGACCACCACGGCGGCGACGAGCCCCCAGCGCATCCCGCCATCGCTCTGCACGGGGCTGCTCGCGCCCTCCTGGCGCGCCGCCTCGACCTTCCTCGCCAGGTCCTCCGAGTCGATGGCGACGGTCTTCGGGATGTCCTCGCCCCCGCTCGGGTCGCGCTGGCGCTCGAGCACCTCCGAAGTGTCGATGGCGATGGTCTTCGGATCCTGGGACATGGGCGGGCACTCCTCGGGGTTCGGTGACGGCTGGGAACCAGCTGGGTCGGCGGTCCGCGCCGGGCGCACGAACGCCGCTTGTCTGTGCACTATATTAGTCGACGAGACGCCGCTCAGTGCGTGATACGCGAGAGAGGGGAGCCTTGCGGATCCCCGGTTACCGGATCGAGAAGCGCATCGGGGAGGGCGGCGCGGCCACCGTCTATCTGGCGATCCAGGAGTCGCTCGATCGCCCGGTAGCGCTCAAGATCCTCAACGCCGTCCTGACCGACGACCCGGCGTACTCGAAGCGCTTTCTCAACGAGGGTCGCATCATCGCGGCCCTCGTCCACCAGAACATCATCACGATCCACGACGTCGGAGTCGCCGACGGCGTGCACTACATCACCATGGAGCACGTCGCAGGGGGCGACCTGAACGCGCGCATGCGCGAGCGAGTCGCGCCGGACGAGGCCCTCCGGCTAGTACGCGCGCTGGCCTCGGCGCTCGACTTCGCTCATCGCGCCGGCGTGGTGCACCGCGACGTGAAGCCGGCGAACGTCCTGTTCCGCCCCGACGGCACGGCGCTCCTCACGGACTTCGGGATCGCCAAACGACTCCAGGACGACGTGACCCTCGGCGGCATCGTGCTCGGCACGCCAGGCTACCTCAGCCCGGAGCAGTCCCGCGGCGAGAAGATCGACGCGCGCTGCGACGTCTACGCGCTCGGGGTGGTGCTCTACGAGATGCTCGCGGGCAAGCGGGCGTTCCGGGCCGATACGGAGATCGCGACGATCCTCCTGCAGCTCGAGGGGCCGGTCCCGCGCCTGCCCGGAGCGCTCGCGCGCTACCAGCCGCTCGTCGACCGCATGACCGCCCCGGACCGCGCGGACCGGCTCCCGGACATGGGCTCGGTCCTCGCAGAGGTGGACGCGCTCACCGGCCGGGCGGCGCCCGCTCGGAGCGCACGACGCGGGCTCGTCGCCGCAGGCCTCGGCGCCGCCATCGCGCTCGCGGGCGCAGGAGGCGCATGGCTGCATCTGCGCGGTGGCGCGGGGCCCTCAGCGCCGAGTGAGGCTCCCTCAGCCCCGGCTGTCGCCGCCGAGCCTGCGCCCCCGGTCGCCGAGGTCGCCTCCGTGCCCGTCCCGGCGCCCGACCCCGCGGTCACGCGGGTCGGCCAGCTCAACGCCCTCGGGCGCGAGGCGCTCGCGGCCGGCCGGCTCGCCGCGCCCGGCGAGGACAGCGCGCTGGTGTACTTCCAGGGCGCGCTCGAGCTCGACCCGGACAACGCCGAGGCGCGCGCCGGCATCGGCGAGATCGTCTCGCGCTACACCGACGCTGCCGAGGGTGCGCTCGCCGATCGCAGGTTCAGCGTCGCCAAGCGGCGGGCCGCGCTCGGCCTGCGCGCCCGACCCGGGGACGCGCGCCTCACGGCTATCGAACGCGAGGCAGGTGCGCGGGTGGCCCAGATCGCCACGCTGCTGGTGGCCGCCGAGCGCGCCCTCGAAGACTATCGCCTCACCACCCCGGACGGCGACAATGCGCTGCACTACTTCGAGGCGGTGCTCGAGATCGAGCCCCGCAATGCGCGAGCAGCCGATGGGAAGAAGCGCATCGTCGCCGTCTACGCGGAGCTCGCCGAGGATCGGATCGCCCGGTACCAGTACGGCGACGCGCGCGAGCTCATCCGGCGTGGCCTCCAGGTGCGCCCCGGCGATCGCCGCCTGCTGGCGCTGCGCGGCAGAGCCGACGTGAAGCGAGCGCCCGGGCAGCTCGTCGAGGACATCAAGGGGCTGTTCGACTGAACGGCCGACGGGGGGAGGACCATGGCAGAGCCCAATCAGGCGCCGGACGATCGCCAGCTGCTCGAGCGCGCCCTCGGCGTGACGGTGCACCTCGGCACCCTCGCGCTGCTGGCCGCCTGGTGCTTCGCGATCCTCCGGCCCTTCGTCAGCCCGATCGTCTGGGGCGTCATCATCGCCGTCGCTGCGTACCCGGGCTACCGCTGGGTGCTCGCCGGGTGCGGTGGCCGTCAGCCCGTCGCGGCCGCGGTCTTCGTGCTGGTCGCCCTGCTGGTGTTGATCGCACCGACCGTGCTGCTCTCGGAGACGCTGGTCACCGGGGCACGCGATCTCGCCGACGCGCTCAACGACGGCACCCTGGCGGTGCCGCCGCCGCCGGCGGGCATCGCGGAGTGGCCGCTCATCGGCGAGCCAATCGCGACGTTCTGGGGGCTCGCGTCGGAGAACCTGCAGGCGGCGCTCGGCCAGCTCGAGCCGCAGCTCAAGGCGATGAGCCTGAGGCTTCTGGCGGTCGCCGCGAACGTGGGTCTCGCCATCCTGCAGTTCATCCTCGCGATCGTCATCGCGGCGGTGCTGCTGGCGCACGCGGAGGGCGGCTACCAGGTCGCGCGCAGGATCACGCTGCGGCTTTCCCGCGAGCGCGGCGAGGCGATCGCGAACATCGCCGAGTCGACCGTGCGCAGCGTCGCCCGCGGGATCCTGGGCGTCGCGCTGATCCAGGCTCTGCTCGCCGGGATCGGCTTCCACGTGGTCGGGATCCCCGGGGCGGGGCTCTGGGCGCTGCTGTGCCTGATTCTCAGCGTGATCCAGATCGGACCGACCCCGATCCTCGCCGGAGCCGTCATCTACGTGTTCAGCGCGGCGAGCACGACCGTCGCCGTCGTCTTCCTCGTCTGGTGCGTGCTCGTCGGCCTCATCGACAACGTGCTCAAGCCGCTGCTGCTCGGGCGCGGCGTCGACGTGCCGATGATCATCATCTTCATGGGCGCCATCGGCGGCTTCATCTCGATGGGCCTCGTGGGTCTGTTCGTCGGCTCCGTCGTGGTGGTGCTCGGCTACACGCTCGTCGTCGCGTGGCTCGACCCGCGGCGCGATGCGGTCGAGGCGCCCGCGGTTGCGGCCCGCGGGCCGGCCGAGTGACCCCGGCCGGGATCGGCGCGCCCGGGAGTCATCGACGTTTCTCCTCTCGTATCTGGCCCGGATATCTCACCGATTCACACGCGCTCGCTTGTCCTCGAATCCATGGCGAATCCGATGTCCTGCGCGATATCTGACAAGGTCTCGCACTTCGGTGAGATGTCCGGGCTAGCAGCGCTCCTCGCGCTCTGGCTCGCGTCCGGTCCCTGCGCTGCGCGCAGCGGCGATGGCGTGCTCGCGCTCGCGCAGGCCCCGGCGCCGCTGCGGGTCGTGCTCCTGCCCGGGCGCAGCAGTGCGAGCCATACCTCGGGACGCGGGGTCCGCGTCCTCGAGCGCCAGGCGGCGAGCCTCACCCGGATCCTGCGAAGCGAGCCGGGCGTCGTCCTCACCTGGTCCCCCGATCCGAGCTTCGGCGCCAATCCGCGTCTCGGCGAGCGGGTCGAGAACCCGTGGGCGGACGAGTTCACCGGGGGCGGGAGCCTCGACGTCCCCCGCGCCCGGGCAGCGCTGCGCCCCCTCGGCACGCACGTCGCGATCGGGCTCTTCTACGACGAGACCGCCGGACGCACGACGGTGCACGTGCTCGACCTCGAGACCGGTGAGGTCTTCCGGGAGTCCGCGCCCGCCGAGGTCCGGCCGCTTCTCGACGCCTTCAAGCGGGCCTTCGACCGCGCCCTCGCCAGGCGCTGACGGCCCAGGTCGTCGCTCGGGCTACTCCCCGCGCAGGCGCCCGATGGCCGCCAGCGGAGAGGCGCCGGTCTCGTCGTGCTTGAGGTAGGCGAAGACGTCGCGCCCGTCCGCTAGCTGCTCCTCGATCCAGTCGCGCCAGTTGTCGAGGTCGTCCATGGTGTACTCGCTCCTGCGCAGCCGGGCGTAGCAGAAGCTCGCCGTCGCGGTGCGCGGGGCGGCCAGCTTGTCGTCCTCCGAGTGCACCAGCGCCACGTCGCTCTCCCGGAGTCGAGCGAGCACCTCGTCGTCGAACCAGCTCGCGTGGCGGAACTCGATCGCGTAGCGCCCGCCCTCGGGCAGGGAGGTGAGAAACGCGTCGAGGCGCGCGTCGTCGCGCGCGAGCTTCGGAGGGAGCTGGAACAGCACCGGGCCGAGCCGATCCTCGAGCCTGGCGCAGCGCTCCACGAAGTCGCGTGTCGGCTGCTCGACGTTCTTCAGCCGGGACCTGTGGGTGATACGCTGGTTCGCCTTGACTGCGAACAGGAAGGCCGCCGGCGTCTCCGCCGCCCACTGGTCGAGGACCGGCTCGGTCGGGAAGCGGTAGAAGGTGTTGTTGATCTCGACGCTCGGGAGCTGATCCGAGTAATACTGAAGGAAGCGATCCTGGGCGAGATCCTCGGGGAAGAACGCGCCGCGCCACTCCTTGTAGGAGTATCCGGAGGTTCCCGCGTAGAGCGTGCCGGCCATGGGGTGATCTCCGGTGCGTCTCTTCGCCTGCGTCTGTCCGGCAGGCTTGCATCGGGCCGCGCGCCGTCGCCCTCGCCCCGCGCCCTGTGCGCGCCCGGCTCAGCGCTCCGACAGATAGCGCCTGGCGCGCTCGACCCCCGACAGGATGCGCTCCTCGCTCTTCGCGCCGAAGCCCGGCAGGGCGCGGATCCTGCCGTCCCGGGCCGCCTGCTCGAGCGAGTCCAGGCTGTCGATCTCGAGCTCGCGGTGCAGCCGCTTGATCTTCTTGACGCCCAGTCCGGGGACCCGCGTCAGCTCGAGGAGCCGGTCGGGGAACTGCCCCCGCAGCTCGTCGTGCTTCGTCGAGCGGCCCTCTCGCGCGAGGTCGGTGACGACCGTCGCGAGGCCCTTGCCGATCCCGTCGATCTCCGTGAGGGACCCGTCCGCGACGGCCTCGGCCAGATCGCCGGGCCAGTCCTCGAGGTTCCGCGCGCCGTTGCGGAACGCCGCGATCTCGAAGGGATTCGCCTCCGCCAGCTCGAGCAGCAGCGCCATCTCGTCGAGCACCGCCACGATCCCATCCTTGTCCACCGTCGGGCGCTCCCGGGTCTCTCACGGGAGGTTTAGTGGATCCTCGGACACATATCCAGCGGCCATCGATCCCTCGGTGCGCGCGTGATCGTGTGAGGCGATGGCCCGGCGGCCCCCGTGTCGGCGGGCGGTGCCTCGCGCGCGCCTCCCCGCATCGGTGTTCGGATAAGGCCGGTCCGGTGCGGGCTGCGGGGACCGTCGGCCGCAGGGATGCGGCCGTCGAGCCTACATGGACGTATTCACGGCGTGTCCCCGCAGCCCGTACCGGGCCGGCCGACGCGCCCGGCTAG
>CAJIAT010000027.1_pt1 | contig 24311 bp, 28 predicted proteins | sample 9199161 | NCBI WGS metagenome assembly CAJIAT01 (sample SAMEA7708281, study PRJEB35096) | sediment metagenome | biome: marine neritic benthic zone biome [ENVO:01000025]; feature: sediment [ENVO:00002007]; material: shallow marine sediment [ENVO:03000034] sea grass bed [ENVO_01000059] ... | reverse complement strand
TGCCGGTGGCGGCAACCAGGGGCGGGCGGTGGAGATCAGTACAGGCGGACGCGCCGTGCCTGCTCGCGCTGGAGCTTCTTGTGGTGGCGCTTGACCGCAGCGGCGGCCTTGCGCTTGCGCACGGACGTGGGCTTCTCGTAGTACTCGCGGCGGCGCACCTCGGTGAGGACACCGGCCTTCTCGCACGCGCGTTTGAACCGACGCAGCGCGACGTCGAACGGCTCGTTCTCTTTGACCTTGACGGTGGGCATCGATGCTCCTTGGCCGAAACTTCGCTTCGCTCTGCTCGCCGGGCTCGGAGGCCGCGGCGAGCGGCGACCGGCCATGCGATGGCGGAATCGCGTATTTTAGGGTGCTATCGGGTCAACGGTAAAGGGTGGAGGCTCGCCGTGCTGGTGCTCGGCATCGAGACGTCCTGCGACGAGACCGGCGTCGCCCTGTTCGACGGGCGCGAGGGGCTGCGCGCGCACGTCGTCCACTCGCAGGCCGAGCTGCACGCGGTCTACGGCGGCGTGGTTCCGGAGCTGGCCTCGCGCGACCACGCCCGGCGCCTCGCGCCCCTGGTCGAGGCGCTGCTGGCCGAGGCCGGGCTCGCCGCCGGCGCGCTCGACGGCATCGCCTACACCGCCGGGCCGGGGCTCGTCGGCGCGCTGCTGGTCGGCGCCGCCTACGCGCGCGGCCTCGCGCTCGCCCTGGGCGTGCCCGCCCTCGGCGTGCACCACATGGAGGGGCACCTGCTCGCTCCGCAGCTCGAGCCCGACCCGCCGGCCCCGCCCTTCCTCGCCCTGCTCGTCTCCGGCGGACACACCCTGCTCGTGGACGTGCGCGGTCTCGGCCGCTACCGGGTGCTCGGCGAGTCCCTCGACGACGCCGTGGGGGAGGCCTTCGACAAGACCGCATCGCTCCTCGGTCTCCCCTATCCCGGCGGCCCCGCCCTCGCCCGGCTCGCCGAGCAGGGCGACCCGGAGCGCTTCCGCTTCCCCCGTCCGATGACCGACCGGCCCGGGCTCGCCTTCTCCTTCAGCGGCCTGAAGACCTTCGCGCTCAACACCCTGGCCCGCGAGCCGGACGACGACGACACCAGAGCCGCCGTGGCGCGCGCCTTCGAGGAAGCCGTTGCCGAGACCATGGTCATCAAGTGTCGCCGCGCGCTTCGCCAGACCGGACTCGGCACGCTCGTGGTCGCAGGAGGCGTCGGCGCGAACCACCGCCTGCGCGGCGCCCTCGCGCGGCTGGGGCACGCCGAGGGCGTCGCGGTCCGCTACCCGCGCCCGGAGTTCTGCACCGACAACGGCGCGATGATCGCCTGTGTGGGGGCACGCCGGCTGGTGGCCGGGGAGCGCGCGCCGACGGGCCTGGGGGTGCGCGCGCGCTGGTCCCTGGAGACGCTCGGCCCCCCGCCCGGTGGCTGAGGCGCTGCCCTGCGGGTCACGGTGCCGCGGGACGCTTGCCCCCGATGCGGCTCTCGGTGCCCGCCAGGAGCCGGCGGACGTTGGCCGCATGGCGCCACACGAGGAGTGCCCACACGACGGCGAGGCTCGCGACCACGACCGCGTGCCCGGTCAGCCAGGCGGCGAGGAAGGGCGCGGCGCTCGCGGCGAGCAGCGAGGCGAGCGACGAGTAGCGCGTCACGAGCGCGACGGCGAGCCAGGTGAGCCCCATCCCGAGACCGACCTGCCAGTCCAGCGCCGTCACCGCGCCGAGGGCGGTGGCGACGCCCTTGCCGCCGCGGAATGCGAAGAACACCGGGAAGAGGTGGCCGACGAAGGCGCCGAGCGCGGCGGCTGCCCAGACCGTCGGGTCGGCGCTCAGCGCCCGGGCCGCGAGCACCGGCACGACGCCCTTGAGCACGTCGCCGGCGAGGGTGAGCGCGGCGGCGCGCTTGCCGCCGAGACGCAGCACGTTGGTCGCGCCGGGGTTGCCCGAGCCCCCGGCGCGCGGATCCGGCAGCCCCATCGCCCGGCACACGATGATGGCCGAGGCGAGCGAGCCGAGGAGATAGCCTGCGAGCGCGAGACCGGCGACGAGCAGCATCGTGCTATTGCAACGCCCACCCTGCGGGCCGGTCAAGCGCACCGGTGCGCCCGCCGCCCGGGCACACTACCATTGGCGCCCGTCCAGGCCTCCGGGACCACCACCTCCGCGTCGCAGGACCCGCCAGCGAGATGGATCGCGTCTTCATCAAAGGTCTCCGCGTCGAGACCGTGATCGGCATGCACGCCTGGGAGCGCCGCGTGCGCCAGCCCGTGGTCGTCGACCTCGAGATGGCGAGCGACGTCCGGCGCGCCGCCGCCACCGACGAGGTCGACGACGCCCTCGACTACGAGGCGATCGGCGAGCGGCTGGTCGGGGCCATCGAGCAGTCGAGCTTCGAGCTGATCGAGACGCTCGCCGAGCGCCTCGCGGTCATCGTGCGTCAGGAGTTCGGGGTGCCCTGGCTGCGTCTGCGCCTATCCAAGGCCGGCGCGCTACGCGGCGCGCGCGAGGTGGGCGTGGAGATCGAGCGCGGCGAGCGCCCCGCGTGACCCGCGTTCACGTCGGCATCGGCACCAACGTCGACCGCGAGCGCCAGGTGCGGCACGCGGTCGACGCGTTGCGCGCGCGCTTCTCCTCGGTTCGCGTGTCGCCGGTCTACGAGAGCCTCGCCGAGGGCTCGCCCGCGGCGCCCCCTTACTACAACCTCGTCGCCGCTTTCGAGACCGATCTCGGGCTCGACACGCTGCTCGGCGCGCTGCGCGGGATCGAGCGCTCCGGCGGCCGGGACCGAAGCGGCGCCTCGGCCGTGGCGCCGGGTCTCGACCTGGATCTCCTGCTGTTCGGGGATCTCGTCGACCCCACCGGGCCGGGGCGCGTTCCGCGCGAGGACATCGTGCGTCACGCCTTCGTGCTCGGACCGCTCGCGGAGCTCGAGCCCGAGCTCCGTCACCCGGTCCTCGGCGAGACCATGGGCGCGCTCTGGGCGCGCTTCGAAGGACCGGGCCTCCCGCTGACGCCGGTGGCGCTCGAGCCGTGAACTTCTGCAGCCACTGTGGCGCGCCGGTCACCCAGCGCATCCCGCCCGGGGACGACCGGCCTCGTCACGTGTGCGACGCCTGCGGGACGATCCACTACCAGAACCCGAAGATCATCGCCGGCTGCGTTCCGATCTGGGACGAGCAGGTGCTGCTGTGCCGGCGCGCCATCGAGCCTCGTCACGGCCTGTGGACGCTCCCGGCGGGGTTCATGGAGAACGGCGAGACGACGCCCGCGGCCGCCGCTCGCGAGACGCTCGAGGAGGCCAACGCCCGGGTCGAGGTCGGCCAGCTATTCACCTATCTGAACGTGCCGCGCATCAATCAGGTCTACGTGCTCTTCCTCGGCCGACTTCTCGACCTCGACTTCTCCGCCGGTCCCGAGAGCCTCGAGGTCGCCCTGTTCACGGAGCAGGCCATCCCCTGGTCCGAGATCGCCTTCCCGTCCATCGAGCGCACCCTCGAGCTGTTCTTCAGCGACCGCCGCGCCGGCCAGTACCGCACCCACGTCGCCGACATCCACCGCCGCCCGCGCTAGCCCGGATATTGCACCAATTCTCTGCTGCGGCCGCCGACGAGAACTGGTGTGCGGGCTAGGGACAGGTCAGCGATAGCCCAGGGCGGAGCGGCCGCCGTCCACCGGGAGGATCACGCCGCTCACGTAGGGGGCGTCCCGCACGAGGTACAGCACGGCGCCGGCGATGTCCTCGGGCTTCCCCATGCGCCGCAGCGCCGTGCCGGCCATGATTGCCGCGCGCGTCTCGGGGTCGGACTCGTGCTCCGCCCAGAGGATCGCCCCGGGAGCGACCGCGTTCACCCGGACCTCGGGCCCGAGTTCCCCGGCGAGGGAGCGGGTCAGGGCCACGAGCCCGGCCTTAGCGGCGCTGTAGACGGGATAGCCGGCGAGCGGGCGCTCGGCGTGGATGTCGGTGATGTTGACGATGCACCCGCGGTGCTGCGCGAGGACCGGTGCGGCCGCCTGGCAGGCGAAGAAGGGCGCGGCGAGGTTGGTGCCGACGAGATCCGCCCACTCGCGCTCGCCGACGCTGCCCACCGGAGACGGGTAGAAGGTCGAGGCGTTGTTGACCAGGGCGTCCAGCCGTTCGAAGCGCGCGACGACCCGGGCGACGAGGTCGGGGATCGCTGCGCTGTCGAGCAGGTCGAGCGCGAAGGCGGCTGCGCTGCCCGGTCGCGCCGCGTCGAGCTCGGCGACGAGCGCCTCGGCGTCGCCGGCCGAGCGGTTGTAGTGCACGGCCACGCGCATGCCGGCGCCGTGCAAGGTGCGCACGATGCACGCGCCGACCCGTCGGCCCCCGCCGGTCACCAGCGCCACCGGTCCGCCCTGCCCGCTGACGTCGCCGCTCATCGCCACCTGCAGCCTCCCGAACCCCGCCAAGGTCCAACTGTACGATCACCGTTCGCCGGAGTCGCACGGGTCGGAGTCGCGCAGGTTCGCTTGACAGCGGGCAGTGGGCGTCGCGAGCATTCGCGGCCCGAGCGTGCCGGCGCGGACGCGCTCCGGTCGCTCCAGAGCGCCGGACCACCGCGAGCCCCGCCTTGAGCCCCACCCTGCCGCTGCCCGAGCTGCCCGAGGAAGCGCTGGCGCACGAGTCGCGCATGCGTGCGCACCTCCGCGCGCTGGCTGCCGACGCCGGCGGCGCGCTGACCTTCGAGCAGTTCATGGAGGCCGCCCTGTTCGCGCCCGGTCTCGGCTACTACAGCGCCGGGGCGCGCAAGCTCGGTGCCGCCGGCGACTTCGTCACCGCGCCGGAGATCTCGCCGCTCTTCGGGCGCTGCGTCGCGCGCAACGTCGCCGCCGTCCTCGCGGGTCTCGACGGCGGCGCGGTGCTCGAGATCGGCGCGGGCAGCGGGTCGCTCGCCGCCCAGGTGCTGGGCGAGCTCGCCCGGCGCGGGGCGCCTGCGCCCCGCTATCAGATCCTCGAGCGCAGCGCGGATCTCCGCGAGCGGCAGCGCGCCGCGCTCGCCGGCTGGGCGTCGGTGGAGTGGCTCGACGAGCTGCCGGCCCGGGGGCTTCGCGGCGTGGTCCTCGCCAACGAGGTCCTCGACGCGCTGCCGGCAATCCGCTTCCGGATCGACCAGGATGGGGTGAGCGAGGAGGTCGTGCGCCTCGCCGGCGAGGCGCTCGAGACCGCGTTCGAGGCGCCGCGCACGGCGTGCCTCGCGCCGCGGGTGGCGGCGCTGCGTGCGGCACTGCCCGAGCCCCTCGCCCCGGGCTACGTGTCGGAGATCGCGCCGGCGCGCGAGGCCTGGGTGGCGAGCGTTGCAGAGGTTCTCGAGCAAGGTGTGATCGTGGTCCTCGACTATGGTTACCCGCGCCGGGAGTATTACCACCCGCAGCGCGCAGCGGGGACGCTGCGATGCCACCTCGGGCACCGCGCGCACGACGACCCGCTGGCGCACCCGGGGGTCCAGGACGTCTCCGTGCACGTCGAGTTCACCGCGATCGCCGAGGCCGCCCATGGCGCCGGGCTCGAGGTCGCAGGCTTCACCACGCAGGCGGAGTTCCTGCTCGCGAGCGGGCTGCTCGAGCTGATTGCGGAGCACGAGATTGGCAGCGAGGACTACCTGGCGGCGGCGGGCGCGGTGAGAACGCTCACGCTGCCCTCGGAGATGGGCGAGGCGGTCAAGGTTCTCGCCCTCGCCCGGGGCGCCGTGCCGGCGCTGCCGGGCTTCGCGGGCCGCGACCACCGGGCCCGCCTGTGAGGCGCCGCACGCCCGCCAGCATTCGCCACCCGGGCTGCCCTGCCCGCGCCCGATCGATGGGTGGTCCTGTGCGCGACCTTGCGCGCGCGTCGCGATCCGCCGCGCGCTGACCCGAGCCGGACGGCCGACATGGACTGGACCCAGGTGCTGGTGCTCGGCCTCGTCCAGGGACTCACCGAGTTCCTGCCGATCTCGAGCTCGGCGCACCTGGTCCTGGTCCCGGTGGTCGCAGACTGGCCGGACCAGGGACTCGCCTTCGACGTCGCGGTGCACGTCGGCAGCCTCGGGGCGGTGGTGAGCTACTTCCGGGTCGAGCTCGCGGGGATCTGGCGCGACTGGCGACGCTCACTCGTCGAGCGCCGCCCGGTCGGAGACAGTCGCCTCGCCTGGTACGTGGTCGTCGCGACGGTGCCCATATCCGTCGGTGGGCTGGTCGTCTCGCTCCTCGGCGTCGAGATCCGCTCCCCGATGGTGATCGCCGTCGCGACCATCGCCTTCGGCCTGCTGCTTTGGTGGGCCGATCGCAGGGGCGGCGAGCGCGACGAGCATGCGCTCGGGCTGCGCGACGCCGTGGTGGTCGGTCTGGCCCAGATGCTGGCGCTGATCCCCGGCACCTCGCGCTCGGGCATCACCATCACCGCCGCCCTCGCCGTCGGCATGAGCCGCGAGGGTGCGGCGCGTTTCTCGTTCCTGCTCTCGATTCCCGCGATTGCCCTGGCTGGCGCGGCGAAGACGGTGGAGGCGATCGCTTCCGAGGACGCCGCGGGCCTCGCCGCGATGCTCGCCGGGGCGGTGATCGCCGGGGTCTCGGCGTACCTGTGCATCGCCGCGTTCCTGCGCCTGGTCGCGCGGATCGGTCTGACGCCCTTCGTTCTGTACAGGCTGGTGCTCGGTGCGGTGCTGATCGGCGTCTACGTCTGAGAGCTGCGCATCAGCTCACTCGCCGCGCTCGTGACGTCCGGCGCTCGAGCGCAGCGCCGTGTACAGCCCGCGCCGGTCCCGGTGGCCGAGGTAGGTGGGCACCACCGTCTCCACCGCGCTCGGCTCGATGCCGAGGCGCTCCAGGCCGTTCGATCCCCGGCACACGCTGTCGACCTGCAGGGAGAGGAAGTTGTCACGGCTGAAGGGCTTGCCCGGCGCGAGCTCCAGGACCCTCGCCTGCAGCTCGGACAGGCCGTCGCCGAGGCCCAGCACCCAACGGCGCAGGCCCGCCACCCGGGCGGTGTACTCCACGAGCTCGCGGAGGGTGTACTGGCGCGGCCCGCACAGATCGAGTCGCTCCCCGACCGTGCTCTCGTCCTCGAGACAGCGCACGAAGGCGCGCACCACGTCGCCGATGTAGACCGGCGCCAGCCGGCTCTCCGGGCAGGCGAGCGGGAACACCAGCGGTGCGACGCGCAGCAGCGCGGCGAAGCGATTGAAGAACGAGTCGCCCGGTCCGAAGATGACCGACGGGCGCAGGCTGGTCACCGCGAGCCCATCGACCGCGTGCGCCGCTTCCTCGCCGCGGCCCTTGCTGCGCAGGTAGGCGCTCGGGCCATCGGCCCCGGCGCCGAGCGAGCTCATGTGAACCAGGCGCGGCACGCCGGCCTCGACGCAGGCTCGCGCGAAGCGTCCCGGCAGGGCCGCGTGCACCGACTCGAAATCCTCGCCGCGCCCGCCGGCCTCGTTGAGGATGCCGACCAGGTTGACGGCCGCGTCGCAGCCTGCGAGTACACCCGCGAGCGCGGCATCGGACCCAGTGTCGACCTCGACGAGATCGCAGGTCGGATTCACCAGCAGCGCCCGGTGGCGCTCGCGACGCCGCGTGGGCACCACCGTCGCGTGGCGCCTGCGCGTCAGCTCCGCGATTAGGTGGGATCCGACGAAGCCTGAGCCGCCGAGGATGCAGATCTTCTGACTCATCTGGGGGATTCGCGACTCTGAAGACGACCGACCAGCTCGGGAGCGTCAAGTTTCGGGACCGGGGCCGGGACGGTCAAGGACCGGCGCGCACGGAGCGCCGCCGCCTTGACCCGGATCGTGCGCCTGGCGCGTGTATGATCGCGCACCCGACGCCGGCACGCGCGCCGGCCGCGCGCTGCGGAGGCCACGATGGACGACGACGCCTGGCTCGAGGCGGTGCGCTGGAACGCGGACGGCCTGGTCCCTGCGATCGCGCGCGATGCCGGCAGCGGAGACGTGCTGATGCTCGCGTGGATGAGCCGCGAGTCCCTCGCGCTCACGGTGGCCGAGGGGCGTGCGGTCTACTGGTCGCGCTCCCGCGGGCGGCTGTGGGCCAAGGGCGAGCGGTCTGGCCACGTGCAGCGAGTCCTGGACGTGCGCCTCGACTGCGACGGCGACACGGTGCTACTGGACGTCGAGCAGGTCGGCGGGATCGCCTGCCATACCGGTCGGCGCCACTGCTTTTTCAACCGGCTCGTCGACGGCCAGTGGCGCATCGTCGAGCCGGTGCTGCAGGACCCGGGTACGATTTACGGGGAGCGGTGAGGCGCCTTCGCGCGGCCGGGACCCCAACGCGTGGACCGAGGTGAAGGGATGGACACGCTCGAGCGCCTGGCCGAGGTCATCGAGTCGAGAAAGGGCGCCGACCCCGACGCATCCTACGTCGCGAGCCTCTACGCGGGCGGACGCGAGGCGATCCTGCGCAAGGTCGGCGAGGAGGCGTTGGAGACGGTCCTCGCCGGCTGCGGCGGAGACCGCGAGGCCCTGGTCCGGGAGACCGCGGACCTGTGGTTCCACACCCTCGTGATGCTCGCCCACGAGGATCTCGGCCCGGGCGAGGTGCTGGCCGAGCTCGAGCGCCGCTTCGGTCTGTCCGGTCACGCGGAGAAGGCCGCGCGGGAATAGCGCCGCCTCCCGCGGCTGCCTTGTAGCGAATTGCACCCCGGGCATATAGAGTCAACGGTTTGAACCCGGCGCCGCGGGCGGGCTGGAGCCGCGCGCTGCGTGATGGAGGTCACCAATGGGAATCAGTATCTGGCAGCTGCTCATCGTTTTGGTGATCGTGCTGCTGCTGTTCGGCACGAAGAAGCTGAAGAACATCGGCAGCGATCTCGGCGGCGCGGTGCGTGGCTTCAAGTCGGCGATGAAGGACGGCAAGGAGGGCGAGGACGAGTCGCCCGATGCCGATGCGGACGCCGACGCGCCGGCGAAGCTCGAGAGCTCCAGCGACGACCCCGTCGCCGAGGCCGAGTCGGTCGACCGCAAGCGCGAGAGCGCCTGAGCCACCGAGGCGGCCCCGCAGCGGGGGCCGTGATCAGCGATGTTCGACGTCGGATTCTGGGAGCTTTCCCTCATCGGGGTGATCGCCCTGATCGTCGTCGGTCCGGATCGGCTACCCGGCATGGCGCGCACGGTCGGGTTCTGGATCGGACGGGCGCGTCGCTACGTCGATCAGGTTCGCCGGGACGTCGAGCGCGAGATCCACGCCGAGGAGCTGCGCGACGCCATGCACGGCAAGGGCACCGGTCTGGACGATCTCTACGAGGCGGTGGACGAGACCCGCGGCGCGGTACGCGAGCTCGAGAGCGATCTGGCCGCCGCCGCAGACGACGCCGGCACCCGGGACGCGGCGAAGGAGCCGGTCACCGGCGACGTCGACGAGGCCGAGCCGGGCGACGGCGCGGCCGAGCGTGCCGCGCTGCCCGCGCCCGAGGTCGCCTCACCGACTCCCGGCCCCGAGGCCGCCCCGGGCGAGAGCGCGAGACCCTGGACCGCAGGGATCCACGGCCCGGTCGAGGAGCCCCCGGGCGCCGAGTCCGCCGAGCCAGCCACGTCCTCCGCTCCGGAGGCAGAGCCCGAGCCGAGCCGCGATGAGCGACGAGAAACCCACGGCTAGATCCTCCGCCGGCGCCGAGAACGCCGCGGAGATGACCTTCGTCGAGCACCTCATCGAGCTGCGCGACCGGCTCCTGCGCTTCCTCCTCGCGGTGCTCGTCGTCCTGCTCGCGCTGCTCCCGTTCTCCAACGACCTGTACCACCTGCTGGCCGACCCGCTCCTGCGGCACATGCCCGAAGGGACCAGCATGATCGCCACCGAGGTGGCTGCACCGTTCCTCACCCCCTTCAAGCTGACCCTGCTCGCGGCCGTGGCGCTCGCGATGCCCATCGGCCTGTACCAGTTCTGGTCCTTCGTCGCACCGGGTCTGTATCGCAACGAGCGCAAGCTCGTGTACCCGCTGATGCTGACCAGCTCGCTGCTGTTCTACCTCGGCATGGCCTTCGCGTACTTCGTGGTGTTCCCGCTGATGTTCGCCTTCTTCCAGGCGGTCGCGCCGGACGGGGTCGCAATCATGACCGACATCAGCCGCTACCTGGATTTCGTGCTGAAGATCTTCTTCGCCTTCGGACTCGCCTTCGAGGTACCGATCGCGACCATCCTCGTGGTCTGGGCGGGGTTCACCACGCCCGAGGCGCTGACCGCCAAGCGTCCCTACGTCGTCGTCGGCGCCTTCGTCGTCGGCATGCTGCTCACGCCCCCGGATGCCATCTCGCAGACCCTGCTCGCCCTGCCGATGTGGGCCCTGTTCGAGCTCGGCGTCATCTTCTCCAAGCTCTACGTCCGACGGGACCCGGCGGACGACGATGCGCCGAGCCCGTCCAGCAGCTAGCCCGCATATTGCACCAGGCCGGCAGCGAGCCCGCTGCAACTCATTGAGCAGCGTGAGAAAAGTGGAGCGTTCCGCGCGCGCATGCGAGCGCATCTCGCGCTGGGCTCGCTGCCTATCGCGGCCCTGGCTCGTCCATGCCCGCCTGGGCTTGCTGTTCGCGCGAGTGATAGCGACGGCTATCACTCGCACTCCACAGCGGCGCCCAGACGCACCTGTCCTGCGCCAGGATCCACGATGCCTGATGCAATATGCGGGCTAGGGGAATCGCTGAATGGGAACGAATCGCTGAATGGGGACAGGTTCCTTTTCTCCGTCCGAGAGAAAAGGAACCTGTCCCATCAAGGCTCGCGCGCCAGCAGGCGATCGCCGACCCGTCTGACGAAGTGCCACTGCAGGGCGACGTCGCGCCGGCCGAGGATCACCTCGTGGCCGGCGTCCCAGACCTCGATCTCGAGAGGCTCCGGCGCCGCCGCCAGGGTGAGGCGTACCCGCTCGCCCCAGGCGCCGTCGTCGTCGAAGGCGCTGACCCGCAGCGCCCGGCTCGTGGTCCAGGCGTCGACGAGGGTGACGCGCGCGTCGGCGCCGAGATCGGGCCGCTCGGGCTCGCTCTCCCAGCGGCGCGCCCCGCGGCGCAGCCGCAGCCCCGGGAGGTCCAGCTCGACCGGCTCGGCGCCGGGCCCGAGCGGGGAGGGATGGACGAAGTTCTCCGGGCGCGCGCTCAGGTGCGGGAACTGGGCATCCTCGACGAGATGCACCTCGTCGTCGAAGAGCACGTAGCGCCGATCGTCGAGCGACTCGGTGTCGCCGAAGGCCAGCTCGCGCTCCTCGACCAGGAGGCGCACCCGAGGCGGCGCGAGGCCGAATCGGGCGAGGTCTTCTCCGGCCGCCGGGAACTGAGAGTGGCTGGTCGCGCGCAGCACGCCGAGCAGCGCCTGGACGCGGAACGGGTCGGCGGGGAGCGCCTGCGGGCTGCGGCGCAGCCACCACGCCTCGCCGCGGCGCTCGAGCTCGAAGCTCTCGCGCCCGCGCGGCTCGATGCGCACCCGGGACACGGCCGCCGGCTCCAGCTCGCTCAGCGCACGCGGAACCTGCTCCTCGACCCCCGGCTCGAGCACGAGCACCGCGACCAGCCCGGCGACGACCGCCGCGAGGAGGAGGTTCACCAGCAGCCGGGCGCGCACCCCCGTCAGCTATCCGCGCTCGCCCGCCGACCGGGCTCGGTGCCCGCCCGGCGCGTGGCGGCGCTCATCGGTGGCGCCGCCGCAGCCAGACGCCGACGCCGATTCCCGCGAACAGGAGCGGCATCGCGAAGAGGCTGCCGAGAGCGATCGTCGCCGCACCGGCCCCGGAGAGCTCCAGGCGGGCGTCGGGGGGCGCACTCGCCGGGATGTCCACGAGCGCGTCGTCCCCCGCGAGCCAGTGCATCAGCGCGAGCCCGAAATCCGCGTTGCCGACGTTGCCGAGGTAGGTGTTGGAGAGGAAGTCGCCGTCGCCGGCGACGACGACGCGCTGGCTGCGCTGCAGCGTCACGCCATCCTCGACCGTCGGCTCGAGGGACCGCTCGAAGGCGAGCACCAGATCGAGCGGCCCACGCGCGTCCTCGTCTGGCTCGAAGGTGAGGGTGCCGTCGAGCGAGCCGCCCTCCGACCAGGCCTCGTCGCTGGTGCGCACGAGAGGCACAACGCTCCAGCCCTCCGGCGGGCTCGCCTGCAGCCCCGCCGCGAGCGGGTACAGGGTGAGCACCTCGAATCCCTCGGTCGCCGCGTGGGGTGGGTAGTTCGCGCTCAGCGCGAGCGCCGGGTCCTCGAGCCCGTAGAGCCGGGTCTGCGGCTCGACGATCGTCCCCGGCACCGTCTCCACGCCGAGGGCCGCGGCCAGCGGCTCGAGCGAGGCGTGCCCCTCGGGCTCGCGGAGCCAGAGCAGGCTGCCGCCGGCGTCGAGCCACGCGATCAGGTGCTCCACCTCGCCGTCGAGCAGCGCCGCGGCGGGCTCGGAGACCACCAGGACGCTGGCGTTGTCGGGCACCGCGCCGATGCGCGCCAGCTCGATACCCTGGACCCGATAGCCGCGCGCCTCGAGCCGCTCGCCGAAGCGGCCGAGGTGGTGGTTGGCGCCGCCGAGCAGGTCGCGCTCGCCGTGTCCGCGCAGGTACACCACCCAGCGCTCGTCCGGCTGGGCCACGCGCACGAGCGCGTTGGTCAGCGCGGCCTCGGTGGGCTGGGTGGCCCGCGCCGTGCGTCCGTCGAGCTCGACCACCATCTCGCCGTCGCGCGTGATGCCGAGCGTGCGGACCCGCTCCGGCGCCCGATCCGGGTCGACGAACTCGAGCCGGATGTCGGGCTTCACGCGCCGGTAGCGCTCCACCAGCTCCCGCGTCGCACCGCGGGTGTAGGGGTTCTCGCGCGCGAACACGGTGATTCGCAGCGGGCCCTCCAGCCGTGCGACCAGCCGCTCGCTCGGCGCGCTGAGCGAACGCGAGCCGAGATGCGTCCAGTCCGACTGCGCCGAGTAGCGCTCGGCGACGGCGAGCACGAGGCCGCCGGCGGCCAGCACGAGCACCACGAAGAGCAGCTCGTGGAGGCGCAGCAGGGCGCGAGAGCGACGGTCGATGCGCATGCGTTCTCAGCCGGTGAGCCGCAGCCCGTCGAGGCGGCGCACCGAGAGCGCGAGGAACAGCGCGGTGAAGACCACGAAGAACGCCACGTCGCGCGTGTCGACCAGCCCGTTGCGCAGCGGCTCGAAGTGCGACATGAGCGAGAGCCAGGCGAGCAGGTTGTCCCCGGCGCTCGAGCCGCGCCCGGCCAGGCTCAGCAGCCACAGCATGAGGAGCAGCCCGAAGCTGGCGAAGGCCGCCACCGCGGGCTGGCGCGTCAGCGTCGAGGCGAACAGACCCACCGCGACGAAGCTCGCGCTCATGAGCAGCACGCCGAGCAGCCCGGCGGCCAGCAGCCCGATGTCGAGGGTGCCGCCGATGAGCAGGGACAGAGGCATGAGCGTGAGAACCGCGACCGCGACCGCGAGGAAGGCGACCGCGCCGAGGAACTTGCCGAGGACGATCGCGGTGCTGCTCACCGGCGAGGCGAGCAGCAGCACCAGCGTCCCGGCGCGCCGCTCCTCGGCGATCAGGCGCATGGTCAGCAGGGGGCTCGCGAGCATCAGCACCAGGCTCACGGTGCCGAGCATCGGCGCGACCACGATCGCGGTGAGCCCCGGCGCGCCGTCGCGGCCCGCGAGCCGCGGCTGGAGCTCCATGAAGAGGTCGATCTGGAGCAGGAACATCCACGCGACGACGAACTGGACGGCGGCGAGCGCCACCCAGGCGAGCGGCGTCACGAACAGGCTGCGCAGCTCGCGTCGCGCGATGTCCAGGGCCGTCATGCCGCGTCGGGCTCCTCGGTGGCGGTCTCCCCGCAGGTCAGCGCGACGAAGATCTCCTCGAGGGCGCTGTGCCCGGCGGCGAGCTCGACGAGGCCCCAGCCGCCCGCGACCGCCTGCGCGGCGATGCGCTCGGCGTCCAGCCCCTCGCCGGGCACGCCGTGCAAGGTGAATCGGCCGCCGCCGAGCGCCTCGACCCGGGCCACCCCGTCGAGTGCGGCCAGCTCGTCGAGCCCGGGGGGGCGGGCGAGACCGAGTGACAGCGACGGGCCCGCAGCGTCGCGGTCGAGCTCCTCGATGCGCCGGTCGAGGAGCAAGCGCCCGTCGCCGATGATCTGGACCCGGTCGCAGACCGCCTGGACCTCGGGCAGGAGGTGTGTCGAGAGCAGCACGGCGTGCGCGTCGCCGAGCTCGCGCACCAGGGCCCGGATCTCGCGGATCTGGTTCGGATCGAGCCCCACGGTCGGCTCGTCGAGGATCACCAGCGCCGGCCGGTGGACGATGGCCTGGGCGATGCCGACCCGCTGCCGGTAGCCCTTGGACAGGTTGCCGAGCAGCCGATGGCCGACGGCCTCGAGCCCGGTGCGCGCCTTCGCCTCGGCCATCGCGCCCGCGATCGCCGTGCGCGCGACGCCGCGCAGCTGCGCCGCGTAGGCGAGATACTCGTCGACAGACAGCTCCTCGTAGAGCGGCGGGTTCTCGGGCAGGTAGCCGACGTTGCGCTTGGCCTCGGCCGCGCGCTCGAGCAGATCCACGCCGCAGATCTCCACGGCGCCGCGGCTCGGCGCGAGCACGCCGGCGAGGATCTGCATCGTGGTGCTCTTCCCCGCGCCGTTCGGCCCGAGCAGGCCCAGCACCTCGCCCCGGCACACCTCGAGGCTCAGTCCGCGCAGCGCGTGGTGCGCGCCGTAGTAGCGGTGCAGGTCGGTGGCCTTCGCGAGGCGCTCGCCGGTCATGGTCGCGATCTTATGGGACGGGCCTCGGACCGCGCCAATCGTCGCGGCGAACGGGCCCGATCCGAGCGCGCGGGCGTCTCGGCCAGTCGTCCGCCAGATTGCCGGGGCGGGCGGCCCCCCGGGGCGCTCTGGCATCGCGAGTGCGCGTCCAACGTGTGCGCTGGGTCAAGAGGTTGCGAATCGGACGTGAATCGCGGCGGCGTGGCGGCTAGAATCGCCCGCTGATCTCATCCGACCGCCGGCTCGGCGAGGAGTGCCGCGAGTGTCTCTGGGCCTTGTGAACCTGCCCTGGTGGGGCGTCGTCGTCGTGACGCTGCTGGGCACGCACGTGACGATCGTCGCCGTCACCGTCTACCTGCACCGTTGTCAGGCCCACCGCGCCCTCGACCTGCACCCTGCCGTCGCCCACTTCTTCCGCTTCTGGCTCTGGCTCACCACCGGCATGGAGACGCGCCAGTGGATCGCGGTCCATCGCAAGCACCACGCACGGGTCGAGACCGCGGAGGACCCGCACAGCCCGAAGATCTTCGGCATTCGCAAGCTGCTCCTCGAGGGTGCGGAGCTGTACCGCGCCGCGATCCGTCGCCAGGACATCATCGACAAGTACGGGCACGGCGCACCGGACGACTGGCTCGAGCGCAACGTCTACGCCGCACACTCGGACAAGGGATACCTGGTGATGCTGGCCATCGACGTGCTGCTGTTCGGACCGATCGGGCTGGTCGTCTTCGCCGTGCAGATGCTCTGGATCCCCGTGCTCGCGGCGGGCGTGATCAACGGCGTCGGCCACTACCGGGGTTATCGCAACTTCGAGACCGCGGACGCCTCGACCAACATCGTGCCCGTCGGCATCCTCGTCGGCGGCGAGGAGCTGCACAACAACCACCACGCGTTCGCGAGCTCGGCGAAGTTCTCGGTGAAGGCCTGGGAGTTCGACATCGGTTGGCTCTATATCAGTGCCCTCGCCGCGCTCGGGCTCGCGCGTGTCAAGAAGGTCGCCCCGGTGCCGGTGCTCGACGAGCGCAAGACCCGCGCCGACGACGACACGGTCAGCGCGATCATCACCAACCGCTTCCAGGTCATGGCCCGCTACGCGAAGACTGTGGTCGCGCGCGTGCACGCAGAGGAGCTCGCGAAGGCCGGCGCCGAGCGCTGCCCGGCGCTGCGCTCCGTGCGGGGACTCCTGGTGAGCGAGGAGAGCCTGCTGACCGGCGATGGGCGTGCCCGGCTCGAAGCGGCGCTCGGTGAGTCTCCGGCGCTCGCGACGGTCTACGCCTTCAAGCAGCGCCTGCAGGGCCTGTGGATGGAACGCCACGCGAGTCAGGAGCGGCTGCTGCACGCGCTCGAGCAGTGGTGCCGCGAGGCCGAGGCGAGCGGTATCCGGGCGCTGCAGGAGTTCGCCCGGACCTTGCCACGCTACTCGCTCGCACCGGCCTGAGGACGTCCCCGCCGCTTCGCTTGCCCTGAGCCCGCTCCGCGGGCTCGACGTCTTGGCTACTTGATCTTCGATTCCTTGTAGATCACGTGCTTGCGCACGACCGGGTCGAACTTGCGCATCTCGAGCTTGTCGGGCGTCGTGCGCTTGTTCTTGTCCGTGGTGTAGTAGTGGCCGGTGCCGGCGCTGGAAACCATCTTGATCTTGTCGCGCATCGCAGCTCTCCTCAGACCTTCTCGCCCCGGTCCCGGATCTCTCCGAGCACCGTCTCGATACCCTTCTTGTCGATGATGCGCAGGCCCTTGCTGGACACGCGCAGCTTGACGAAACGGTTCTCGCTCGCAACCCAGAACCGATGCGTGTGCAGGTTCGGCAGGAAGCGCCGGCGGGTCTTGTTGTTCGCGTGGGAGACGTTGTTGCCCGAGACGGGCCGCTTGCCGGTGACCTGACAGACTCTGGACATGACGCGCTCGCGGATGAGGTCGCAGAAACAAAGGGGCGAAATGTTAGCGGCGGCCCTCGCCCTTTGCAAGACGACCATCCCAGGGCCAGCGCCTGGCTCCGGAGCCATCGGCCCTGGGAAACCTTCGCTGCGAGTCGCCGTCCCCGGGGCGGCACCAGCCCTCAGAGCCACCCTCGCTCGGCGAACGAGGCGGTCTCGCCGTCGCCGACCACCACGTGGTCGAGGAGGCGTACGTCGACCAGCGCCAGCGCATCGCGCAGCCGCTCGGTGATCGCCCGGTCCGCCCGGCTCGGCTCGGCGACGCCGGAGGGGTGGTTGTGGGCCACGATGAGCGCCGCGGCGTTGAGCGCCAGCGCCCGCTTCACCACCTCGCGCGGGTGGACGCTCGCCCCGTCGATGGTGCCGTGGAACAGCTCCTCGAAGCCGATCACGCGGTGCCGGCTGTCGAGGAAGAGGCAGGCGAAGACCTCGCGCTCGAAGCCGCGCAGGCGCGCCGAGAGGTAGTGGCAGGTGTCGGTCGGCGAGGCCAGGGCGTCGCCCCGCTCCAGCCGCGCCGCGAGGTGCCGACGCGCGATCTCGCGCAGCGCGCCGAGCTCGCACACCCGCGCCGGGCCGAGTCCCTCGATGCCCAGCAGAGCGTCCGGATCCGCGTCGACCACGCCCCGCAGCCCGCCGAGCTTTGCCACCAGGCGCCGCGCGATGTCGAGAGCGCTCGCGCCGCGAACCCCCGTTCGCAGCCATATCGCCAGCAGCTCTACGTCGCTCAGCGCCTCCGGCCCGCGCCGGCGAAGCCGCTCTCTCGGCCGCTCGTCCATCATCGTTCGATCCATCCCTGGGCCCTGCAGGTCGTCCTGACCGTCGTCGAAGGGCAGCCGCCGTCTGCGTCCCGTCACCCTTCCTCGGCCGAGCTGCGCTCGCCGTCCTTCGTCCCGGCGCCCGCGGTCGAGCGTGTTTGCTCGTAAAATCAGGCGCTTGCCGTCGTCAGCGGGAGTTCCGGCGGCCCACGACGGGAGCGCGCCTCGAGGGCCTCGCTGCGCCACAGGTGCCGCCGCCCGACGACGCTGCTCGCCAGCTCCCGTCGCCGGCGGGCCCGAGGGTGTCGAGACCTCGCGGCGCGGGCTCGCGCCTCGCGCGCGCGGTCGGCGACCGATACGGGCTAAACTCTAACGCCCATGAATCAACTCCTCACGACCCGAGTGGTCCTCGGGGTGACCGGCGGGATTGCCGCCTACAAGAGCCCGGATCTGGTGCGACGCCTGCGCGAGCGCGGGGCCGACGTGCGCGTGGTGATGACCCGCGGCGCCCGCGAGTTCGTCACCCCGCTCACCTTCCAGGCGGTCTCGGGCAACCCGGTGCACACCGAGCTCCTCGACGAGCGTGCCGAGGCGGGCATGGGCCACATCGAGCTCGCTCGCTGGGCCGACCGGGTGCTGATCGCGCCGGCTACGGCGCATGCGCTCGCGCGCCTCGCGCATGGCTTCGCCGACGACCTCCTCGCGACCGTCTGCCTCGCCACCGAGGCCCCGATTACCGTGGCGCCGGCGATGAACAACCAGATGTGGCGAGCGCCGGCGGTGCGGGAGAATCTGGCCCGGCTGCGCGCCCGCGGCGTCGCGGTGCTCGGCCCGGGCGCCGGCGACCAGGCCTGCGGAGAGGTCGGCGAGGGGCGGATGCTCGAGCCGCTCGAGATTGCCGACGCGCTGATGGCGCACGCCGACGCCGGGGGTGGGGCGCTCGCAGGGCTCCGGGTGATGGTGACCGCCGGGCCGACCCGCGAGGCGCTCGATCCGGTCCGCTTCATCACGAACCACAGCACCGGGAAGATGGGCTACGCCGTCGCCGTCGCGGCTCGCGAGGCGGGAGCCGAGGTCACCCTCGTGAGCGGTCCGACGGCGCTCGAGGCGCCCCGCGGAGTCGAGCTCGTGCCGATCGAGAGCGCCGCCGATCTCCACCGCGCCGTGCTCGAGCGGATCGCCGACCAGGACGTGTTCATCGCCGCCGCGGCGGTGGCCGACTACCGACCGCAGAGCTACTCGAGCTCGAAGATCAAGAAGGGCGATGGCCCGCGGAGCATCCCGCTCGAGCGCACCGTCGACGTCCTCGCCGAGGTCGGTGCCCTGGAGCATGCGCCGTTCACCGTCGGCTTCGCCGCGGAGACCGACGACGTCGAGCGCAACGCCCGATCCAAGCTCTCGCGCAAGCGTCTCGATCTCATCGCAGCGAACCGCGTGGGGGTGGCGGGCTCGGGGTTCGCGGCCGACGAGAATGCCCTCACCGTGTACTGGAGCGCAGGAGAGGTCGCGCTGGACAGGGCGCCGAAGTCCGCGCTCGCGCGCCGTCTGGTCGAGATCGTGGCGGAGCACTATCGTGACAAGCATCAAGCTGAAGATCCTCGATCCGCGTCTGGGCACTGAGTTCGAGCTACCGCGTCCTGCCACCGACGGCGCCGCCGGGGTGGACCTTCGCGCATGCGTGGACGGCCCGCTCGAGATCGGCCCGGGCGCGACGCATCTCGTCTCGACGGGGATGGCGATCCACATCGGCGATCCGGGGCTCGCCGCGATGCTGCTCCCGCGATCGGGGCTCGGGCACCGGCACGGCATCGTGCTCGGCAACCTGGTCGGGCTGATCGACTCGGACTATCAGGGCGAGGTACTGGTGTCGTGCTGGAATCGGGGTGATGCGTCCTTTACGATCACGCCCGGCGAGCGCATCGCGCAGATGGTGTTCGTGCCCATCGTGCAGCCGGCCTTCGAGGTCGTCGAGGCCTTCGATGACAGCGCTCGCGGCGCCGGTGGCTTCGGTCACTCGGGGCGCGCGTGAGCGGGTCCCGGGCGCGAGCCGAAAGCCTTGGTCCGAGAACGTGTCCACCCACCCGTCCCCTGCTCGACGAACGCACCGATGCTCGAGACCGCGCCAGGCTGCGGCGCGCGTCGCGGGCGGCTGGCCGGTGAGCTCGTCTCGCGGCGGTGACGCGCCGATAGACGTCTTCTGAGTCCCGTGGCCATGTCGGCAGGTCTCGTCAAGCAGCGCCGGGCGCTGGCCAAGCTCTGGCTGAAGTGGCGCCTCGTGTTCGCGCTCGTGGTGGTGCTCGTCGTCGCCATCGCCGGCGGGGGCGGGGCGTGGCGCTACGTGCTCGCAGCGCGCGATGCGGAGCTGCAGGCCGAGACCCGGGCGGCCTCCGAGGCGATTGCCCGGGCGCTCTCCGCGACGGTTCAGGCCGAGGGTGAGGTCACCGACGCGCTCCTGCGCCTGGCCGATCTGCCCGCTCTGATCGCGGGCGGCGACGCAGAGGCGATCGCCGACGCCGAGGCCGAGATGGTCGCGCAGCGTCCGGAGCTGCTTCGCGCCCGGATCCTGCCCCTCGGCAGATACCGCACGGACTACGAGAGCACGCCGCCGCTCAGCTTCGCCTCCATCGACCTGCTGCGTCGATCGGAGGCCGCCGGGCGAGAGGTCGCTCCCGAGGTCCACCTGTTCGGCGAGGAGGGCGAGCACGTCGCGCTCGCCTCGCGCGTGGAGAACGCCGATGGCGAGCTGATCGGGCACGTGCTGTTCGCGCTCGATCTCGACATCCTGCGCGACACGCTCGAGTCGATCCAGGTGAGCCGGGGCTACTTCGAGCTGTGGCAGCCGGTCGGCCAGGGACCGGCGCTCGCAGTGGTCAAGCGCGGCGACCCCACCAGCCGGCAGGGGCTGCCGACGCTACGAGTCCCGGTTCCGACCACGAGCTGGCGCATCGCCTACTGGCCCGAGGTTCGGGCCTCGGGCGGCGGGCTCCCGATCCCGCCCTGGGCGCTCGGGGCACTCGCCGTCGTGGTGCTCGGCATCGGCGTGGCGCTCGTGCGCGGACGCGGCGGGGCGCCCGCCGAGGGCGAGGAGGCTCGCGAAGACCGCGCCGCCGGTGTCAAGCGCCGCCTCGCGGCGCTGCGTGCCGGCAAGCCCGCCCCGCCGCCGGAGGAAGAGGAGGCCGCACCGATCGTCGTGGTGCAGGACGCCGGGGCCGAGAGCGACGAGCTCTCCGGAGAGGGCGTCATCGTGGTCGAGGAGGTGGACGAGCTGCCCGATGAGGGCGCGCTCGATCCGAGCGTGTTCCGCGCCTACGACATCCGCGGCGTGGTCGGGGCCGGGCTCGGCGCCTCCGTCGTGCGCCGCATCGGCCAGGCGATCGGAACCGAGGCCGAGGCCCGAGGTCAGCAGACGCTGGTGGTCGCCTGTGACGGCCGCGACTCGGGACCGGAGCTCCTCGAGGCGCTGGTCGAGGGCCTGGTCTCGACCGGTCGCGACGTCGTCGACATCGGGCGCGTGCCCACGCCCGTGCTGTACTACGCGACCCAGTACCTGAACACCGGCAGCGGCGTCATGGTCACCGGCAGCCACAACCCGCCCGAGTACAACGGTCTGAAGATAATGCTGGGCGGCGACACGCTGTTCGGCGACGACATCCAGGCGTTACGCGAGCGCATCGAGGCGCAGGATTTCGCGAGCGGCGAGGGCAAGCGCCAGGAAATGGAGATCGTCGACGAGTACATCCGTCGCGTTACCGAGGACGTGCCGGTCGCGCTCGGCAGCTCTTACAAGGTGGTGGTCGACTGCGGGAACGCGATCGCCGGGACCGTTGCGCCGAAGCTCATCCGCGCGCTCGGCCACGACGTGGTGGAGCTGCACTGCGAGGTCGACGGTGCCTTCCCGAATCACCACCCCGATCCGAGCCAGCCCGAGAATCTCGCCGACCTCATCGCCGCGGTTCGCGAGCACGACGCGGATCTGGGCTTCGCCTTCGACGGTGATGGCGATCGGCTCGGCGTCGTCGACCCGGACGGAAACGTCATCTGGCCCGATCGCCAGCTGATGCTGTTCGCTCACGACGTTCTCAAGCGTCCCGAGCACCAGGGCGCAGAGATCGTCTTCGACGTGAAGTGCACCAGCCTGCTCGGCAAGGTGATCGCCAAGAGCGGCGGCAAGCCGGTGATGTGCAAGACGGGCCACTCCTACCTGAAGAACGAGCTCAAGCAGCGCGGCGCGCCGCTCGCGGGGGAGCTGAGCGGTCATATCTTCTTCCGGGACCGCTGGTACGGCTTCGACGACGCGCTCTACGCGGCGGCGCGAATGCTCGAGATCCTCCTCGCGACGAAGCGCAAGCCAAAGGACGTGTTCGCGCGTCTGCCAACCGGCGTCGCGACCCACGAGATGCGCGTCGACCTCGCCGAAGGCGAGCAGATGGCGTTCATGGAGCGTTTGCTCGCCGAGCCGCGCTTCGAGGACGGCAAGGTGACGACAATCGACGGCCTGCGCGTCGACTACCCGCACGGCTGGGGTCTGGTGCGTGCTTCCAACACGACGCCGAGTCTCGTCCTTCGCTTCGAGGGCAAGGACGCCGAAGGGCTCGCGACCGTCCAGGAGCGATTTCGCGAGGTCCTGAAGTCGGTCGACGGCGCGATTGAGCTGCCGTTCTGATGAGCGCGGGCACGCAGGGAGTGGCGGCGGGCGCGCAACGGGGGAGGGTGCGATGAGCGCGAAGGGAGAGCCGACGGGCGCGCCAGCGGTGGACGGCATCAACACCGCGCACGTCCTCGTCGAGGCGCTTCCCTACATCCGTCGCTTCCGTGGCAAGACCATCGTGGTCAAGTACGGCGGCAACGCCATGGCGGACGCGCGTCTGAAGAGCAGCTTCGCCCGCGACGTCGTGCTCATGAAGCTGGTCGGGATGAACCCGGTCATCGTCCACGGTGGCGGCCCGCAGATCGGCAGCCTGCTCGAGCGCATCGGCAAGGAGAGCCGTTTCGTCGACGGCATGCGGGTCACCGACAGCGAGACGATGGACGTCGTCGAGATGGTGCTCGGTGGCCTCGTGAACAAGGAGATCGTCAACCTGATCAACCGCCACGGCGGATCGGCGGTCGGGCTCACCGGAAAGGACGGCGATCTCGTGCGCGCGCGCAAGCTCGAGGTCACGCCCCGCGCGCCGGAGCTCCAGGCGCCGGAGATCATCGATCTCGGGCACGTCGGCGAGGTGGCGAGCGTGGACACCCAGGTCATCGATCACCTCACCGCCGGGGACTTCATCCCCGTCATCGCGCCGATCGGGGTCGGCGAGGACGGGCACTCGTACAACATCAACGCCGACCTGGTCGCCGGGAAGATCGCCGAGGCGCTCGGCGCCGAGAAGCTGCTCCTGCTCACCAACACGCCCGGACTGCTGGATCGCAACGGCAACCTGCTCACCGGGCTCGAGGTGCGCGACGTGGAGGGGTACGTGGCGGACGGCACGATCAGCGGCGGGATGTTGCCGAAGGTGCGCTGCGCGCTGGACGCGGTCAACGGCGGGGTGGCTGCGGCGCAGATCATCGATGGCCGGGTCGAGCACGCGGTGCTGCTCGAGCTGTTCACCAGTGCCGGCGTGGGGACGCTCATCGGCAGGCGCGCGGGCTGATGGCGGGTCGCCGGCAGGCGCGCGGAGAGCGCCGCCGCCAGATCCTCGAGGCGCTCGCCTCGGAGCTCGAGACCCGCCCGGGCTCGCGGATCACCACCGCCCGGCTCGCGGAGGTGCTGGAGGTCTCCGAGGCGGCTCTGTACCGGCACTTCCCGAGCAAGGCGCGCATGTTCGAGTCGCTCATCGAGTTCGCCGAGGAGTCCGTCTTCGGTCTCGTCAACCGAGTCCTCGCCGAGGAGGCGGGCGCCCGCGAGCGCTGCGCGCGCGTGCTCACCATCGTGCTCACCTTCTCGTCGCGCAATCCCGGCATCACCCGCGTGCTCCTCGGCGACGCGCTCGTCGGTGAGAACGAGCGCCTCCAGGCGCGGGTCGTGCAGTTCTTCGACCGGCTCGAGACGCAGCTCCGGCAGGTGCTGCGCGAGGCGGAGGCCCGCGGCGAGCCGGCCGTTCCCGGGCGCGCCGCCGGGGCCGCGGCGAGCCTGCTCCTCGCCCTCGCCGAGGGCCGCATGGTCCAGTTCGTCCAGAGCCAGTTCCGTCGCGATCCACTCGAGGGTTGGGACGCGCAGTGGCCCCTGCTGTGCGACGGGGTGTTCAGCGCGGCGAGCCTGGCTTGAGGGGCCCGCCGCGAGCCGTCGCGGGCTCGGTCGCGGTGGACGGGCGCGAGGTGCGCTTCGTCCTGCGCCGGGTGCGCCGTCGCCGGCACGTGCACCTCGCGGTCGACGACGATGGCCTGGTCGAGCTCCGCGCTCCCGTGCGATTCCCGGTCGGCGAGGCGGCGGCGCTGATCCTCGAGCACCGCGACTGGGTGCTCGACGCGCTCGCGCGTGCCGAGCAGCGACGGCGCCGTCGGCTGCGCCTCGAGGATGGCGCCTCCTTGCCGCTGCTCGACGAGCGCCTGCGCCTGACGCTCCCGGCCCGCGGTCAGCTCGAGCTGTGGCCTGCGCCCGTCGCCACGCCGGCGCGCTCCCTGCGCGCGTGGGCAGGCACCGTGTGGCGCGACGGAGACCGGCTACTCGTCGACTCCACCGCCCCGGGCGAGGCGGGGGTGCGCGAGCTGCTCGAGCGCTGGTATCGGCGCGAGGCCGGGGCGCGGCTGGTGGCGCGGCTCGAGGCGCTCGCGGACGAGATCGGTGTGCGCCCGGAGCGCGTAACGATCCGCGGCCAGCGCACGCGCTGGGGAAGCTGCTCGAGCCGCGGGACGATCAGCCTGAACTGGCGGCTGCTCCTCGTTCCCGCGCGGCTCGCCGACTACGTGCTGGTGCACGAGCTGTGCCACCTGAGGCACATGGATCACTCGCGGC
>CAJIAT010000070.1_pt1 | contig 24321 bp, 25 predicted proteins | sample 9199161 | NCBI WGS metagenome assembly CAJIAT01 (sample SAMEA7708281, study PRJEB35096) | sediment metagenome | biome: marine neritic benthic zone biome [ENVO:01000025]; feature: sediment [ENVO:00002007]; material: shallow marine sediment [ENVO:03000034] sea grass bed [ENVO_01000059] ... | reverse complement strand
GCGAAGCGCCTGGGGTAATACCGCCTCGAGCTCCTCCAGCTCGCGATTCACGCACATGCGGATCGCCTGGAAGCAGCGTGTCGCCGGATGACGGCGCCGCCGGGCGGCCCCGGGGATGGCGCCGGTGACGACCTCCGCGAGGCGCCCCGTGGTGACGATGGGAGCCCGCGCACGCGCGGTCACGATTGCCCGTGCGATGCGCCGCGCCGCCGGCTCCTCGCCGAGGCGACGGATCGCCTGGGCCAGATCGCGCTCGGCCACGTCGCGGATCCACTCGGCGGCGCTCGACCCGCCGTCGGGATCCATGCGCATGTCGAGCGGCCCGTCGTGGCGGAAGCTGAAGCCCCGCTCGGGCGCATCGAGCTGCGGCGAGGAGACGCCCAGATCGAGCAGCACGCCGTTCACCTGTCCGTGCACACCATGCTCCCGCGTCACCGCCTCGAGCTCGCTGAACGCCGCCCTGGAGACCCGCAGCCCAGGGTGCTCGCCGGCGAGCGCGGCCCCGGCGGCCACCGCTTCCGGGTCCCGGTCGAGGCCGATCAGCCGTCCGCCCGGCTGGGCGCGCTCGAGCAGCGCTAGCGCGTGTCCGCCCCGGCCGAAGGTCGCGTCGACCAGCACCGCCCCGGGAGCCGGAGCGAGCGCGTCGAGCACCTCGCGCAGCATGACCGGCCTGTGCTCCACAGCATCCGTCGCCTGTCTCCCGTCACTCGAGGCCGCGCGGGCGCGGGGTCGCGATCGTCAGCGCGCCGGGATTGCCGTCGGCCACCGTCAGAGCACCAGGGACCGCAGCGCGTCGGTCTGGGTACCCTGGAGCTGCCCGATGTGCCCGAGCAGCTCCTCGCGGCGCGCGTTCCAGGCGCCGTCGTGCCAGAGCTCGAACTTGCGCACCTGGCCGACCATCTTCACGTGCTTGTCCAGGCCCGCGAACTCGCGCAGCCCCTGGGGTATCAGCATCCGTCCGTGCCCATCGAGATCGCACTCCGAGGCATGCCCGATGAGCAGGTGGCTGATCGCCTGGGCGTCGGCGTCGAGGGCCGGCAACGCCTCGAGATCACGCTCGATGCGCTGCCAGGCGGGGAACGGATAGACGGCCAGGCACCGCTCGACGAGGCTGATCGTGGCGACCAGCTTGCCCGAGCAGGTCTCCGCCAGGCGCTCGCGATAGCGCGCTGGGACGGCGAGCCGCCCCTTGGCGTCGATGGTGAGTGCGTATTCTCCCCTGAACATCGGCTAGGTTGGCTAGGACATCCACTGGACCGTGGGATCCAATATGATCCATTTCGCCCCACATTCCCCCACTTGAGCGAAGTATGGGTGGCGCCATTCCGGGGTGTCAAGAAAATCGCCTTCCTGATAGGCGAATTCTTGCAAGCAAGACAGACACTTAGAGACCAATCGGGTCAAACGGGGGGCAGTGCGAGTGCTATTTCGAGCACAAGTTTTTCTTAATCATTTAGTTGCGACTGCAACTTCAAGTTGATTGTTAGAAAATCTCGGCCAGCGGTCGCCGGCCGAGCTCGATCGAGGGGGGGAGCCGGCCTGTAAGCCGGGTTCTGTCGGAGACAGCCATTCATCTGGGACGCACGTCACCGTACGTCTCTAGCGACCTACCCGAGAGCCGCGCGGGCCACGCGTCGCCGCGCCGGGGCGCGGACTGCTCTCCTATTTGGTCTTGCTCCGGGTGGGGTTTACCCTGCCACCGGTGTTACCACCGGCGCGGTGCGCTCTTACCGCACCTTTTCACCCTTACCCGAGGCGCATGCGCCAGCGGGCGGTTTGTTTTCTGTGGCACTTTCCGTGGGCTCGCGCCCCCCAGGCGTTACCTGGCACCCTGCCCTGCGGAGCCCGGACTTTCCTCGACGCGCAAAATCGCACGCCGCGGCTGTCCGGCCGGCTCCCATATGCGATCGTGCGGCCTGGAGGTCGATGATTCAACCAGCCGGCCCGGATTTCTCCCGGGTATCTCACCGGGACCCGTCTGCAGGCCTCGATCAGCTGCGACTCGACCCCGCGCCCTGACGGGCCGGCGACCCGGAAACCGATCGCTGCTCAGGCGTCACCGTCTCCCGCCGCGTCGAGAGCCCGGCGATACAGGGCCCGACGCGGCGCGCCGGTGATGCGCGCGGCGAGGCTCGCGGCCCTGCCCGGCGCGAGCTCCTCGAGCAGGATCTCGAGCACACGCACCGCCTCGGGCCCGCCCTCGCGATCCGTCTCCGCGCCCGCAGCGCCGGCGATCACCAGCACGAGCTCGCCGCGCGCGGGAATGTCGCCCCCCTCGCCGACGCGGCGCTCGAGGGCCCCGAGCTCGTCGAGGACGACCTGCTCGTGGATCTTGGTGAGCTCCCGGGCGATGACGGCGCGGCGGTGGGCTCCGAGGATCTCGCCGAGATCCGAGAGGGCCTCGCGCAGCCGGTGCGGCGCCTCGAGCAGCACCAGGGTGCGAGGCTCGGCGGCGAGCGCCGCGATGCGCTCGCGCCGCGCCGCCCGGCGCGGCGGCAGGAATCCCTCGAAGCAGAACCGATCGACCGGAAGACCACTCACGCTGAGGGCCGCAGTGACCGCGCTCGGCCCGGGAAGGGGAACGACCCGCGCACCGGTCTCGCGCAGCGCCCGCACCAGGACGAAGCCGGGATCGCTGAGCAGGGGCGTGCCGGCATCACAGACCAGCGCGAGCCGAGCGCCGCCCTCGACCTCGCGCACCATCCGGTCGACCAGCTTGCGTTCGTTGTGCTCGTGCAGCGCCGAGCACGGCGCCTCTATGCCGTGGTGTCGCAGCAGCCTCGCCGTGTGACGGGTGTCCTCGGCGAGCACGCGGTCGACGCTCGCGAGCACCTCCCGAGCGCGCACGGTGATGTCGTCGAGATGGCCGATCGGCGTTGCGACCACGTAGAGGACGCCCGGCTCTGCTCTCGTCGCCATCCCTTCCTCCGACGTCATCGCACACCACTCCTGCCCACTTCCCCTGGAACGTCGGTGATTGTGCCAGCGGTGGGACGCACGGGTGAGCGCGGCGCGCCGCACCAACGCGCTCGACGCCGCTGGAGGCGCGCCGTCGATTGCCGCACAATGCGCCGGCGCTGACGGCCGAGTGCTCCTACGGGCCGCGAAGCCGATGGCGGGCGGCGGATCTGCAGGCCCCGGGCACGACCCGGCAGCTCCCGTCGCCGTCGCCGCAGCCGTCACCGCACGTCCGCCGACCGAAGGCGCCACGGACACCCCGTATGAGACGCTCTCGCAATGCTCCCCGAAGGTCCGCACCAGGCGCCGCGGCCGTGTTCGTCTCGCTCCTCCTCGGGCTCGCGCTGGCCGGCTGCCAGGGCGGCGCCGGCTCGGTGCGCCCGGAGGAGGCAGAGGCCGAGCGCGCTGCCCTCGCCATGCTCGCCGAGGGGCGCGCCACCGAGGCGGCCTACGAGTTCCTCCGGCTCGCCAAGACGACGGCGGACGCCGATCGGGCCCGCGACTACCGGCTGAGGGCCGTGGAGGCGCTGCTCGATGCAGGCGACGCCGCCTCGGCGGCGCGGGTGCTCGATCAGGAGCTGCCCGGAGACCTGCCAGAGCCGGACGCGTACCGTCGTGACGTCGCCCGCGCCGAGATCGCGCTCCTCGAGGGAGACCCGATCCGGGCCGTCGAGATCCTCGGCCGCCCGGCACCACCGGAGCTGCCGGCCGAGCTCGCCAACCGCGCGACCCGGGTCCGCGCGCGGGCGCTCGCCCGGGTCGGGAACAATCTCGAGGCGGCGCGCACGCTGCTCGCGCTCGAGCCGTCGCTCGAGACGCCGGAAGCGGTGGAACGCAACCGGCGCGACGCGTGGGAGGCACTGACGCGGGTGTCGCTGCCGGCGCTCGAGCGCGCCCGGGTGGTGCCGCCGGACGTCTTCGGCGGCTGGGTGGAGCTCGCGATCGCGTTCAGCAGCTCGTTCATGGACCCGGAATCGTTCGACCTGCGCGTCGCCGCGTGGCGCGGGCGCTTCCCCGGGCACCCGGCACTCGAGTCGATCGTCCCGGAGCTGACGCTGGCGAGCGCGGAGGCAGGGCGCGCACCGACCCGTGTCGCGCTCCTTCTGCCGTTGGACGGGCCCTTCGCCTCCGCCGCCCAGGCCGTGCGCGACGGCTTCGTTGCAGCCTGGTACACCGACGACCCCACGACCCGTCCTGCGGTGAGCGTCCACGACAGCTCCGGCGAGGACGTCTGGCCCGTCTATCGCGCCGCCGTCGAGGAGGGGGCCGAGTTCGTCGTCGGTCCCCTGCGCCGCCCGCTCGTCAGCGCGCTCGCCGCGCAGGACTCGCTCGCCGTGCCCACCCTCGCGCTGAACCATGCGAGCGAGCCCCTCAAGAGCGGCGCCGGCGACGCCGCGAGGGCGGGCGACGGGGCCGGCGGTGAGACCGGCGATGCCGCGACCGGCGTGGGCCCGTATCCACCGCTGGCCGCGGAAGCGGTGCCGGCGACGCCGCCGACGGGTCCGGACCCCACGCTCGAGGCCGCGGGCCTGCGCGCGGACGCTCCCCTCCCGGCGGGGGACGCGGCCCCGAGCGTCGGGTTGGTGGACGTGGCCGAGCGTGCGCCCACCGAGGGCCTGTTCCAGTTCGCGCTCTCGCCCGAGGAGGAGGCGCGTCAGGTGGCCGAACGCGCGTGGTTCGACGGACACGCTCGTGCGGTGGTCATCGCGCCCCGGGGAAGCTGGGGCGAGCGCGTCTCGAGTGCCTTCGGCGAGGCGTGGGAGGAGCTCGGCGGGGAGGTGGTCGGCGAGGTCGCTTACGAGACCGAGGCGGTCGACCTCTCCGGGCCCGTCGCGGCGCTGCTCGCCGTCGACGCCAGCGAGCAGCGATACCGGGAGCTGCGTCGGATCGTCGGCTCGGGCCTGAAGGCCGAGGCGCGGCGACGCCAGGACGTCGACTTCGTGTTCATGGCGGCCTTCCCCAACCAGGCGCGCCAGCTCCGCCCTCAGTTCAAGTTCCACCACGCGGCCGACGTCCCGGTCTACTCGACCTCTCACGTGTTCGCCGGCGTCGCTGACCCGGGCGCCGACAGCGACGTCGACGGCGTCATGTTCGGCGACATGCCCTGGGCGCTCGGTGCGACAGACGCCGGACTCCGGCGTCGGGTCGAGGCTCTGTGGCCGGACTCGGTGGCGAGCTACCTGCGCCTCTACGCCTTCGGCGCGGACGCCTACTCGCTCGTCGGGCGCATCGGGCGGCTGCGCGCCCAGGCCCAGGCCGAGTACCAGGGCGCGACCGGTCGGCTCTCGGTCGGGTCCGACAACCGGATCCAGCGTCGCCTCAGCTGGGGTCGCTTCGAGAAGGGCCGCCCGCTGCTCGTCGACGCCGACCTCGCAGATCCGGTGGTGGACCCGAGCTCGAATCTCCTGGGCCCATCTGCGGATCCTTCCGCTATCGACGCATCGGTGATGCCGATCGTGGTGCCGGGCGATGCGCCCGCGCCGAGCCCGATCCGGGATCGCTGAGCTGGCCCGGATCGACCGCCGGGAGCGTGGACAGCGCGTCGAGGGCCTTGCTCTCGAGCATCTGAGCGCCCAGGGCCTCTCGCTCCTCGCCCGCAACTACCGCTGCCGCATGGGTGAGATCGATCTCGTGATGCGCGACGGCGCGCAGCTGGTCTTCGTCGAGGTGCGCTATCGGCGGGACGATCGGTTCGGCGGCCCCGCAGCCAGCGTCGATCGCGACAAGCGTCGGCGCATCGGCCTCACTGCTTCGCACTATCTCGCGAGCCACCGACAGCACGAGGCGCCGGCCTGCCGCTTCGACGTCGTCGCCGTCAGCGGGCCCCTCGACTCGCCGATGATCAGCTGGCTGCGCGGCGCCTTCGACGTCGCGGACTGATCGCGCACGGCGCAGGGCTCCCGACGGGTGAGCCGGCCACGACGACCGGATCGCGCATCTCGTGGTATCGAGGGATGAGCGAGGGCCAGCGAGGGCGGTGGGATTCGTGACTGGTCCGAGTCGCGATACACCGATGCCGACGGCCGTGACTCGAGATCGAGCTGCGATTCTCAACAGGCAATCAGACGACCTTGACCGGCGCGCGATCCACGGGCAGCTGCGAGCCGAGCGCCGTGGATTCCGATCGCGACGCGGAGGGTGCCCCGTCGGCGCGCCGCCCGCCCACCCCCGGTCGCTCGGCCCCGGCATCGGCGGCGCGGCGGCGTTCCTCCGGGGCGCGGCGTTGAGGCATAATCCCGCGCCTTCCACCGTCGGGGGGAGTCACATGCACATCTCCAAAGTGCGACAGATCGCACGTCGCGTGGCGGCCATCGCATTGATCCCGGCGAGCGTGGCGTGGCTCCAGGGCTGCGCCGGCGCAGCCGTCGGCGCCGGCGTAGGCGCGGCGAACACGGTGCCGGAGCGCCGAACCGCCGGCGAGATGGCCGAGGACGAGATGGTCGAGTACCGGGTGCTGCAGGCCATCGGCGCAGAGCCCGACCTGCAGGAGGTGGTGCACGTCAACGCCATCAGCATCAACGGCAGGGTCCTCCTGCTCGGCGAGGTGCCGACGCAGGAGATGCTCACCCGGGTCGAGGATAAGGCCCGCAATGCCAAGGGCGTGCGCGAGGTGTACAACGAGATCCTCGTCTCCGCCCAGACCACGATGCTCTCGCGGACCAACGACACCGTGCTCACCGGCCGGGTGAAGACCGCGCTGCTGAGCCAGGACTTCGCCGAGGCCAACCGGGTGAAGGTCGTCACGGAGCGCTCGACCGTCTACCTGATGGGGGTCGTGACCCGTGACGAGGCGGACCGGGCGACGGAGATCGCGCGCAACGTCGGCGGCGTGCTGCGAGTCGTGAGGCTCTTCGAGTACGTGGACTGAATACCTGTTCCGAGTCGCGAGGCACTGTGGCGACGGCCGTGACTCGATCGGCCCTCTCGCGACGCGCCGTGAACACGTCCATGTGGGCTCGTTGCGCAGGCTACCCGAGGCAGGTCTCGTAGAGCTCGCCGTCGGTCGCGGAGAAGCAGCATGCGACGATGCGGTCGAGCCGGGGCTCGTGCTCGCGCATGACCGAGATGGCGATCCTGGCGGCCGCCTCCCGGGGGAAGGCGTACACACCGGTGCTGATCGCCGGGAACGCGATGCTGCGCACGCCGTGCTCGTCCGCGACCTCGAAGCAGCGGCGGTAGCAGCGCTCCAGCAGCGCCGGCTCTCCCGCCTCGCCGCCGGACCAGACCGGGCCGACGGTGTGAATCACGTGACGCGCCGGGAGATCGAAGCCCGGCGTGCACTTCGCGTCGCCGGTCTCGCAGCCCCCGAGCGCCCGGCAGGCCTCGAGCAGGCGCGGGCCCGCCGCGCGATGGATCGCGCCGTCGACCCCGCCGCCGCCGAGCAGGGTACGATTCGCCGCATTGACGACCGCGTCCACCTCGAGGGTGGTGATGTCCGCGACGACGATCTCGATCACGTGAGCAGTCCCCGCGCCGCGCGCTCGTCAGCCTTGGCGGCCACCAGCGCGGCCGACGCGGCCGCGACGCGAGCATAGCGCGGGTGGAGACCGCGCTGTGGCTGCTGATCGCGCTCGGTCTGGGCGCCTTCGCCTGGCGTGACGCGCTGCGTAGCCGCGAGCGCGCGATCCGGATATGCCGGGAGGCGTGCCGGCGACACGACCTGCAGCTCCTCGACGAGACGGTCTCGGTGACGGCGCTCCGCCCGGCGTGGACCCCCGCCGGGCCGCGCATCCGCCGCGTCTACCAGTTCGAGGTGAGCGCAGACGGCGTCAGCCGCGAGACCGGCACCGTGGCGCTCACGGGAACGCGACTCGACGGCGTGTACGTGCCTGGGATCTGGGAGGGGTGGGAGGACACCTCGCCCCCGCGCGATCACTGAGAGCCTGCGAATCAATCGTGCGCCGTCGCGAGGATTTCGCTCGTCGTGCTCGGCAAGGCGCGGGGTGCACAACATCTGGGAGCGTACGGAAGTACGTGACCCGATGTTGGGCGTCCCCGCAACGCCGCCGAGCGCGACGAGAGGAGTCCGCAGCAGGGGCACGATTGATTCACAGGCTCTCGGCCCCGGAGCGGTGCGATCCGCTCGCTCACTTCACCACTCGTAACGGCGGACGCTCTCGCTTGGGACCACCCTCGCCGCCGGGACCCGGCGCGCCGTCGTCGGGCGGCTGCGGCGGATCGGCCTCCGTCTCCTCGGCAGGGAAGGACATGCCGGCTCCGTTCTCGCGCGCCACCATCGCGACGACGGCACCGACCGGGAGGGTCACGTGGAAGGGTGAGCCTCCGAATCGCGCGTTGAACTCGATGGTCTGGTCGCCGAGCGAGAGACCACGCACGGCCGTCGCGGAGACGTTGAGGACGATGCGCCCGTCCTGGACGTACTGCGTGGGCACGACGACGCCCTCGACCTCGGCATCGACCACGATCTGCGGCGTGCAGCCGTTGTCGAGGATCCACTGGTAGATGGCGCGGATGAGGTAGGGACGGCTCGAGGTCACCGGCCCTTACCACGCGAGCCGGCGGTGGCGGGGCGGGGCCCGCACGGCGCCGGGTTCCGGGCTCGCGCGATGCGCGTCACCCTCTCAACCTTCTCCCATCTCGCGCTCGGCCGGGGTGAGACTCGCGCCGAAGGCTTCCCGGTCGAACATCCGCCTGCCGTACTCGAGCAGCGGCTTCGCCTGCGCCGGCATCTTGACGTCGTAGTGCCCGAGCCGCCAGAGGATCGGCACGAGGTAGCAGTCGACGAGCGAGTAGTCGTCGGACATGAAGAACGGCTTCTGGGAGAACACCCCGGCGATCGCCGTGAGATTGTCGCGCAGGGCCTTGCGCGCGGCGCTCACGCGCTGCGAGTCGCCGCTCTCCAGGTCGTCCACGAGGCCGTAGATGTCGCGCTGGATCCGGTAGCGATACAGGCGGTTGTTCGCGCGCGTGACCGGGTCCACCGGCATCAGCGGCGGATGCGGGAACCGCTCGTCGAGATACTCCATGATGATCTGGGGCTCGTAGAGCACCAGCTCCCGGTCGACGAGCGTGAGAATGGTGTTGTAGGGATTGAGGTCGTTGAGATCCTCGGGCCGATCGTCCTCGGCGACGTACTGGATCTCGACGTTGATTGCCTTCTCCGAGAGCACGAAGCGCACGGCGTGACTGCAGGGGTCGGTCGCCTCCGCGTACAGGGACATGACCGAGCGACGGTTGGCGAGAAGCGCCATAGGACTACTCCGAGTTACCTGATGGACACCGCGGCCCACGGCCGGCGGCATCGAGGCTCGCTCGTCGCGGGCATGCTCCGGCGACGGCGGGCGGCTGCGCGCAATCCCCTGGCCAGCCCCCGCGCGCGCGCCGCGAGGCCCATGGTCGTCGGTCCACCGAAGCGTTGCACCGGCGAGCCGGGCCGACCGCTCCCCGCCGGCCCGGCCTCGCGGCGGGCCGACGGCGCGGCGGCGGGCGGCCGCTCAGTGCACGTCCCTCCAGTACTCCTTGTAGAGCGCACGCGTGAGCACGAAGAAGACGGCGAGGAAGGCGAGCACCCACAGTCCCATCGAGTAACGCGAGAGCTTGGCGGGCTCACCGACGTAGGTGAGGAAGGTCACCAGGTCGCGCACCGTGCGCCGGTACTCGGCGGGACCGAGCTCGCCGGGCGCCACCACCTCGAGCCGGTCGACGACCTCGACGTGCTCGACCTCGTCCCCGTCCTTCACCTCGAGCGCCTGGTGCAGCCGGATCTCCGAGCCGGCGATCTCGAGCGTTCCGGGATGCTCGGCGACGACGTTCTCGGGCCGCTCGGCCCGGGTCAGGACCTGCCGCCCCTGGAGCGGCCAGAGCACGTGGGGCATGGCGGCAGCCGGAAAGACGACATTGTTGACGCCGAACATCCTGGAGGGATCCGCATCCTCGTAGAAGGTGACGAGGTAGGAGTAGATCCAGTCGGGCCCCCGCGAGCGGGCAACCACCGACAGGTCCGGCGGCGCGACGCCGAACCACCGATTGGCGGCCTCCTCGGGCATCGCGGCGAGCATCCGATCCTCGACCTTCTCTCCGGTGAACTGCAGATTCGCCTTGACCAGGTCGCCGGGGATCCCGAGGTCCTCGCCCATGCGCTTGTAGCGCATGAAGCTCAGTCCGTGGCAACCGCTGCAGTAGTTCATGAAGGTCCTCGCGCCGCGCTGCATGGCGGAGCGATCACCGAGGTCGACGTCCGCCGACAGGAGGCCGACGCCGCCCGCAGCCATCAGCTCGAGCGGCGCCAGCAGGGCGGCGGCCGCGAGCAACCGGCTGACCCGGCTCCTCACGAGGTCACCCGCGCCGGCACCGGCTTGGAGACGTTCAGGTTCGTCGCCAGCGGGCCGAGTACGAAGACCACGAGATAGGCGAGCGGCGCGATGGCGCTCGCGAGCATGAGACCGCTCTTTGCCTCGTCGAAGCGGATCGCGTCCACCAGCAGCATCGCGACGAGAAGCACGGCGAAGGTGATGTACGTGGTCTGGGGAGATCGTTCGTCCTTGCTGTAGAACCACAGGACCACGAAGAACGCGAAGTAGAGCTCACCGAAGCGCAGCCCGATCTCCGAGAAGAGCGCGGTCGCCGGCTGGGTCCCGAGGTAGCCGAGGACGACGAAGGTGACAGCGAACGTCATGATCAACGCCTTGAACAGGAAGCTGCGATAGCGAATCGACTTGATCGGATGGGTGTCGAGCCACGGCAGCACGAACAGGATCATCACCGCCGCGCCCATCGCGATGACGCCCGTGAGCTTGTGCGGGATCGCCCTGAGGATCGCGTAGTAGGGCGTGAAGTACCACACCGGGACGATGTGCTCGGGCGTCTGGAGCGGATCGGCCGGGATGAAGTTCGCGCTCTCGAGGAACCAGCCCCCGAACTCGGGGATGAAGAACACCACGACCGCGAACAGGAAGAGCATCGCGGTGATGCCCATCAGGTCCTTGACCACGTAGAAGGGGTGGAACGGGATGCCGTCCACGGGAATGCCGTCCGCGCCCTTCTGCTTCTTGATCTCCACGCCGTCGGGATTGTTCGAGCCGACGTTCTCGTGATGGAGCGCGAGGATGTGCGCGCCGACGAGCCCGAGCAGCACGAGCGGGATGGCCGCGACGTGCAGGGCGAAGAAGCGGTTCAGCGTAGCGTCGGACACCACGAAGTCGCCGCGGATCCACTCCGAGAGCACCTCACCGATGCCGAAGGGCAGCGCGCCGAACAGCGAGATGATGACCTGGGCGCCCCAATAGGACATCTGCCCCCAGGGCAGCAGATAGCCGAAGAACGCCTCGGCCATCAGACACAGGTAGATCAGCATCCCGAACACCCACACGAGCTCGCGCGGCGTCTTGTACGAGCCGTACAGGAGGGCGCGGAACATGTGCAGGTAGACCGCGATGAAGAAGAACGAGGCGCCCGTGGAGTGCATGTAGCGGATGAGCCAGCCGTAGGGCACCTCGCGCATGATGTACTCGACCGACGCGAAGGCTTCCGTGGCCGACGGCTTGTAGTACATCGTCAGCCAGATGCCCGTCACCAGCTGGATGACGAGCACGATGGTCGCGATGACGCCGAAGTAGTACCAGAAGTTGAAGTTCTTCGGCGCGTAGTACTGGCCGAGGTGCTCGTTCCACATCTTCGTGAGCGGGAAGCGCGCATCGGTCCAGTCCAGCAGTCCGGTGAGCAGGGCCTTCATGTCAAGCGACCTCCTGGTCGACGCCGATCAGGATCCGCGTGTCGCTGAGGTACTGGTGCGGAGGCACGACGAGGTTGGTCGGCGCCGGCACTCCGGAGAAGACGCGACCGGCGTAGTCGAAGCGCGAGCCGTGGCACGGGCAGAAGAAGCCGCCCTTCCACTCGTCCCCGAGAGAATGCGGCTCGCTGGCCCGGATATAGGTCGGCGAGCACCCGAGGTGCGTGCATATCCCCTCGAGCACGAGATACTCGGGCTTGATGGAGCGGTACTCGTTGCGCGCGTACTCCGGCTGCTGCTCCTCGGATGACTCGGGGTCGCGCACCACGCCGTCGAGCTCCGGGATCGTCGCCAGAGCCTCGTCGGAGCGCCGCACGACCCATACCGGCTTGCCGCGCCAGCTCACCACCAGCATCTGCCCCGGCTCGAGCTTGCTGATGTCCGCCTCGACCGGCGCCCCGATCGCGAGGGCCCGCTCGCTCGGCGTCCACGCCGCGACGAAGGGCCAGACCGCGGCCAGTCCACCCAGCCCGCCAACCACCGTCACCGTCGCGGTGAGGAACCGGCGGCGTTCGGGATCCGCTCCACCTGCACTCATGTCCTTGCTTCCTCCCGGCGCCCGCCGAGCGCCTTCCCGTCGGCGCTGGCGGGGACTCGTTTTCGAAGGTTTGCTTGGGCGCCCTGGGACGGGCGAAACTTCCGAATAGTCCTACATGCGGCTATCGAGGGTCAAGTTTACGCGAAAAACCCTCTATCTTTCATGAGGTTGCCCGATAGTCGATTTTTTCCGCGCAGGCGTCGAGGGCCCTCAGGAACGCGTCGTTCTCCTCCGGCCGCCCGACGGAGACGCGGATGCAGTCCGCGAGCAGCGGCGAGGCCCCATCGAGATCGCGCACCAGCACGCCGTGCTCGAGGAGCGCCGCGCAGAGCGCGCTGCCGCACCCTGCACGCGCGCGCACGAGCACGAAATTCGCGCGGCTCGGCCAGGTGGTGAGGCCCCGCTCGCCGATCGCCGCGTGCAGCCGCTCACGCTCCGCCCTGATCGCCCGCACCTGCTCGGCGAGCACATCGTAGTGCTCGAGCGCGAACTCGGCGCTGACCTGGGTCAGGACGTTGACGTTGTAGGGGAGCCGGATCCGATCGAACGCGTCGATCCAGGCCGGCGCGCCGACGAGGTAGCCCAGGCGCAGCCCCGCCAGCCCGAGCTTGGACACGGTGCGCAGCACCAGGAGGTTCTCGCGATCGAGCACCCGATCGACGAAGGTCGCATCCGCGAACGGTGCGTAGGCCTCGTCGATCACGACGAGACCGGCTGCGCGCTCGACGACCTCCTCGATCACCTGCTCCGAGAACAGGTTTCCGGTCGGGTTGTTCGGATAGGCGAGGAGCACCAGCGACGGGCGCTCGCGCTCGAGCGCCTCGAGCAGGGCCTCGCGGTCGAGGGAGAAGTCCTGCGCATCGAGCGCGACGGTCGCGTAGCGCGAGCCGGTCGCGCCGGCGACCACGCGGTACATCGCGAAGCCCGGGTCCACACCGAGCACCGTGCGCCCGGGACCTCCGGCGCCCTGGACGAGCAGCGCGATCAGCTCGTCGGAGCCGTTGCCGAGCGTGATCGCCGCGCCTGCCGGAAGCTCGAGGGCCTCGCGAAGCCTTGCTTTCAGCGGCAGGCTCCGCGGATCCGGGTAACGGTTCACCGCCACGTCCCGGAGTCGCTCGAGCCACTGCTCGACCATCGGCTCGGGCCAGCGGTAGGGATTCTCCATCGCGTCGAGCTTGATGGTCCCGTCGGGCACCGGCGAGACGCGGTACGCGCCGACGGCGAGCACCTCGGGGCGCACCACCGAGCGGATGCGCTCGTGCACGGCTTCAGCGCTCGCCATCGACGCGCAGCTCCGCCGAGCGTGCGTGGGCGGTGAGCCCCTCGGCCTGAGCGAGGACGGAGGCGATTGCACCGAGACGGCGCGCGCCCGCGGCCGAGCACTCGATGACGCTCGAGCGCTTCTGGAAGTCGTAGACGCCGAGCGGCGAGGAGAAGCGCGCGGTGCGCGCCGTCGGCAGCACGTGGTTCGGACCGGCGCAGTAGTCCCCGAGGACCTCGGCGGTATATCGACCGAGGAAGATCGCCCCCGCGTGGCGCACCGCGGGGAGCAGCGCCCCCGCGTCGGCGACCGAGAGCTCGAGGTGCTCCGGCGCGAGCTCGTTCACCACCTCGACGGCCTCGTCGAGGTCGCGCACGACGACGCAGGCGCCGCGACCCTCCAGGGAGGCGCGAATCGTCTCGGCGCGCTCCATCTCCGGCAGCGCCTGCGCCATCTCGGCGAGCACCGCGTCGGCGTAGGCCGGGTCGGTGCACACGAGGACCGCCCTCGCGTCCTCGTCGTGCTCGGCCTGGGAGAAGAGATCCATCGCCACCCAGTCAGCCGGAGTCGTGCCGTCGCACACGACGACGATCTCCGAGGGACCTGCGATCATGTCGATGCCGACGATGCCGAAGACCTGACGCTTCGCCGCGGCGACCCAGGCATTGCCCGGGCCGACGATCTTGTCCACGGACGGCACCGTGGCGGTGCCGTAGGCGAGCGCGGCCACCGCCTGCGCGCCGCCGACGGTGATGACGCGGTCGACGCCGGCGACCTTCGCGGCCGCCAGGACCGCATCCTCCAGCGCGCCACCGGGCGCCGGCACCGTCATGATGATCTCGCCGACCCCGGCGACCCGCGCGGGCAGCACGTTCATCAGCACCGAGGACGGATAGGCGGCCTTGCCGCCGGGCACGTAGACGCCGACGCGATCGAGGGCGCGGACCTCCTGGCCGAGACGGGTACCATCGCCGTCCCGATAGCTCCAGGAGGACTGCGCCTGGCGCTCGTGGTACTCGCGGATCCGCGCGGCCGCCTGCTCGAGGGCCTCGCGCTCGGCGCTCGCGAGCGCCTCCAGCGCGGCGCCGAGCCGCTGCGGCGGGACGACGAGGGAGGCGGCATCGTCGACCGGGTAGCGATCGAGCTCGGCGGTCAGCGCGAGGAGCGCCGCGTCCCCTTCCTCGCGCACCTGCGCCAGGATCTCGCGGACCCGGGCGTCCAGCTCCGGATCGGTCTCCGGCGCGCTGCGCGCCATCGCCGCGAGATCGTCCCGAAAGCCGTCGTCCCGGCTGTCGAGTCGCGCGATGTCGATCGTGCCCTCGCTCATGCCGCGGCGCCCCGGCCGGCGACGGCGTCGGCGAAGGCGTCGACGAGCTCGCTGACCTTCTGGTGCTTCATCTTCATCGAGGCCTTGTTGACGACGAGACGGGAGGTCACCTCGCAGATCGTCTCCAGCGCCTCGAGGCCGTTCGCGCGCAGCGTGCTCCCCGTATCGACGAGGTCGACGATGCGATCCGCGAGCCCGACGAGCGGCGCGAGCTCCATCGACCCGTAGAGCTTGATGATCTCCACCTGCACGCCCTGGCGCGCGAAGTGCGCCCGCGCGGTGTGCACGAACTTAGTCGCCACGCGCAGGCGGGCGCCGGCCGGCTCGACCCCGCGAGGCGCGGCCACCACGAGCCGACAGCGCCCGAGGCCGAGATCGAGGGGCTCGTAGAGACCGGACCCGCCGTGCTCGAGCAGCACGTCCTTGCCGGTGACCCCGAGATCCGCGGCGCCGTGCTCGACGTAGGTCGGCACGTCCTGGCCGCGCACGACCAGGAGGCGCAAGTCGGGCCGGCTCGTGCGGACGATCAGCTTGCGGCTCGACTCCGGGTCCTCCGCCGGCTCGATCCCGACCCGGGCGAGCAACGGCAGCACCTCGGCGAAGGTCCGCCCCTTGGACAGCGCGAGCGTCAGCCCGTCGAAGCTAGCCGAACCGGTGCTCACCCCGGGACCCGCCGGATGTGCGCACCGAGCTTGGCCAGCTTCTCCTCGATGCTCTCGTAGCCCCGGTCGATGTGGTAGATCCGATCGACCGTGGTGTCGCCCTCGGCGACCAGCCCCGCGAGCACCAGGCTCGCCGAGGCGCGCAGATCGGTGGCCATCACAGGCGCCGCGGTCAGCGCGCGAACCCCGCGCGTCACCGCGGTATTGCCCTCGAGGCTGATGTCGGCGCCCATGCGCCTGAGCTCGTGAACGTGCATGAAGCGGTTCTCGAACACGGTCTCGGAGATCATCGCCGTCCCGTTGGCGACCACGTTGAGGGCGGTGAACTGCGCCTGCATGTCCGTGGGGAACGCCGGATAGGGCGAGGTGCGGATGTCGATGGCCGAGGGCCGGCGCCCGCGCATGTCGAGCTCGATCCAGTCGTCCCCGACGTCGATGTCCGCGCCCGCCTCCTCGAGCTTCTCGATCACCGCATCGAGGGTGCTGGGCCGCGTGTCCTTGATCTTCACGAAGCCGCCGGTGATAGCGGCGGCGACGAGGTAGGTGCCGGTCTCGATGCGGTCCGGGAGCACTGCGTAGCGCGTCCCGGCGAGGTTGGGAACGCCTTCGATCGTCACCGTATCGGTGCCTGCACCGTTGACGTTGCCGCCCATCGCGTTCAGGCATGCGGCGAGGTCGACCACCTCCGGCTCGCGCGCCGCGTTCTCGATGACGGTGGTGCCCTCGGCGAGGGTGGCGGCCATCATCAGGTTCTCGGTGCCGGTGACCGTGACCTGGTCCATGACCAGCCTGGTGCCGCGCAGGCGCTTCGCCTTGGCATGGATGTAGCCGTTCTCCACCCGCACGTCGGCGCCCATCTTCGCCAGGCCCTCGATGTGCAGGTTCACCGGACGCGAGCCGATGGCGCAGCCGCCGGGCAGCGACACGGTCGCCTCACCGTGGCGCGCGAGCAGGGGACCGAGCACGAGGATCGACGCGCGCATGGTCTTGACGAGCTCGTAGGGCGCGAAGAACTCGCGGATCCCCGAGGCGTCGACCTCGATGTCCATGCGCTCGTCGACGACGAGGCTCACCCCCATGCGGCCGAGCAGCTCCATCGTGGTGGTGATGTCGTGCAGGTGCGGGATGTTCGCGACGACCATCGGCCCGTCGGCGAGAAGCGTTGCCGCGAGGATCGGCAGCGCGGCGTTCTTCGCCCCGGAGATGCGGATCTGCCCGCTCAGGGGGTGTCCGCCGGTGATGATCAGCTTGTCCAAGGGCGTCTTCGCAAGAGGTCTTCGCCGTGCGGCCCGGTCCGCCGGCCCGCCCTCGCTCGGTATTCACCAGGCGTGCCGGTCCCGCGGCTCGCCGTCAACCCGAGAGCTGCTCCCACTGCTCGGGCGTGTAGGTCTTGAGGGCCAGCGCGTGCAGCACCTCCGAGTCGAAGCGGTCGCCGAGGGTGCCGTAGACCATCCGGTGCTGGCGAATGGTGGGCTTGCCCCGGAACTCGTCGCAGACCACGACCGCCTGGAAGTGCCGCCCGTCTCCGTCCACGCTCACGCTCGCGCCGGGCAGCCCCTGCTCGATGAGCGACTTGATCTCGTCTGGATGCATCGTCGACCCCGGTGGGATTCGGTTTCCGGCGACTGTCTCTGAGGGCTCAGTCCTGGAAGATGTGCCGGTCGAGCCCGCTCGTCCCGGCGATCGCGCGAAGCTGCTCGGGCGCGTTCGCGAACCGCACGCGCGCGCCGCGACGCCGGGCAGCACGCAGCCACTCGACGAGCAGCGCGAGCCCTGCGCTGTCCGCGCGATCGACGGCGGCGAGATCGACCGTCGCGTCCGCGTGGGCCGCGAGCGCCTCGACTCCGGGGCCGCGCAGCGCCCCGACCGTGGCGAAGGTGAGCGCGCCGCGCACGCTCAGGACGCCGCCCGCGCCCATCTCGAGCCCTGGCGCGTCGCCATCGGGAACGGCGCCGGGGCTCACTGCTTTTTCTCGTCCCGGCTGTTGTGCTCCTCGAGGCGGACGATCAGCCCGTCGAGGCCGCCCTTGCGCACCTCCGCGGCGAAGGTCGCGCGGTAGTTGATGACCAGGCTCACGCCCTCGATCGAGACGTCGTAGACCTTCCACGACTCGCCGTTGCCGTACATCTCGTAGGTGATCGGGATCGGGGGGCCGTCGGTCAGGTTGATCTGGGTCCGGACGCTGATCTCGTTCTTTTCCTCACGCGGGCGCGAGGGGAGGAAGGACACCGTCTCTTCCGAGTACTGCTGCAGCGCCGTCGCGTAGGTGCGGGTCAGCAGCGTCTTGAACTCGCGGATGAAACGGTCGCGCTGGGCGACGTCCGCCTTGCGCCAGTAGCGGCCCAGCACGCGCCGGGACATGCGGTTGAGATCGAAATGCGGCGCGATGTACTCGTCGACGAGGTCGTAGATGATCTGCGGGTTCTCCGCGAGCCTGGACTGCTCGAGCTTGAGCTGGTCCATGACCTTGGTGGTCGTCTCGCGCACCAGCGTCTCGGCCGGAGATTCCGCCGACGCCTCGGTCACCGCCGCGCTCGCGCTCAGGGCGAGACACAGGGTCAGCTGCTGAATTCTGCTCACGATGCTCATCGACTTGCCTTCCCTTCGTGGTGGCGTCCGGCCGGTACCCCTCACTCGGCCGCCTTGCTGTAGATAAACTGCCCGATCACCTGCTCCAGGACCAGCGCGGACTGGGTGAGATCGATCTCGTCCCCGTCCGCGAGGAACGCCTCGTCACCGCCGGCCTCGAGCCCGACGTACTGCTCCCCGAGGAGCCCCGCCGTGAAGATGCTCGCGGACGTGTCGGCGGGGATCCGGTCGAACTCCGGTGCGATGGACATCTCGACCACCGCGACGTACTGGTCGCTGTCGAAGGAGATGCCGGCAACGCGCCCGATGCGCACGCCCGACATGGTCACCGGTGAGCGCACCTTCAGCCCGCCGACGTTGTCGAAACGGGCCTTGACCGTGTAGCCGTGCCCGCCGGAGTCGTCAGCCAGGTTGCTCACCTTCATCGCGAGCATGAGAAGAGCCGCGAGGCCCAGGGCGACGAAGACCCCGACCCCGATCTCGACAGTGCGTGACTGGAACATCTAGCGGAGCATCTCTCGTGGCACGATCCGTCCGGGCCCCTCGGACCCTCCAGCTCTCGGGGACGCGTTCACCGGTCCCGCTCACCCGTGGAACATCAGCGCCGTCAGCACGAAGTCGAGGGCCAGCACGGCCAGCGACGAGTGCACCACGGTGCGGGTGGTGGCCCTGCCGACTCCGTCGGCGGTCGGCTCCGCGTCGTAGCCCTCGAACACCGCGATCCAGCTCACCGCGATGCCGAACACAACGCTCTTGACCACCCCGTTCAGTATGTCCTCTCGGAACTCGACCTCGGACTGAATCTGCGACCAGTACGCGCCCTCGTCCACGCCGAGAAGTCCTACGCCCACGAAGTAGCCGCCCATCACGCCCACCGCGCTGAACATCGCGGCGAGCAGCGGCATGCTCGCCACTCCGGCGACGAGCCGCGGAGCGACGACCCGGCGCAGCGGGTCGACCGCCATCATCTCCATGCCGTCGAGCTGCTCGGTGGCCTTCATCAGGCCGATCTCCGCGGTGAGCGCCGACCCGGCGCGGCCGGCGAAGAGCAGCGCGGAGACCACCGGGCCCAGCTCGCGTACCAGCGAGAGCGCCACCACGACGCCGAGTGACTCCTCGGCGCCGAATCCAACCAGAGTATTATACCCTTGGAGACCGAGGACCATGCCCACGAAAGTCCCGGACACCACCACGATCACCAGCGACAGCACCCCGACCGACCAGATCTGGCGCACCACCAGTCCCGGCCGGGCGAGCAGCTCGGGCACCCCTGCCAGCACGTAGGCCATGAAGATGTGACCCCGTCCGAGGCGCTCGAAGACGCCGAGGCCCGCCCGACCGAGCCGCGCGAGCATCTCGGTCAAGGCCCGGCTCCGAGCAGGTCCTCGAGCAGCCCGGGGCCGGGATAGTGGAACGGAACCGGGCCGTCCGGCAGACCGCCGACGAACTGGCGCACCCAGTCCGAACGGCTCTCGCGCAAGGCCGCCGGTGGACCCTCTCCCACCACCCTTGCGCCCGCCAGGACGTATGTCCGGTGGGCGATCGAGAGCGTCTCGGGCACGTCGTGGGAGACCACCACGCTGGTGATCCCGAGAGCCTCGTTGAGCCGCCCGATGAGCGCGACGAGGATCCCCATGGAGATCGGGTCCTGACCCGCGAAGGGCTCGTCGTAGAGGATCATCGAGGGATCCAAGGCGATCGCGCGCGCGAGGGCGACACGGCGCGCCATACCGCCGGAGAGCTCGCGCGGGAACAGGTCCCGCGCGCCGCGCAGGCCCACGGCCTCGAGCTTCATGAGCACGAGATCGCGGATCATCGACTCCGGAAGGGTGGTGTGCTCCCTGAGCGGGAACGCCACGTTCTCGAAGACCGTGAGGTCCGTGAGCAGGGCGCCGCTCTGGAACAGCATCCCCATGCGCTTGCGCAGCGAGAAGGTCTGCTCCCGGCCGAGCCGGTGCACGTCCTGGCCGTCGACCTCGACGGACCCGGCCTCGGGGCGGAGCTGGGCGCCGATGAGCCTCAGCAGGGTCGTCTTGCCGCTGCCGCTCGGCCCCATGATCGCCGTGATCGAGCCTCTCGGGATCTCCAGATCGACGCCGTCGAAGATGACGCGCCCGCCGCGCCGGAACCGTAGGCCGCGCACGCGCACGTGCGGGTCCGCCGCGCCCGCAGCACGCTCGCGCCCCGAAGGGCTGGCCGCGGGCGCCGACTCGGGCTCCGGCGCCGAACCTGGCCGCGGTGCTGACTCCGGCACTGGCCCTGTCACGGCACTGGCACTCCTCGGGGCTCCGGAAAAGCGCCGGAGTATCGCCACGGGCCGCGAGAACGATCAAGGAGACGGCGCGGAGGGAATCTCCCGTGTCTGCGGCCGAAGGCGGCCGATCAGGGGCGCGCCTCGGCCTGGTCGGCCCCCTCCTTCTCCACCGGCATCAGGTCCTGCTTGGTGATGCCGAGCGCGAGGATCGTCGTGCTCGCAACGTACAGGGACGAGTAGGTCCCGACCAGCACGCCGAGCATCAGCGCGATCGAGAAGTTGTGGATCAGCTCACCGCCGAGGAAGAACAGCGCGAGGAGCACGATGAGGGTCGTGAGCGAGGTCATCAACGTGCGCGAGAGCGTCTGGTTGAGCGAGCCGTTCACGACCTGCGTCGACGAGCCGCGGCGCATGACCCGGAAGTTCTCGCGAATGCGGTCGAAGACCACGATGGTGTCGTTGAGCGAGTAGCCAATCACCGCCAGCAACGCCGCGAGCACCGTGAGGTCGAACTCGAGCCCGATCACCGAGAAGAAGCCGAGCGTGATCAGCACGTCGTGGAAGAGCGCGGCGACCGCACCGAGGGAGAACTTCCACTCGAAGCGCAGCGCGACGTACACGAAGATCGCGCCGAGGGCGAAGAGCAGGGCGAGACCGCCCTGCTCGGTCAGCTCCTTGCCGACCTGGGGCCCGACGAATTCGACCCGCCGCATCGCCTCCGGGGCGACATCGAGGGCGCGCAGGACCTCGGAGGACAGATCCGCCTTGTCCACGGTCTCGCGCGGCGCGATGCGGACCAGCACGTCGCGGGTGGTCCCGAAGTGCTGGACGACCGCCTCGGGGAACCCTGCCTCGACGAGGGTCGCCCGGATCTCGCCGAGATCCGCAGGCTCCTCGTAGCCGACCTCGATGAGCGTGCCGCCGGTGAAGTCGATGCCGAAGGCGAGGCCGCGCACCGTGAGTGCGACGACGGATACGAGCAGCAGCACGCCCGATGCGATCGCGGCGGTGCGTCGCTGCCCCATGAAGTCGATGCTGGTGGGGCGCTTGAGGATCTCCATGGTCCCTCTCCGGCTGCTCTAGATCGAAAGCGCCTCGACCCGGCGGCCGCCGTAGACGAGGTTGATGACCGCGCGGGTGCCCATGATCGCGGTGAACATGGACGTTGCGATGCCGATCGAGAGCGTGATGGCGAAGCCCTTTATCGGCCCGGTGCCGAACGCGAAGAGCACGATGGCGGCGATGAAGGTGGTGATGTTCGCGTCGGCGATGGTCGACAGAGCGCTCTTGTAGCCGCGGTGAATCGACGCTTGCGGCGAGTTCCCGGCCCGCACCTCCTCCCGGATGCGCTCGAAGATGAGCACGTTCGCGTCCACCGCCATGCCGACGGTGAGGACGATGCCGGCGATGCCGGGCAGGGTCAGGGTCGCCTGCAGGAGCGAGAGAACCGCCACGATCAGGACCAGGTTGCAGGTGAGGGCGAGATTGGCCACCAGCCCGAACACCCGGTAGTAGATCGCCATGAAGATCAGCACGGCGACGAAACCGATCACCACGGAGCGGAAGCCCTGGTCGATGTTCTCCTGGCCGAGGGTCGGTCCGACGGTCCGCTCCTCGACGATCTCGATCGGCGCCGCCAGCGAGCCCGCGCGCAGGAGCAGAGCCAGATTGCGCGCTTCCTCGGTGGAATCGAGGCCGGTGATCTGGAACCGCTTGCCGAGCTGGTCGCGGATCGTCGCGATGTTGATCACCTCCTCGGTGACCCACCTGCGCTTGGTCTCCTTGCCGTCGACGACCCGAGTCTCGGACTTGTTCTCGATGAACACGGTCGCCATTGGCCGGCCGATCTGATCTCGCGTTCGCTGTGAGAACAGCCGTGCGCCGCGCCCGTCGAGCGTGATGAACACGGCGGGCGAGCTGGTCTGCTGCTCGATCCCGGAGGCCGCGTCGGTGATGTACTCGCCGGTGAGCATCACCGCGCGCTTGAGCAGCACCGGGGACCCGTCGCGCTCGCGATAGAGCTTCGACGTCGGCGGGACCCGGCCAGCGAGCGCGTCGGTCACCGCGTTCTGATCGTCGACCATGCGGAACTCGAGCGTCGCCGTGGCGCCGAGGACCTCCTTCGCTCGGGCGGTGTCCTGGACGCCCGGGAGCTGCACCACGATGCGCGCCTCACCCTGGCGCTGAATGAGCGGCTCGGCAACGCCGAGCTCGTTGACGCGATTGCGGAAGGTCGTGATGTTCTGCTGCAGCGCGTTCTGGCGGATCTCGTCTGCGGCCTCCTCGGTGAGGCGCAGCGACAGCGCCGGCTGCTCCGCGTCGTCGACCACCTCGACGGAGAGCTCCGGGTGCTCGCGGGCGATGCGCCGCTCGGCCGAGTCGCGGACCGCAGCGTCGGCGAAGCGCACCGAGACCGCGCCGCCCGCATCGACCGTCACCCCACGATTGCGCAGCTTCTCGTTGCGCAGCAGCGTACGCACGTCGCCGCGGTAGCGCTCGAGCGCCTGGCGCACGGCGGCGTCCATGTCCACCTCGATGAGGAAGTGCACGCCGCCGCGCAGGTCCAGCCCCATGTACATGGGCAGGGCGCCAAAGGCCCGGAGCCAGCCCGGGGTCGCCGGCGCGAGGTTCAGCGCAGGGACGAAGCGCCGATCGTCGATCAGCTCCTCGTCGATCGCGTCCTTCGCGGCGAGCTGGGTCTCGGTGTCCGGGAAGCGCAGCAGCAGGCTGCCCTCGGCGCGCTCGACGCGGGTCGGCGCGAGGCCCGCACGCTCGAGGCGGGAGACGACGCGGGTCTCGACCAGCTCGTCGACTCCTGCGCCGCGGGCCGCGGAGAGCTGCACTGCCGGGTCGTCACCGAACACGTTCGGTAGCGCGTAGACGATCCCGACCGCGATGACCACGGCGATCAGGGCGTACTTCCAGGCGGGATACTGGTTGAGCATCAGCTATATGGCGTGGGGTGGCTCGGCGGGAGGTGATTCAGCGTGGGCGACTCGGCACGGGACTCCCTGGGTGCCACTCATTGACGGACCGGCGCCGGCGACTTCCCCGAAGCCCTCCACAGCACGAGCACTGGCCGGCCCGCCGCGCCCGCTCGGGCGCCACCGTCAACCGACCTCATGCGTCCTTCATGGTTCCCTTGGGCATCAGCGCCGCGACCGCCACCCGCTGCACCTTGACGGTGGTGCCCTCGGCCACCTCGATAGCGACGAAGCTGTCGCTGACCTTGGTGATCCTGCCCAGCAGGCCGCCGTTGGTGATGACCTCGTCGCCCTTGCCGAGCGCCTGGACCATCGCCTTGTGCTCCTTGGCACGCTTCTGCTGCGGGCGGATCAGCAGAAAGTAGAAGACGACGAAGATGATGACGAGGGGCAGCAGGCTGAGGAAGCCGCCGCCGTCCGGCGCGCCGCCCTGTGCGTACGCGTCCTGAATCAGCAAGCCCATGGCGCTCTCGCAGACATTGGTGTCGGGTCCAGCACACCATTATGGCAGGAGAGCGTCCGGGGCGCGAGACGCGGACCGCGGACGCCTGCGAGGCCGGCGATCAGCCCCTAGCCCGAATATCTCACCGATTTCACGCGCCCTCGCTTGTCCCTTGAATCCGCAGCGGATCCGTCGAGCTTGGAAGTACGACCTGTACGTCCTGCGCTCGCCGAATCCGCTGCGAATCCAAGGTCCTGCGCGATCATCACGCGAATCGGTGAGATATCCGGGCTAGACGGGACCACCGAAGGGCCACGCAAGGGCCGGCGAGGGGCACTGCCACGGGCCGCCGGGGCCGGGAGCGTCCGGCCCGGGAGACTCAGGGACCTTCGGCGCGCGCCGCGTGGAAAGCCTCGACGAAGGCCCGGAGAGCGCCCCGCTCGATCGCCTCGCGCAGGCCGCGTACCAGCGCCTGGTAGTAGTGGAGGTTGTGGATGGTGCCGAGCTGCGGGCCGAGCATCTCGCGGCACCGGTCGAGGTGATGGAGGTACGCGCGG
>CAJIAT010000166.1_pt1 | contig 24372 bp, 22 predicted proteins | sample 9199161 | NCBI WGS metagenome assembly CAJIAT01 (sample SAMEA7708281, study PRJEB35096) | sediment metagenome | biome: marine neritic benthic zone biome [ENVO:01000025]; feature: sediment [ENVO:00002007]; material: shallow marine sediment [ENVO:03000034] sea grass bed [ENVO_01000059] ... | reverse complement strand
GTCCAGCCATCCGAGAAGCGGTCAGATGCAAGGCGCGCCGAGGAGCAATAGCCGTCGCTATTGCGACGAGGCGCAACGACGCAGATGGCCGCTTCTCGGTTGGCCCGAAGGGAGCCACCCAGCGGCGCCGCCGCGGCGTTGCAGCCCCTCGCCATAGCTGGGCTATGCCTGCGGGGCCGCGCCTTGCTGCGACGCCGATGGGTGGCTCTGGACCCGTCAAAACCACTGTGGCGAGGTACTAGTGCGAGCGGGCGTCGCTCGCGAGCGTGCGCGCCCATCGTCTCAGGCCTCCGGCGCGCCGGCGCCGGCCCTGCGGATCTCGAGGGCGAGGGGCTCGGGGCCGGTCAGCTTCACCGATTCGCCCGCCTCGAGTGCGAGCCGTGTGCCGCGCACGTCCGGCTGCACGGGGATCTCGCGCCCGTCGCGCTCGACGAGCACCGCGAGGGTCACGCTCGCCGGGCGGCCGTAGTCGAAGATCTCGTTGAGAGCCGCGCGGATGGTGCGGCCCGTGTGCAGCACGTCGTCGACCAGCACGACGTGGCGGTCGTCGACCTCGAAGGGCAGGCTCGACGGATCGACCCGCGGGTGCATCCCGATCCGGGTGAAGTCGTCGCGGTAGAAGTTGATGTTCAGCATCCCGAGCGCGTCGCCGATGCGCAGCCTCTCGTGCAGGCGGTCCGCGACCCAGACGCCGCCGGTGCGAATGCCGATCATGAGCGGCGCCTCGCGGCCGAGGCTCCGGAGGCGCTCGACGAGCTGCGTCGCCATCGCCTCGACGAGGCCCTCCACCTCCGGCAGCCGGCTCACGCGCCGCCGATCCGGTCCGCCAGCCAGCCCTCGAGGATGACCTGGGCCGCCACCGGATCGTCCTCGGCGTCGCGGCGACCGGTGGCGCCGAGCCGCTCCCGGGCCTCGCGGGTGCTCAGCCGCTCGTCCACCAGGTGCACCGGGAGCGAGAAGCGTCCCTCGAGGCGCCGCGCGAAGCGCCGCGAGAGCGCCGTCGTCCACTGCTCGGTGCCGTCCATGTTGAGCGGGAGGCCCACGATCAGGGCGTCCGGGCGCCATCGCCGCAGCAGCGCTTCGATGGCGTCCCAGTCGGGTGCGCCGCGGCGCACGGCCACGCTGCCTACCGGGCTCGCGGTTCCGGTCACCGTCTGGCCGACGGCGACGCCGATGTTGCGAGTACCGAAATCGAAGGCCAGCAGCGTCGCCGCGGCGGCGCTCACCCGTGGCCGGCCTCGCCGCTGAGGCGCTCCGGGTCGACGCCGAGGGCGCGGGTCGCGCTCTCCCAGCGCTCCTCGTAGGGGACGTCGAAGATGATCGACGAGTCCGCGGGGCCGCTCAGCCAGGCGTTGGCGAGCACCTCCTGCTCGAGCTGTCCGGCCCCCCAGCCCGCGTAGCCGAGTGCCACCAGCGTTCGATCGGGGCCGCCGCCCTCGGCCAGCGCGGCGAGGATGTCCCGCGAGGTGGCCACGCCGATCTCCTCGCCCACGCGCAGCACCGAGTCCCAGTCGCCCGTCGGCTGGTGGATGACGAAGCCCCGCTCGCGCTGGACCGGCCCACCCTGCACCACCACCATGTTCTCGATGTCCGGGCTCGACGCGCGCAGCGACATGTGCTCGAGCACCTCGCCGAGGTTCAGGTCCAGAGGCCGGTTGATGACGATCCCCATCGCGCCCTCGTCGTTGTGGGCGCACAGGAAGGTCACGGTCCGGGAGAAGTTCGGATCCTCGAGCGACGGCATCGCTATGAGGAACTGATTGGTCAGATCCATCACCCGATTATCCGGGCGCCCATCGAAGCTGACAAGGACGGGCTAGAGACGGGCCCGGGAATTCAGTTGCCCATGAACTTGTTCGTGGTGCTGAACCGCCAGGTGCGCTGGATGTGCAGGATGTCCACCTGGCGGGCGATCTTCTCCGGGAACTTCGCGAAGGGGGCGGCGAGCTTGACGATGCGCACCGCCGCATCGTCGAGGACCTTGTGACCGGAGGAACGGCGCAGGATGATCTCGTTCACGGTGCCATCCGGGTTCAGCGCGACGTCGAGGAGCAGGTTGCCCGAGAGCTTCCGGCGGCGGGCCTCGTCTGGGTAGTTGAGGTTCCCGATCCGCTCGACCTTGAGCCGCCAGGCCTCCATGTAGCTCGCGTAGGCGTGCTCGCGGGTGCTGGCGGTTATCCAGTGCCGGCGCGGGCGCTTGGCATAGGCCTGGAGCTTCTGGTCGATCTGGGCGCTCAGGCTCGCCATGGCGAGGCTGCGGCTCACCAGCGTCGCCGCATCGACGGTCTGCGTCGGCTGGGGCGGGGTGGCCGGCTCGGGGCGCACCGCGGGCTCGGGCGCGCGCTCGGCGACCCGGGTCGCGGGGGGCGCCGGGGGTGCCTCGGGCTCGACCACCGCGTCGGGCTTCGGCTGGGGCCGGGCCTTCGGCGCCGGCACCGGCGTCGGCGCGGTGTATACGCGGTGCTGCGCCGGTGCCCGCTGGGCGAGCAGCGCCCGGGCCGTCGGCTTGGCCGGAGCAGGCGTGTCCAGTCGCTCGGCGGGCGCCGCGGAGCGTCGCTGGTCGATCGCTTGCGGGGTCGCCGGCCGCTGCGGCCGCGCGGCGGCGACGATCTCGGCCCGCTGGCTGCGCAGCGGCGCCGGGAGCGGTGTGGTGGGCCGCTCCACGGCCTCGCTCTCGCCGCCGCCGACCTGGTTGGCCTGGCCGAGGAAGTCGGCGTCCTCCGGGGCCTCCTCCGAGGCGCTCTGCACCAGCACCACGTCGAGGGTGTTGGCGTTGTCCCGCGGGCGCTCGTGGGGCGCGAAGGTCACGCCGAGGATCACCACCGCGTGCACGACGATGGCGACGAGCAGCGTCACCCCGAGCCGGTCGGAGGGTTCGCGCACTGGTCGGAGGACGATCGCGGCCAAGAAGGCTCCGGGGCCGGAAAAAATAGTAGACGGTCAGTGAGTTGCGGCCGATTCTAAGATGCCGCGAGACGCGATGTCATGTTCGCGGAAAGTGTAGAACCTGCAGCGTCCGGCCGCCACGTCACTGGTCCGATCCGCCTGCGCCCTGCAGTCGGCCACGCCGTGTGGCTCACCCGGACTGCGGCGAGCTCAGGGGCCGGCTCCGGCCAGACGCCCCTCGATGACGTCCAGGAGTCGCCCCGCCACGTCGAGGCCGTATATCGCGTCGAGCTCGCGGATGCAGGTCGGGCTGGTCACGTTGATCTCGGTCAGATAGTCGCCGATCACGTCGAGACCGACGAAGAGCAGGCCGCGCTCGCGCAGGGTCGGACCCACCTCGGCGGCAATCCACCGCTCGCGCTCGCCGAGGTCGACGCCGACGCCGGTCGCGCCTGCCGCCAGATTGCCCCGCGCGTCGTCACCGGAGGGCACCCTGGCGAGCGCGTGGGGCAGCGGCTCGCCGTCGATGAGGAGCACCCGCTTGTCGCCGTCGCGGATCTCCGGGATGAAGCGCTGCGCCATCGCGAAACGGCGCTCGTGATCGGTGAGCGTCTCGAAGATGACGTTGGTGTTCGTGTCGCCCGCGCGCGCGCGGAAGATCGACGCACCGCCCATGCCGTCGAGGGGCTTGACGATGATGTCCCCCTGCTCGGCGAGGAACGCGTGCAGGCGCCGCTTCTCGCGGGTGACGAGCGTCGGCGGGCAGCACTGAGGAAACCACGCCGTGTACATCTTCTCGTTCGCGTCGCGCACGCTGCGCGGCTTGTTCACCACGAGCACACCGGCGTGCTCGACGCGCTCGAGCACGTAGGTCGCGTAGATGTACTCCATGTCGAAGGGCGGGTCCTTGCGCATGAGCAGCACGTCGTGCTCGCGCAGCGCGATGTCCCGAGCCTCGGACAGGGTGAACCAGCCGGAAGGGTCGTCGCGGACCTCGAGCGTGCGCACGCTGGCACGGCACTCGCCGTCGCGCATGTACAGGTCGTTGAGCTCCATGTAGTCGATGCGCCAGCCCCTCGCCTGGGCGGCGAGGAGCATTGCGAAGCTCGAGTCCTTCTTGATGTTGATGGAGCCGATCGGGTCCATCACGATGCCGAGTCTGACGGTCATGGAGCGTCCGTGGGCAGAACCTGTGGAGCGCCGGCGAGCGTGCCCGGAAACGGTGAAAATGCCAGTATAGGTCATCGCGATCGGGACCATGGCCGCAGCACCGAACATGCCTCGACCGAATCCCCGTGCGCCGCAGGGCGCCCGGCGCGGGCCCTGCGCCGGCAGATCGGCACCATGAGCGCCGGCCGCGCGCTGCGCATCGCCACGCGCTCGAGCCCGCTCGCCCTGTGGCAGGCCGAGCACGTTGCCGCGCGCCTGCGCGCGCTTCACGCGGACCTGGACGTCGAGCTCGTGCCGATGCGCACCGCCGGGGACAAGCTCCTGGACGCGCCGCTCGCGAAGGTCGGCGGCAAGGGCCTGTTCGTCAAGGAGCTCGAGCGCGCGCTCCTCGACGGCCGGGCCGACGTCGCGGTGCACTCGATGAAGGACGTGCCGGTCGAGCAGCCCGAGGGGCTGCATCTGCCGGTGCTGATGGCCCGCGAGGATCCTCGTGACGCGTTCGTCTCGCAGGCTCACGACAGCCTCGCAGCGCTGCCCGAGGGGGCGCGCGTGGGCACCTCCTCGCTGCGCCGTAAGTGCCAGCTCGCGGCGCTGCGCCGCGACCTCCAGCTCGTAGACCTGCGGGGAAACGTCAACACGCGCCTCGCCAAGCTCGACGCGGGCGAGTTCGACGCCATCGTCCTGGCCTGCGCGGGGCTGCGTCGGCTCGGTCTCGACGCGAGGGTGCGCGAGGCGCTCGAGCCGGAGGTGATGCTGCCCGCGATCGGTCAGGGCGTGATGGGCATCGAGTGCCGCGCCGGCGACACGGTGGCCGAGGCTCTCATCGCACCCCTCGACGACGCCCAGGCGGTGACGCTGGTCGGCGCCGAGCGCGCTCTCAACGCGCGGATCGGCGGCGGCTGTCAGGTGCCGATCGCTGGTCATGCGCGGATCGAGGGCGATCGGCTGCGGCTGCACGCGCTGGTGGCCAGTGTCGACGGGGAGCGGGTGCTGCGCGCGCAGGGCGATGCCGCGGCGGCGCCGGAGCCGGCCCGCGGGCTCGGTGAGGACGTCGCGCGCGAGCTCCTCGACGCCGGCGCCGGCGCGATCCTCGAGGAGGTCTACGGTGCGCTCTGAGGCGCCCGCAGCCCGACCCCTCGCCGGGCTGCGCGTCCTCGTCACCCGGCCCTCCCCCCGGGGCGATGCCCTGGCTCGGGCGATCGACGCCGCGGGCGGCCGCGCCACGTGCTTCCCGGTGATCGCCATCGGGCCGGCGCCCGACGTGGCCGCGGCCCGGGCGGTCGTCGCTCGCGCCGGTGAGCACGATCTGGCCGTCTTCGTGAGCGCGAGCGCCGTCGAGGCCGCCGCGCGCATCGCGAGCGATCTGGCGCCGGCGCCGCGCTGGCCGCGGGCGGTTGCCGTGGGGCCCGCGACGCGGCGTGCGCTCGAGCGCCAGGGCTTCGAACGCGTGCTCGCGCCCGAGGAGCGCTTCGACAGCGAGGGTGTCCTCGCCCTCGACGCCCTGAGCGCGCCCGCGATCGTAGGGCGCAGCGTCCTGCTGGTACGCGGGGCGGGAGGGCGCGAGCTGATCGCCCGGACCCTCGTCGAGCGAGGCGCACGCGTCCACGCGGCCGTGGTGTACTCCCGGCGGCTCCCGGACGGTGACCCGGATGCGTTGCGCTCGCGCCTCGCGCGCGGGGAGGTGGACGCGGCGGTGGTGACGAGCGTCGAGGCCGCGCACAACCTCTTCACCCTCGCCGGTGAGACCGGTGCCGGGCGGCTGCGCCGGATCGAGTTCGTCGTGCTCGGCGGGCGGATCGCCGACGCCCTCGTCGAGCTCGGCGTCGAGCGCCCGCCCCGCGTCGCAGCGCGTGCCGAGGACGACGCCCTGCTCGCCGCGCTCGCTGCGCTCGTAGACGAGGCCCCGGTCGCCGGAGCGGCCCGATGAGACGCGAGTTCGAGATCGTCAACAAGCTCGGGCTGCACGCGCGCGCGGCCGCCAAGCTGGTCAACGAGGCGTCGCGCTTCGGCGCCGAGATCACCATCCACAGGGACGGCAAGAGCGCGAACGCGAAGAGCATCATGAGCGTGATGATGCTGGCGGCGTCGTGCGGCGCCTCGGTCGAGATCGACGCCGAGGGCGAGGACGCCGAGGTCGCCCTCGATGCGCTCGGCGAGCTGATCGCCGGACGCTTCGGTGAGCTCGAATGAACGCGCGCGTCACGGCGAGGTGGGAAGCCGGAGGGAGCTGCCGGTGACCCATTCCATGCACGGCACGGGTGCTTCCAAGGGCGTCGCCATCGGACGGCTCTACATCGTCGAGCGCGGGCTCATCGAGGTCAGCGAGCGCCGGATCGACGGCGCGGAGGTCGACGCGGAGGTCCGGCGCTTCGAGCGCGCGGTCGCCGCCGCCCGCGCGGAGCTCGACGCGGTGCGCACCCAGATCCCCGGCGACGTCGCCGGTGACATCGCCGGCTTCATCGACACCCACCTCTTGATGCTCGAGGACTCGGCGATCACCGTCGCTCCCGTCGAGGGGATCCGGGGCCTGTCGTGCAACGCGGAGTGGGCGCTCAAGGTCCAGCGCGACGCCCTGGTGGCGGTCTTCGACGCGATGGACGATCCGTACCTCAGGACCCGCAAGGACGACGTCGACCACGTCGTGAACCGGGTCCAGCGCGCGCTTCTCGACCGGCCGCGGGCCGATACCACCGGCGAGCAGCCGCTTGCCGGGCGCATCATCTTCGCCGACGACCTCACGCCCGCGGACACGGTGCTGATGCGAAACCAGGGCGTCGCCGCATTCGTCACCGAGTACGGCGGTCCCAACTCCCACACGGCGATCCTCGCGCGCTCGCTGCGCATCCCGGCGGTGGTCGGTCTGCACGGCGCCCGGCCCTACCTGCAAGACGACGAGCAGGTGGTGGTCGACGGGCGTCAGGGGACCGTGGTCGTCGACCCGGACGAGGACATGCTGGCGCACTATCGCTGGCGGCGCGAGGAGATCGAGCGCGTGCGCAACGCGCGCCAGCGCCTGCGTCTCGCACCCGCGGTCACGACCGACGGCGAGCACATCGATCTGCACGCGAACGTCGAGCTACCCGACGACGTCGTCGCCGCGCGAGAGGTGGGCGCGGCCGGGGTCGGCCTGTACCGCACCGAGTACCTGTTCATGAACCGCGCCGAGCCCCCGGACGAGGAGGAGCAGCTCGAGGCATACGGCGCGCTCGTCGATGCGCTGCAGGGCGCGCCGGCGACGATCCGCACGCTCGATCTGGGCGCGGACAAGCAGGTCGACGGCGTGCGGCCCGGCGCTCCGCTCAGCTCCAACCCCGCGCTGGGCCTGCGCGCGATACGCCTGTGCCTGAAGGAGCCCGGCCTGTTCCGGCCGCAGCTCCGGGCGCTGCTGCGCGCCTCGGCGCGCGGGCCCGTGCGGCTTATGATCCCGATGCTGTCGACGACGCAGGAGCTCGACGAGGTCATGCACATGCTCGAGGACTGTCGCGTGGAGCTGCGCCGCGAGGGGCACGCCTTCGACGAGTCGATGCACGTGGGGGCGATGATCGAGGTGCCGGCGGCGGCCGTGTGCGCCGACATCTTCGCGCGTCATCTCGACTTCCTCTCGATCGGCACCAACGATCTGATCCAGTACACGGTCGCCATCGACCGCATCGACGACGAGGTCAACTACCTCTACGACCCGCTACACCCGGCGGTGCTGCGACTAATCCGCACGACCATCCGCGCCGGTAACCGGCGCGGCATCCCCGTGGCGATGTGCGGAGAGATGGCCGGGGACGCGCGCTACACGCGGCTGCTCCTCGGCATGGGGCTGTCCGAGTTCAGCGTCCATCCCAACGCCCTGCTCGAGGTCAAGCAGGCCATCAACGAGAGCGCCGCAGCCGAGTGCCGCACCCTCGCGCGCCGGGTGATGCGCGCGATCAAGTCGACGAGCCGCACGGCCCTCGTCGAGGAGCTCAACGAGTCGCTGCGCATGGAGTTCGAGTGACCGACCACGAGGCGCCGCCGGAGGACCTGCGGGACCGCCTGGCGGACGCGCTCGCGGAGGGCTTGCTCGCCAGGGCGCGCGAGCTGCTCGAGGAGCTCCATCCGGGCGAGACCGCCCAGCTGCTGGAGTCCCTGCCGCCGGCCGAGCGCGAGGCCCTGTGGGAGCTGCTGCCGCCGGAGGTGCACCCGCAGGTCTACGCGGAGGCGGAGGACGCGCTGCGGGCCGAGCGGCTGCAGCGGATGGACCCCGAGGCGGTCGCGGCGATCGCCGAGGACGTCGAGCTGGACGACGCGGCGGACATCCTCCAGGACCTGCCCGGGTCGGTGGTCGAGGAGGTCCTGCAGGCGATGCAGGCCGACCGCCGCCGGCGCCTGGAGGCGGTGCTCGGCTACCACGAGGACACCGCCGGCGGACTGATGAACCTCGACGTCGTCACGGTTCGCGCCGACGTCTCCCTCGAGGTGGTGGCGCGCTACCTGCGCCGCCTCGGCGAGATCCCCGAGAAGACCAACCGGCTCTTCGTCGTCGACCGCGAGGCCCGCTACCTCGGCTCGCTGCGTCTGGCCGACCTGCTCACCAGCGATCCGGAGCTCGGGGTCTCCGAGCGCATGCGCGAGGACCCGCCGCCGATCCCGGCGTCGATGCCCGACCACGAGGTGGCGCTGCTGTTCGAGCAGCAGAACCTGCTCACCGCAGCGGTCGTCGACGAGGAGCAGCGCGTGCTCGGGCGCATCACGGTGGACGACGTCATGGACGTGATCCGCGAGGAGGGCGAGCACGCGATCATGGGCATGGCGGGTCTGGACGAGGACGAGGACCTGCTCGCGCCCGTGCTGCGCTCGGCGCGCGGGCGCAGCCTGTGGCTCGGGGTCAATCTCGCGACGGCGTTGCTCGCCGCATGGGTGATCGGCCTGTTCGAAGCCACGATCCAGCAGGTGGTGGCCCTCGCCGTGCTGATGCCGGTGGTCGCCAGCATGGGCGGCATCGCGGGCGGCCAGTCGCTAACCATCGTGATCCGGGGCATCGCCCTGGGACAGCTCCGCCCGAGCAACATCGGCTGGGTGGTGCGCCGCGAGCTGCTGGTGGGGGCGATCAGCGCGCTGCTCTGGGCCCTCGCCGTCGCGCTGGTCGCGTTCGCGTGGTTCGACAGCGCCCGTCTCGGCGCCATCGTCGGTGCGGCGATCGTCATCAACCTGCTCGTCGCCGCGCTCGCCGGCGCGCTCCTGCCCCTGCTGCTGAAGCGCCTCGGTATCGACCCGGCGATCGCCGGCGGCGTGGTGCTGACCACGGTCACCGACGTGGTCGGCTTCTTCGCCCTGCTCGGCCTCGGGACGACCTACCTTCTGCACTGATCGGCCCCGGGTCGGCCTGGATCGACCCCTGCGGTCAGCCCCTGGGGTCAGCCGAAGTCGGCCCCTGAAGTCAGCTCCGCGAGCCCGGGCGCCGACTCACCAGCGGAAGAGCACCCAGGTCGGCAGCGCCATGTCGTCCTCGGTGAAGCGGCCGCTGCGCCGGGTGTCGACGCGTCCGTCGCCGTCGGTGTCGACGAGGTAGTAGGTCGGGAAGCCCTCGGTCTCGACCTTCACGGCGGTGAGGCGCCCGTTCACCCGGTACTCGGTGATGGTGCGCTTGTCGTCGCGCTTGATGGTCACCTCGGGCTCGGCGAGCGTCTCGCCGCTCTTTACCTGCTCCGGGATGTCCGGCGGCTCGGGCACCGCCACGATCGGCGGGGGCGCCTCCTCGGCACCCTCCTGCGCCGAGGCGGGCGCGCCGGCCAGCGCGACGGCGCCGACCAGGGGAGCGAGCGCGAGGCGGGTCCACCGGCTCGTTGACGAGGCCCGCGCGATGCGACGGTGACGTGCCGGTCCTGGCATGGGGGCTTCCGCGTGGCGGCTGGTCGGACTCACAGGTCGAGGAGCACTTCGCGCTCGTCTGGCAACGGCTCGAAGCCCCGTCCTTCGTAGTGAGCAAAAATAGCATCCACCACTTCCCCGGGTTTGTCCACCAGGACGAAGAGGTCCATGTCCTCGGGGCTGATGGTGCCCTGGCGCACCAGCGTGTCGCGGAACCACTCGAGCAGGCCCCGCCAGAACTCGCTCTTGACGAGCACGACCGGTATCCGCCGGGTCTTGCGCGTCTGGATCAGGGTGAGGATCTCGGCGAGCTCGTCGAGGGTCCCGAAACCTCCGGGCAGCACGACGTAGGCCGACGCGTACTTGACGAACATCACCTTGCGGCTGAAGAAGTGCCTGAAGTGCAGGGCGACGTCCTGGTAGGGATTGTCCGAGGCCTCGAAGGGCAGGTCGATGTTGAGCCCGATGCTCAGGGACTTCCCCGCGTAGGCTCCGCGGTTGGCCGCCTCCATGATCCCGGGCCCGCCTCCGCTCACCACGGAGAATCCGGCGTCGGACAGGCGCCGTGCGATCTCCTCGGCGAGGGCGTAGTCGGGCGCGTCGCGCTCGGTCCGCGCCGAGCCGAAGATGCTCACCGAGGGCCGGATCGAGGCCAGGCGCTCGAAGCCCTCGACGAACTCCGCGATGATCTGGAAGACCTTCCAGGACTCGCGGGTGAGCATGCTGTCATTGAGCGCGCGCGGCTCTGGCCGCGCGCGCTGGCCGTTCGGCTCTTCCATCCTCGGGTCTCCACCGCCTTCGCCGACCTCAGGGTACCTGGGTCCGCCGGCGCCGGGCGTGTCGAGGCGCACGTTGGCGGCTCCGCGCCGGCGTCGGCTGATAGAATCGGCCGGCGTCGAACGCCGGCGCGTCGGCCCCGGAGCGAGTGCGAGATGGCGAACGATCCCCAGACGCTGGTGCTGGTCGACGGCTCGTCCTATCTCTACCGCGCCTTCCACGCGATGCCGATGTTCACCAACTCCCGCGGCGAGCCGACCGGGGCCGCCTATGGCATCGCCAACATGCTGCGGCGCCTCAAGGGAGAGTACCCGCAGGCCGCTTTCGCGGTCGTCTTCGACGCCCCGGGCAAGACCTTCCGCGACGAGATGTACCCCGAGTACAAGGCCAACCGGCCGCCCATGCCCGAGGAGCTCCGCGCCCAGATCGAGCCCATCCACGAGATCGTCCGCGCCCTCGGCCTGCCGCTGCTCGAGGTGCCCGGGGTCGAGGCGGACGACGTCATCGGGACGCTGGCGCGGCGCGCCGCCGGCGCCGGCATGCGGGTGCTGATGTCGACCGGTGACAAGGACATGGCCCAGCTCGTCGACGAGTCGGTGACCTTCGCCAACACCCTCGACGGCGTCGAGCTCGACGCGGACGGCGTCGAGGCGAAGTTCGGCGTGCGTCCGGAGCGAATCGTCGATTACCTCGCCCTGATCGGTGACAAGGTCGACAACGTGCCGGGCGTCCCGAAGGTCGGCCCGAAGACCGCGGCGAAGTGGCTGGCGGCCTACGGATCGCTAGACGCGATCATCGAGCGGGCCGACGAGATCGGCGGCAAGGTCGGCGAGTACCTGCGCGAGAGCCTCGAGCAGCTCCCGCTCTCGCGCGATCTCGTCACCATCCGGCTCGACGTCGAGCTCGACGTCGGGCTCGAGGACCTGCGTCAGGGGGAGCCGGACGCCGAGCGCCTGCGCGAGCTCTACGCGGCGCTCGAGTTCAGGACCTGGCTCGGCGAGCTCCTCGAGGCGGGGACGAGCATCCCCGAGACCGCGCCGGAGGTCGAGGACATCGGGCCCGTCGAGTACGACACGGTGCTCGACGAGGAGACCCTGGAGGCCTGGATCGCGCGCCTCGCGGGGGCCGAGCTGTTCGCCTTCGACACCGAGACCACCAGCCTCGACTACATGCAGGCGGAGATCGTCGGCGTGTCGTTCAGCGTCGAGCCCGGCAAGGGCGCCTACGTGCCGCTGGCGCACCGCTACGCCGGCGCGCCGGATCAGCTCGACCGCGACGCGGTCCTGGAGCGCCTGCGCCCGCTCCTCGCCGACTCGACGCCGCGCAAGGTCGGGCAGAACCTCAAGTACGACATGAGCGTCCTCGCCCGCGCGGGCGTCGAGCTCGCCGGCGTCGCCTACGACACCATGCTCGAGTCCTACGTGCTCGACTCGACCGCCAGCCGCCACGACATGGACTCGCTGGCGCTGAAGTACCTCGGACATCGAACCACGCACTTCGAGGACGTGGCGGGCAAGGGCGCGAACCAGCTCACCTTCGATCAGGTCGAGGTCGCGGACGCCGCGGGCTATGCCGCCGAGGACGCCGACGTCACCCTCCGGCTACATCGCGTCCTGTGGCCCAAGCTCGAGGCGCTGCCGGCGCTGCGCGCCCTGTACGAGGAGCTCGAGCTGCCCCTCGTCCCCGTGCTCTCGCGCATCGAGCGCACGGGCGTGAAGGTGGACTCGGAGATGCTCGCCACCCAGAGCCGCGAGCTCGCCGAGCGCATGGTCGAGGTCACCGAGGAGGCCTACGCGGCAGCGGGACAGCCGTTCAACCTCGGCTCGACCAAGCAGATCCAGCACATACTCTTCGAGAAGAACGAGCTCCCGGTCCTCGCGAAGACGCCCAAGGGCCAGCCCTCGACGGCGGAGTCCGTGCTCGAGGAGCTGGCCCACGAGCACGAGCTGCCGCGACTGATCCTCGAGCACCGGGCGTTGTCGAAGCTGAAGTCGACCTACACCGACGCGCTGCCCGCTTGCATCAACCCCGAGACCGGGCGGGTGCACACGAGCTATCACCAGGCCGTCGCCGCCACCGGGCGGCTCTCCTCGTCGGATCCCAACCTGCAGAACATCCCGGTGCGCACCGAGCAGGGGCGACGCATTCGCAAGGCCTTCGTGCCCGAGGCGGGCTACCGGCTGCTCGCCGCCGACTACTCGCAGATCGAGCTGCGAATCATGGCCCACCTGTCGGGCGACGAGGGGCTCCTCGCCGCCTTCGCCGGCGGCGCCGACGTGCACCGGGCGACCGCGGCGGAGGTGTTCTCGACCGATCCCGGCGCCGTCACTGCCGACCAGCGGCGCAGCGCCAAGGCGATCAACTTCGGACTCATCTACGGGATGTCCGCCTTCGGACTCGCACGTCAGCTCGGCATCTCGCGAAGCGAGGCGAAGCAGTACGTCGACCTCTACTTCAGCCGCTATCCGGGCGTGAAGGCCTTCATGGACGCTACCCGGGACCAGGCGCGGGAACGCGGCTACGTGGAGACCGTATTCGGGCGCCGGCTATACCTGCCGGAGATCCGGTCGCGCAACGTGCAGCGGCGCATGTACGCGGAGCGCACTGCCATCAATGCCCCCATGCAGGGCACCGCCGCGGACATCATCAAGCGCGCGATGCTGCGGCTCGACGGGTGGCTCGCCGGGGAGGGCGCCGGTATCCGGATGATCATGCAGGTTCACGACGAGCTCGTGTTCGAGGTCCCGGCGGCCCGGGTGGACGCGGCGCGGGCGGCGATTGCCGGCGTGATGACCGGTGCCGCCGATCTCGACGCGCCCCTGGTGGTGGACGTCGGCGTCGGCGACGACTGGGACGAGGCTCACTGATCGGGGAGCCACGCCCCGGGGATTGGGGAGCCACGCCCAAGGGGGGCGGATGCTCCGGGGCGAGCGTGGCCGCTCGATGGCCCTGCTCCGGCGAGCCGACCGGGTCCGGACGAAGATCGCGATTCCTGGTCTCGGACCTAGCTCGCGATGTGCTAATCTCCAGATGCGTTCAATACCTAGAGCCAGGCCACGCGACCGCGACCCGCGCAAGCGCAACGCGCCGATCTCTTCCGATGCTTCTCATTCCCGCGATCGATCTCAAGGACGGCCGCTGCGTGCGGCTGCGTCAGGGCCGCATGGAGGACGAGACCGTCTTCTCGGAGGATCCGGTCGCCATGGCCGGTCGCTGGGTGGAGCAGGGCTGCCGCCGGCTGCACGTCGTCGACCTCGACGGCGCCTCGCGCGGCGAGCCGGTGAACTCCGCCGTCGTGCGCGACATCGCCCGGGCGCACCCGGACGTGCCGATCCAGGTCGGCGGCGGCATTCGCGACGAGGAGGGCATCGAGGCGTATCTCGAGGCGGGGGTCCAGTTCGTGATCCTCGGCACCCGCGCCATCGCTGCGCCGCACTTCGTGCCCGACGTGTGCACCGAGTTCCCCGGGCACATCATGGTCGGCCTCGACGCGCGCGATGGCAAGGTGGCCACCGACGGCTGGTCCAAGCTCTCCCACCACGACGTGATCGACATGGCCCAACGATTCGAGCGTGACGGCGTGGAGGCGATCATCTACACCGATATCGGGCGCGACGGGATGATGAGCGGCGTGAACGTCGAGTCCACCGTCGAGCTCGCGCGCGCGATACATATCCCGGTCATCGCCTCGGGCGGGGTCAGCAGCCTCGATGACGTTCGGGCGCTGTGCGCCGTCGCCGACGAGGGGATCGTCGGCGCGATCGTCGGGCGCGCGCTCTACGAGGGCGAGGTCAATCTCGAGGCCGGCCAGCGGCTCGCCGACGATCTGTCCGGGACACCACACTAGGACCTCTGCACAGGGATTTCGATGGATTCAGCGAGACGAGAAGGGCTCAGCTGCCCGGCGCGCTGATGGCGCTCGCGCGCCGGGTCATACCATGCCTCGACGTCGACGCCGGTCGCGTCGTCAAGGGCGTGCGCTTCGTCGACATCCGCGACGCGGGTGATCCGGTCGAGGTGGCGCGACGCTACGACGAGCAGGGTGCCGACGAGGTCACGTTTCTCGATATCACCGCCTCCTCGGACGATCGGGACACGATGGCTCACGTCGTCGAGCAGGTGGCCGCGGAGGTCTTCATCCCGCTCACCGTTGGCGGCGGGATCCGCGCGATCGCCGACATCCGGCGCCTGCTCAACGCCGGTGCCGACAAGGTCTCGATCAACACTGCGGCGGTGCACGAGCCGCAGCTCGTCGCGGAGTCGGCGGCGCGCTTCGGCGCCCAGTGCATCGTCGTCGCGATCGATGCGAAGCAGGTCACGGCGCCCGGGGAGGGCGGGCCCCAGGGCCGGTGGGAGGTCTTCACCCACGGCGGCCGGCGCGCCACGGGAATCGATGCCGTCGAGTGGGCCGCGCGAATGGCCGAGCTCGGCGCGGGCGAGATCCTGCTCACGAGCATGGATCGGGACGGGACTCGAGACGGCTTCGACCTCTCCCTCACCCGCGCCGTGGTGGACGCGGTGACCGTGCCGGTCATCGCGTCGGGCGGCGTCGGCGGACTCGACGACCTCGCCGACGGCGTGTCGATCGGCGGCGCGGACGCGGTTCTGGCGGCCAGCATCTTCCATTTCGGCGAGCACACGGTCGCCGACGCGAAGGCCCGGATGGCCGCCCGAGGGATCGAGGTCAGACTGTGATTTCCAGCAGAATCACCGTCTTGTAACGATGCCCGGTTCGCCTAAACTTAGGCTCTGAAGCCGCGCCAGCCTGCCCTCGGGCGCGCCCCCATCAAGGACTTCTAGTGGAGCTGGTTCTCGAAATCGCCGGAGATCAGATCGACGGCGCGCGGGACTATCAGGAAGACGCCTTCCTAATCACGTACCTCGACGACGACGTCGGGGACTCGAAGTCCTCGGCGCTGGTCATCATGGCCGACGGCATGGGCGGGCACGCTGCCGGCAACATCGCCAGCAATCTCGTCGTCTCGACCTTCAACAAGTCGTTCACCGGGGGCTTCGGGAGGGAAGAGGCGCCGATCACGCTGCGTGGCAGCCTCGAGAAGGCCAACGACGCGCTTCGCGAGTCCATCAAGGAGACGCCGGCGCTCGACGGCATGGGCTGCACGATGGTCACCGCGGCGATCACCAAGAGCCGGGTGTTCTGGGTGAGCGTCGGGGACAGCCATCTGTACATCATCCGTGACCACGAGCTCTTCAAGAAGAACGAGGACCACTCCTACGGTGGCTACCTCGATCGTATGAAAGAGCAGGGTATGGAGGTCGAGGCCGAGGCTGGCCTCTCGCGCAACATGCTGATGAGCGCGATGACGGGTGACGAGATCCCCGAGATCGACTGCCCGTCGAAGGGGTTCCAGCTCTTGCCCGGGGACCGGGTGGTCGTGGCGAGCGACGGGCTCGACACGCTCAGCCAGGGCACCATCCTGCAGACCTCACTCTGGTCGTCCTCGGCGAAGGAGTGCGTGCAGGCGCTGCTTGCCGCGGTGGACGAGGCCAAGAAGCCCAGGCAGGACAACACCACGGTCATCGTGTGCGACGTCGCCCAGCGCGACGCGCCGCCGGTGGCGCCACCGGCGCCGACATCGGGCGGGATGGGCGACACGCAGCCGATGGACACGGTGGCCCTCAACAACGACCTCGCCCGTGAGCGCGATTCTGCCGTCGTGCTGCCCGAGCCCGAGGAAGAGCCGGTCCGCGGCGGCAAGGGGAAGGTGGTCGCCATCGCCGTGGTGCTCCTCGCTGCGGTCGGCGCGGGCGCCTGGTACATGCTGGGCGGCCAGTCCGCACCGCCGCCCTCGGTGTTCCCGGATCCGCAGCCTCCGACCGTGGCCACGACGCCGGACCCGACGCCTGCCGGCGGTGGGCAGAGCGCGAGCACCGGAGAGCCTTCGGGCGGAGAGGTCATCGCGTCCGGCACCGAGCCAACGGCCGAGGACCCGCAGACGACCGAGCCCGAGACCGCGCCGCCCGGCTCTGCCGCGCCGGCGGAGTTCCGCGACAAGCTTCGTTCTGGCGGCGAGGGTCCGACCATGGTGTCGGTGCCCGCGGGTACCTTCGAGATGGGCTCGAGCGGGCTCTCGGTCAAGGCCGACGAGCGGCCTCGCCACGAGGTCGACGTGCCGGCGTTCGCCATCGGCAAGTACGAGATCACGTTCGCCGAGTACGAGCGCTTCGCCCGGGCGACCGGGCGCAAGCGCCCGGACAGCGGGTCCCTGGACAAGGACACCCACGCGGCCTTCCTGGTGAGCTGGGACGACGCCTACGCCTACACCCAGTGGCTCTCCGAGCAGACCGGGGAGCGCTACCGGCTGCCGAGCGAGGCGGAGTGGGAGTACGCGGCCAGCACCGGCAAGTCCTCGCCGTTCGCCTGGGGTTTCGAGATAGGCGAGAACAACGCGCACTGCTTCGACTGCGGGACCGGCCTGAACCCGCGTCAGACCACGCGGGTCGGACGCTTTCCCGCCAACGACTTCGGCCTGCACGACGCGGCCGGCAACGTCGCCGAGTGGGTCCACGACTGCTACCACCCGAACTACGAGGGTGCCCCGGGCGACGGCGGCGTCTGGGAGGGCGGCGACTGCTCGAACCGTGTCGTGCGCGGCGGCGCCTACACCAATACGGCCCAGTCCATCCGCCCCGCCTCGCGCGAGAAGTATCCCTCCCAGCGCGGCTACGACTCAATCGGCTTCCGCGTCGCGCGCGATCTGTGAGGGGACACGCGGCGCCCGCTGCCGGCGCGAGCGGTAGCGCCCCGATGGCGGTCTCCTGCGTCTTCTGCGAGATCCTCGCTGGCGATCGCCCGGCCCACATGGTGCACCAGGACGCGGACGTCGCCGCCTTCATGGACGCCTTTCCCTCCACCGACGGTCACGTCCTGGTGGTACCCGTGCGACACCTGGAGGACGTCTACGCCCTCGACGATGCGCTCGCGGCGCGCATCGCCGTCACCGTGCGCCGGGTCGCGTGCGCCATCCGGGCCGCGCTCGCGCCGGACGGGCTCAACGTCACCCAGGCGAACGGCGCCGCCGCCGGGCAGACCGTGCCCCACCTGCACCTGCATCTGCTGCCGCGGACCGCCGGAGAGCGCCTCGGACGCCACGGCGCGGCGCCGGGGGATCCGGACCGCCTCGCCGCGCTCGCGGCGCGCATCGCCGCCGAGCTGTGAACACCCAGCGCCAGGCCCTGGAGGACGTCGACGCGCTCGCGATCCTCTGGGCTGCCGCGCAGCCGGCCGGCGGTGCGCACCGGGGCGCGCGAGGTCCTGCGCGATCATCGCGCGAATCGGTGAGATATCCGGGCTAGCGCATGCGGGTCAGCACCCCGATATGGGTGGCGTAGAGGTACGGGGTGGTGCGAAGACTCTCGGGCACCGCTCCCGCGCCGCGCTCGGCGAGCGCCATCAGCGCCGCGTCGTCGAGGGCGAGGGCCGCCTCGCGCGTCGCGCCGACCAGGACCGCGGACGCCGAGGGCAGGGCCCCGTCGGGGACGATCGCCTCGCTCGGCTGGTTGCGCAGCAGCGGGTCCTCGCCGATGCGCCAGCCCACGCCGTCGTGGAAGCGTTGCCACGCGACCCGTGCCACCGCCGCCGCCTGCTGCCGGTCGCTCTCACCGTCCCCGTCCCCTGCCCCGTCCAGCAGGGCCCGCGCCAGATAGGCGTAGTCCTCGAGCGCGCCCGGCTCGGGGGGTGCCCCGGGTCCGAAGGCACGCACCACACGGTCGCCCTGCCGGGCGTCGGCGAGGAGCGTGGCCCTGAGCCTGCTCGCCGCGGACGCGTACTCCTGGCCGCCCGGCAGCCGCGCGCCGCGCGCGAGCGCCGACAGGGCCAGGGCGTTCCAGCCGGTCAGCAGCTTTTCGTCGCGGGGGATCCGTTGCCGCGCCCGCCATGCGCGCAGCTTCGAACGCGCGGACGCGACGAGATCCGCGGCCCGCTCGGGATCGATGCCGAGCGCCTCGGCGACCTCCGCGGGCGCGGCGGCCGCGATCGGCAGGTGCCCTCCCGGGTGGCGCGGGGCGTCGTCGAGGTCGAAGGCCACCCTGGCCGCCGCGAGCTCGCCGGGCTCGAGGATCTCGGCGAGCGTCACGTCGTCGATCAGGTACGCTCCGCCCTCGTCGTCGCGTGCGTCGACCGACGAGAGGCTGGAGATGAAGGCACCGCGGTCATCGTCCCACATCGAGCGAAGCATGAAATCCAGCGTGTCGCGGCCGACCGCGGCGAAGCGCGGCGCCTCGAGCGCAGCGGCGGCGTCGAGGTAGAGCGCCGCGAGGAGCGCGCTGTCGTAGAGCATCTTCTCGAAGTGCGGGTTCAGCCAGTCGGGGTCCGTGGTGTAGCGGAAGAAGCCGCCACCGAGCTGGTCGCGCAGGCCCCGGGTCGCCATCGCGTCGAGGGTGAGCACCAGGAACTCGGCGAGGGTCGGATCCTCGCGGGTCTCGTACATCTCGAGCAGCCGCCTGAGCTGCGCCGGCATGGGGAACTTGGCGCCCTCGCCGAATCCGCCGCGCAGCGGATCCGCGCCCGCCGCAGCCTGGGCGAGGAACCCGCCCTCGAGCCTGGCCACCGCTTCGGCGTCCGGCGGCGGGCCCGGGGGCGGCGCGCGGCGAGCGTCGGCCAGGATCTTGGAGGCCCGGGCCGCCACCTCGCCGAGGGTCTCGGACTCTCGGCGCCATCGCTCGTCGACCTGCTCGAGGAGCTCGGTGAATCGATCGCGCGGAAGGTAGGTGACCGCGATGAGCGGATCCCCGGCCGGGGTGAGCACGACGTTCAGCGGCCAGCCGGCGTGGCCGCGCGTCGCCTTGGAGAACTCGACGAGGGCGGCGTCGAGGGCCGGCTCGAGCTCGCGATCCACCTTCACCGGTACGAAGCGCGCGTTGAGGAGCTCGGCAACCTGCGGGTCCCGATAGCTCTCGCGCTGCATCACGTGGCACCAGTGGCAGGCGAAGTAGCCCACCGAGACGAGCAGCGGCCGCCCCGTGCGGCGGGCGTCGGCAAGGGCTTCCTCGCCCCAGACCTGCCAGCGGACCGGGTCGTCCGCGTGCGCCGCGAGGTACGGCGACGGGTGCCCGTCGAGGGGGCCAGCGGGCGCCTGCGTCGTCGCGAGGCCGAGTGCGAGCGCGGCGACCAGCGCCCGCGCCGGGTGCTGCGCCCGGCGTCGTCGGTCGCCATCGGGTTCGAGCGTCATGGCCTTCGCGACGATCGGTCGTCTCCCCTCGTCTGTCCGGTCCTGCGCTGCCGGGTCCTGCTTGCCGGGACCGTGGCCGTCGAGCGGTGGCTCGTCGATTCCGGACCTGTCGAGCCGTACGTCGGCCCCTCGTCGGATCCGTCGGGTGGCGCGCGGGCGGCGATCCGATCGGCGCGGCGGTGCCAGTTGCTGTGACCGCGCGCGCCGCGGGGAGTTCGGGCGTGCCGCGGGCGGCCCCTCGCCGGGCCACCGGCCGGCCCGTGATGGGTGGGTCGGCTCCTGGCGCGCGGGGGCGCGTCCCCGAGGTGAGCGTGCTCGTCCCGGCCCGCGACGCCGCAGACACCATCGACGCGTGCCTCGACAGCGTCGCCGCCCAGAGCCTCGCCGAGCACGAGGTCGTCGTCGTAGACGACGGCTCGCGGGACGAGACCGCAGGGCGGATCGCGTCGCGGGCGCGTCGCGACCCCCGCATCCGGCTCCTCGAGCGTCCCGCGCACGGGCTCGTTGCCGCGTTGAACGAAGGCCTCGAGGCCTGTCGCGCACCGCTCGTCGCGCGGCTCGACGCCGACGACCTCGCGCACCGGCAGCGCCTCGCGCTCCAGCGCGCCTATCTCGAGGCCGAGCGGTCCGTCGCGGTGGTGGGGTCGCGCGTGCGCGTGTTTCCACACTGGCACGTCGGTAAGGGTTTCCGCGCCTATCTGCGCTGGCAGAACGCCGTGCTGAGCGCGCGCGAGCACGCCGAGGACATCTTCCTCGAGGCGCCGCTCGCCCACCCATCGGTGACGTTCCGGCGCGCCACCGTGCTCGCCGCGGGCGGCTATCGCAACGGGGCGTTCCCCGAGGACTACGAGCTGTGGCTGCGTCTCGTCGAGGGTGGGGCGCAGCTCGCCAAGCTGCCCCGGGTGCTGCTCGACTGGCGTCAGGGGCCGCGGAGCCTCTCGCGGGTCGATCCGCGCTACTCGCGGACCGCTTTCGACACGCTGCGCGCGGGTTACCTCTCGCGCGATGTGCGCCTTGGCGGCGGGCGGGCGGTGGCGGTCTGGGGGGCGGGTCGTCGCACGCGGCTGCGCGTGCGCGCCCTGGCGCGCTGCGGCGTGCGGCCTGACCTCTGGGTCGACGTCGACCCGCGCAAGATCGGCAGGCGGCTCGACGGGGCGCCGGTGCTCGGGCCCGCGGCGCTCGAGGCGCTTCGCGGCGCCGAGCGCCCGTTCGTCCTGGTGTATGTGGCCCGCCACGGGGCGCGCTCGCTCGTGGCACGCAGCCTCGAGAGCGCGGGCTACGCGAAGGGGCGGGACTGGCTGCACGTCGGCTGAGAGGCGCCGCGCGCGAGGCGCGATCAGCTGATGGTGTCGGCGATCTTCTCCGTGGCCTGGGACAGCCGTTGCACCAGGGTGTTGAGGAAGACCTTGTGGAACCGGAGCTGGCAGTGCAGGGAGGCTCTCTCGATGAGCGATGCGCGCACCTTGAGGGCCGTCACCGCGCTGCGCGCGATGATGCTCGCCGTGCGCTCGGTACGTGCGATGAAGCCCATCTCTCCGAAGCAGTCGCCACTGGCGAGGGTGTCCACGTCGCGTCCGCCCTTGCGCACGGTGACGTCGCCGCTCACGATGACGTAGAAGGAGTTGTCGATCTCGCCTTCACCGATGATCTGCGTGCGCGCCTCGAAGCTCTGCCAGCTGCTAGCGTTGATCACCTCCCAGATCTCCGGCTCGGAGAAGTCCGCGAAGAATCGCAGATCCTTCACGAGATTGAACTTCTCGCGCCCGGGGATCTCCTCCTCGAAGAGACGGATGTGGTCGAAGACGAGGCTGAGATCGGCGGCCAGATCGAGCCCGGTCTTGTAGCGGTCCGCCGGCGACTTCGCGAGCGCGCGGTCGACGATGTGGCCGAGCACCGGCGGTGCGTCGTTGCGCAAGTCGGCGAGCGGCGTGTGGGGCTTCTCGGTTATCTGATGGATGATCGCAGGCAGGTTGTCGGCCGCGAACGGATGGCGACCGGTGAGCATCTCGTACAGGACGACGCCGATCGAGAAGAGATCGCTCTGGGTCGAGACGTTCTCCTCCAGCACCTGCTCGGGAGACATGTAGAGCGGCGATCCGATGTAGCCGTGCACCTGGGTCGCGGTCGCCTCGCCCTGGACGATGAGCGCGATGCTGAAGTCGGTGATCTTCACCTCCTGCTCCTCGGTGAGCAGGATGTTGCGCGGCTTGATGTCGCGATGGACGACGCCCTTGCGATGGGCGTAGTCGAGCGCCTTGGCGCACTTGAAAGCGATGCGCACGACGTCCTCCATCGCCAGGAGGCTGTCGGGCCGGCAATGCGCGGCGAGGGTCTTGCCGCCACGCACGTACTCCATCACGATGAACCAGCTGTCGCCCTCCACGCCCGCATCGTGCACCCGGATGATGTTCGGGTGGCGCAGCATCCCGGCGACCTTGGCCTCGTTGAAGAACAGCTTGCGATAGCGACCGCCGTGCTCGTCGTGGAGGATCTCCGGCAGCGCCACCTTGATGGCGACGTCCTCACCGGCGAACGGGTCGTGGCCGAGGTAGACGACACCCATGCTTCCCCGGCCGACCTCGCGCCCGAGTTCGAACTTGCCGAGCGTCTGGTTTTCGAGAGGCGCGTGGCTCAAGGTCGGGGGCCGACGTGGGTGCGGTGGGCGGACCGGGAGGGAGTCGCGGATCCGGAAGACTATAGGCGAAAGATCAGGGACCGACCAGCGAGCGCGGGCCGGGACGTCGACGCCGTCACGCACCGAGTACGATGTCGAAACGACCCTCGAGCTCGCCTCGCCGATCCGCGTGTGGCACGAGGCGCACGATCAGCGCGGCGCGCGCGGCCGGGTCGCGCACTCGCCGCAGGAGCACGTCGCGCTCGTTCTCCGGTGCGCCAGCCACGTACATCTGCGTGATGAGCTCCGGCAGGCCGTCGCGCACGATGCGGAAGTGGATGTGTGGCGCGCGCCCGGGGTACGGCACCGGGCGGATGGTCCGGAAGCGGTAGCGACCGCGGCCATCGCTGACCGTGTGGCCGAAGCCCTGGAAGCCCGGGTCGCGCGGTCGTCGACCGCGATCACCGGGGTGAAGATACCGGCCGTTGGCGTCGCACTGCCAGATCTCGACGCGAGCGGCGTCGAGCGCCACGCCGTCGGGGTCCAGCACCCGCCCGTAGACGTGCGTGACGACGCCCGCCGCGGGGCGCTGGCTCCCGGCGACGCGCACCAGGTCCGCATCGTGGTCGAGGGGCAGCTCCTTCGGATAGAACGGCCCTTCGCTCTGGCGCGGTGTGAGCATGCGAGCGCTCGCGAGCGGCGCGAGCGCCGCAAGGCCGACGCCGAGTGCAGAACCGGCCAGGACGCGGCGTCGGCCGGTGGCGATGCCCCGATGTGGATCCTTCACCTTCGCGATTCCCCGACGTGGACCTGCCAACCCGTCGGACAGCGCCCGCTGCCCGCGGTTCCTCAGGAGCTCTTGCCGGCCTTGTCGACCAGGCGCCACTCGCCCCCGGTCTGACACAGAACGGGGCTCGAGACGAAGGGCTCGTATCCGCTGACCTCGACTCGCAGCCGGTACTGCACGCAGCCGGCACCCTGGTGCTCGAAGCGCCTCGCTGCCTGGATGCTCCCGCGCGTGCCGTTGGCGGGATTCTCCCACGTCACCGGCGTCGACGCGTCGTCCCCGGAGGCGGCGTCCACGCGGTCCGCTGCCTCCTCGAGCAGCGAGAGGTCCGCCTCGTCGAGGGGAACGTACATGCCGCCCCAGTCGCGGGCCCACGCGCCGCCCCCGGCGCCGAGGCAGGCGAAGAGGAGAATCAGTCCACAGGCGCGTGCCATTGTCGCCCTCCGATCCAGTCGGCGAGCAGCGAGGTTACCTCGCCCGGGCCGGCCTGTCCTCGCGCTCGAGCGGAAACGCTCACAGTCCCCGGATCGCGATCACCTCGCGCGCCGGACTGCGATCTCCCGTGCAGCTGATCCGTCTGGGCGCGTCGAGGAGCTCGAGGCGATAGCCGAGGCGGCGGTACAGGCGTAGCACGCGATCGGTCGCCTGGTTGGACAGCACCACCGGGCCGTCGTGGTGAGCGAGCCACTCGGCGAGCCGCTCCTGCTCGTCCCACTCGAAGCCGTCCTTGGAGTACTGGCGGAACTCGACGTCGTAGGGAGGATCGGCATAGACGAAGTCTCCCGCGCGCAGCGCGATCGACTCGAAATCCTTGTTCGAGAACTGCCAGCCGTCGAGGGCTTCCCGGTAGGGCAGGAAGTCGCGACGGTACACGATCCGCCCGTAGCGACCGAATGGGACGTTGAACTCGCCCCGCCGGTTGAAGCGGCACAGTCCGTTGTACCCGGTCCTGTTCAGGAAGTAGAAGAGCTCTGCGGCCTTTCGCGTCCTGACGCCGCGGCCGGTGACGAGCCGGTTGAACTCGTCCCGATGGGCGTAGTAGAGCGCCTCGTCGTTGCGCATCGAGATGCGAATCCGCAGGCCGCGTTGCAGGTGCTGGTAGAAGT
>CAJIAT010000110.1_pt1 | contig 24570 bp, 24 predicted proteins | sample 9199161 | NCBI WGS metagenome assembly CAJIAT01 (sample SAMEA7708281, study PRJEB35096) | sediment metagenome | biome: marine neritic benthic zone biome [ENVO:01000025]; feature: sediment [ENVO:00002007]; material: shallow marine sediment [ENVO:03000034] sea grass bed [ENVO_01000059] ... | reverse complement strand
CTCGGCGAGCCAGTGCGCTGGGGCGATGAGTCCGTGTGCTGGTTCGAGGCCTTGGCGCCAATCCGGCTCGGGGTGATCGGATCCTGAGCGGGCGCGCGCCGTCGATGGGCTCGACGCGGATCTCGTGCAGGGCCGCGGGGCTGGTTGCGGCTGCCGTCGCGGTCACTGCGCTGGCCTCACCAGGGGCCCGGGCCATCGAGCTCGAAGGCGAGGCGGTCGAGGGTGGGCTGCTCGTCGGGGAAACCGCGCCCGGCTCCACCGTGACGGTCGACGGCCGGCCGGTACGGCTGTCCCCGGCGGGTCGGTTCCTCGTCGGCTTCCATCGCGATTCGCCCGAGCGGGTCACGGTCCTCGCCGTCGCCCCCGACGGGTCGCGCTCGGAGCGGGTGCTCGAGGTGCGCCAGCGCAGCTACCGCATCCAGCGCATCGACGGGCTGCCGCCGCGCAAGGTGAACCCGGATCCGGAGGATCTGGCTCGGATCCGGGCAGAGGCCGCCGCGGTGCGCGCCGCGCGCGAGCGCGACGATGCGCGTGAGGACTTCCTCGACGGCTTCGACTGGCCGACGCTCGGACGCGTGAGCGGAGTCTACGGGAGCCAGAGGATTCTCAATGGCGAGCCTCGCCAGCCCCACTACGGCGTCGACGTCGCGGTCCCCGAGGGAACCCCCGTGCACGCCCCGGCGCCTGGCGTCGTGAGCTTCGTGCATCCCTCGATGTTCTTCTCCGGGGCGACGCTCGTGCTCGACCACGGCCACGGCCTGAGCTCGTCGTTCCTCCACCTGTCGCGCGTCCACGTCGCCCTCGGCGACCGGGTGCGCCGCGGGCAGCTCGTCGCAGAGGTCGGGGCGACCGGTCGGGTCACCGGGGCTCATCTGGACTGGAGGGTCAACCTGTTCGAGGCGCGTCTCGACCCGACGCTGCTCGCGGGGCCGATGCCGGAGCCCTGACCGGCGCTCACCGCGCCGCTCGACGGCGGCCCGTCAGCGCGTGATCAGCGCGTCGGCGGCGCCGGCGAGATCGTCGTAGACGCGGGTGCCCGCCGGCAGCGCGCTCGCGTCCCGCTGAAGCGTGCGCATCCCGTTCCCGGTACGCACCAGCACCGGCTGAGCGCCGGCGGCGGCGGCCGCCTCCAGGTCGCGCAGGGAGTCACCGATGAAGGGCACATCGCCGAGGGAGACATGGGTGCGGGCGGCGATCTCGCGGAGCATGCCGGGCTCCGGCTTGTAGCAGGCGCAGCGCTCCTCGGGCAGGCACGGGCAGAAGAAGATGGCCTCCAGATGACCACCGGCGGCTGCAACCCGTCGCTGGAGCTCGCAGTGGATGGCGCTCAGGGCCTCGATGTCGAACAGGCCCCGATGCAGGCCCGACTGGTTGGTGGCGACGACCACGCGCCAGCCGGCCCGGTTCAGCCGAGCCACCGCCTGGAGGCTGCCGGCGATCGGATGCCACTCGGCGGGGGACTTGATGTAGTCCTCGCTGTCGTGGTTGAGGACGCCGTCCCGGTCGACGATCACGAGCTTCACAGCGCGCCTCCCCGGCTCGCCGCCCCCCGCCGTTCTCCGTACAATGGCGGGTTCACCGAACTCGACCCGTTCGCGTCATGCCGATTCGCCTGCACAACACGCTCACCCGCCGCAAGGAGGTGTTCGAGCCCTCCGACCCGCAGCGGGTCACGATGTACGTGTGCGGGCCGACGGTCTACAGCCATCCGCACATCGGCAATGCGCGCCCGGCGGTGGTGTTCGACCTGCTCTTCCGGGTGCTCGCGCGACGCTACGCGCGGGTCGACTACGCCCGAAACATCACCGATCTGGACGACAAGATCAACGCGGCCGCGAGCGACGAGGGGGTCCCGATCGGGACCGTCACCGCGCGCTACACCGACATCTACCATGCGGACATGGCCGCCCTCGGCGTGCTCGAGCCCACGATGGAGCCGCGAGCCACGGAGCACATCGGCGCGATGATCGCGATCATCGAGCGGCTGATCGGCGCCGGGAACGCCTACGCCGAGGCCGGTCACGTGCTCTTCCACGTGCCCTCCTTCGAAGGCTACGGCCGGGTCTCGGGACGCGATCGCGAGGACATGATCGCCGGCGCCCGGGTCGAGGTCGCGCCGTACAAGCGCGACCCGGCGGACTTCGTGCTCTGGAAGCCGTCCGAGGGCGACCAGCCCGGCTGGGAGAGCCCCTGGGGCTTCGGCAGGCCGGGCTGGCACACCGAGTGCGTCGCGATGATCGCCGCGCACCTCGGCACCACCATCGACATCCACGGGGGCGGGCACGATCTCGTCTTCCCGCACCACGAGAACGAGGTCGCGCAGGGCGCCTGCGCGCACGCCGGCGCGCCGCTCGCCCGCTTCTGGGTGCACAACGGCTTCGTCAACGTCGACTCGGAGAAGATGTCGAAGTCGATCGGAAACGTCCTCCTGGTGCGCGATCTGCTCGAGCGGACCCCCGGGGAGGCGGTGCGGCTCGCGCTGCTGGCGGCACACTACCGAAGCCCGCTCGACTGGTCCGACGAGGCCCTCGAGCAGGCGACGCGCAGACTCGACCGTCTCTATGGCACGCTCGAGTCGCTCGGTGACGTGGAGCCCGACCGCGACCCGGAGCAGGCGGTTCCGACCGAGGTGGTCGACGCCCTCGAGGACGACCTCAACACCCCCGTCGCCCTGTCCCACGTCGCCGCCATCGCCCGCGCGGCGAACGCCGAGACCGCGGCTTCGGCGCGTGCACGGCGCAAGGCCGAGCTCCTCGGCGCCGGCGCGCTCATGGGCCTGCTCCAGCGCGACCCGCTCGAGTGGCGGACCTCGAGGCCCGGCGACGAGATCGACGCCGAGGAGGTCGAGCGGCTGATCGCCGAGCGCGCCGCGGCTCGGGAGCGGCGCGACTTCGCCGAGGCGGACCGGCTCCGCGATGACCTCGCCGGGCGCGGCGTCGTTCTCGAGGACGGCGCCGGGGCGACGCGCTGGCGCCGCGCCGGTCGCGCCTCCTCACGCAGCGAGGCGGCGTCGTGAGTGTGCGCAGCGTGGGGCTGCGTGCCACCGTCGTATCGGCGCTCGTCGCCTCGATGTGCGGCGCGATCCGCGGCTACCAGCTCTTGATCTCGCCGCTCATCGGACCGCGCTGCCGGCACCTGCCGGGCTGCTCGGAGTACGCGATGGAGGCGATCCGCGTGCACGGGCCCCTCGCCGGCGGCTGGCTGGCCCTGCGCCGCATCTCGCGCTGTCACCCGCTCGGCACGAGCGGCTACGACCCGGTGCCGCCACCCTCGCCCTGACCCTTCCGAAGAGCCAAGCAGATGCCAGACATCACCCTCCCCGACGGCTCCGTGCGCAGCTTCGACGAGCCCGTGCGCGGCGATGCGATCGCCTCGAGCATCGGCGCCGGCCTGGCGAAGGCCGCGGTCGCCGTGCGCGTCGACGGCGTGCTCGCCGATCTCACCGTGCCGATCGAGCGCGATGCGTCCGTCTCCATCGTCACGCGTGACTCCGAGGAGGGATTGGAGATCCTGCGCCACGACGCCGCGCACGCGATGGCCGAGGCGGTGAAGGAGCTCTACCCGGACGCGCAGGTCACGATCGGCCCTGCCATCGAGGACGGCTTCTACTACGACTTCGCCCGGGACGAGCCGTTCACGCCGGAGGACCTCGAGCGCATCGAGGCACGGATGCGCGAGATCGTCGCGCGCGACGAGCCGGTGACGCGCGAGGTCTGGGATCGCGACGAGGCCGTGGCCTGGTTCGAGGGGCAGGGCGAGCAATACAAGGCGCAGATCATCGCCTCGATCCCGGCCGGAGAGCCGATCACGGTCTACCGGCAGGGGAGCTTCACCGATCTGTGTCGCGGGCCGCATCTGCCGAGCACGGGCAAGCTGGGCACGGCGTTCAAGCTGACCAAGCTCGCCGGCGCCTACTGGCGGGGCGACTCGCGCAACGAGATGTTGCAGCGGATCTACGGCACTGCCTGGGCGAACGACAAGCAGCTCCGCCAGTACCTGCACCGTCTCGAGGAGGCCGAGCGTCGCGACCACCGGCGTCTCGGGCGCGAGATGGATCTCTTCCACTTCCAGGAGGAGGCGCCCGGCGCGGTGTTCTGGCATCACCTCGGGTGGGAGCTATTCCAGCGCCAGATAGGCTACGTGCGCGAGCGCCAGAGCGTCGCCGGCTACGTCGAGGTCAACTCGCCGGAGGTGATGGACCGCAGCCTGTGGGAGGCGTCCGGGCACTGGGACACCTTCGGCGAGAACATGTTCACGACCGAGACCGCGGACGGGCGCGTCTTCGCCATCAAGCCGATGAACTGCCCGGGTCACGTGCAGATCTTCAAGAACGGCCCGGTAAAGAGTTACCGCCATCTGCCGATGAGGATCGCGGAGTTTGGCAAGGTGCACCGCTACGAGCCGAGCGGCGCCCTGCACGGCCTGATGCGGGTGCGTGCGTTCACGCAGGACGACGCGCACGTGTTCTGCACCGAGGACCAGATCACCGAGGAGGCCACCGCGATGTGTGACCTCATCCTCGACATCTACGCCGCCTTCGGCTTCGACGACGTGCGCATCAAGTTCGCCGACCGGCCGGAGAAGCGGGTGGGCTCGGACGCGATCTGGGACAAGGCGGAGGCGGCGCTGGGCGTCGCCATCGAGAGCACCGGCCTCGAGTACACGCACAATCCCGGGGAGGGCGCGTTCTACGGTCCGAAGCTCGAGTTCGTGCTCCGCGACGCGATCGGTCGCGACTGGCAGTGCGGGACGGTTCAGGTCGACTTCAACCTGCCGGTTCGGCTCGGCGCGAGCTACGTCGGCGAGGACGGCGAGCGGCACGTGCCCGTGATGCTGCATCGGGCGATTCTCGGGTCCATCGAGCGCTTCACGGGGATCCTGATCGAGCACCACGCGGGACACGTCCCGCTTTGGCTGAGCCCGTTGCAGGTCGTCGTGGCCCCGATCACCTCCGACGCGGATGCCTATGCCCGCGAGGTGTGCGAGGCCCTCGAGCGTGCCGGGCTGAGCGCCGAGACCGATCTGCGCAACGAGAAGATCTCCTACAAGGTACGCGAGCACAGCGTGCGGAAAATCCCCGTGATCGTCGCGGTCGGCAAGCGCGAGATGGAGCAGCGCACCGTCGCCGTGCGCCGCCTCGGCTCGCGGGAGCAGTCGACGATGACGCTCGAGGAGGCGAGCGCCGCGCTCGCCGCCGAGGCCGAGGTTCCCGTTCGCGGCGAGCGCGAGCGAGCCCGGGAGCCGGCACGTGCGAGCGCCTGAGCCCGTGGCGACCCGGGGAGCGGCGCTCGCCCTCGCGGCGGCGCTCCTCGCTGCGCCGGCGGCCCACGGCGGCGGGCTCGATTTCACCCTGCACAAGGACGGCACCGGCGGCGCGACGCTGCTCGTGGTCGGCGGGATCCAGGGCGACGAGCCGGGTGGCTTCAACGCCGCCTCCCTGCTGGTCACCCACTATCGGATCCTCGACGGGACCCTGTGGGTGGTTCCGAACCTCAACTTCGAGAGCATCCTGCGGCGATCGCGCGGCGTCTACGGGGACATGAACCGCAAGTTCCCCTCGGCGCCGGCGAGCGATCCCGACTACGCGCGGGTCGAGAAGATCAAGTCGATCATCACCGACGCGCAGGTCGATTATGTCCTCAATCTGCACGACGGGAGCGGCTTCTTCCGGCACCGGCGCGAGGACGGGCTCCGCGGTCCGCACCGCTGGGGTCAGAGCATCATCATCGATCAGGAGGAGATGGCGCACCCCGACCTCGGGGACCTCGCGGCGATGGCCCGGCGCGTGGCGCGCGAGGCCAACCGCTCGCTCATCGAGCCGGATCACGCGCTGCACGTGAAGAACACGCGTACCCGCGAGGGCAACCGCGAGATGGCGAAGACGCTCACCTACTTCGCCATCAACCGCGGCCAGCCGGCCGCGGGCCTCGAGGCGAGCAAGAGCCTGCCCACGCACGCGCGCGTCTACTACCACCTGCTGATGGTCGAGGCGTACATGCGCCGGCTCGGGATCACCTTCGAGCGGCGCTTCGCGCTCGATCCGGAGTCGATTCGCGAGGCGATCGACAACAACGTACGGGTCGCCTTCTACGACGATCGCCTGTTCCTCGAGCTGGTCAACGCGCGGACCAGGCTCGGCTACGTGCCGCTGAAGAAGGGCGCCGACCTGGAGTTCACCGCCAGCAGTCCGCTGGTGGCCATCACCCCCGTCGGCGGCGAGTTCAGGGTCCGCTACGGGAACCGTCGCGTCACCGAGCTCCACCCGCAGCCCTTCGAGTACGACCGCAGCATCGATAGCATCGCCCTGCGTGTCGACGGCCAGCACCGGGAGGTGCGCTTCGGCTCCCTCGTCGACGTGGGCGAGCGCTTCTCGGTCGAGCCGATGCGCGGCTATCGGGTCAACGTCATCGGCTGGCGCAAGCCCGGCGGCGGTGACGAGAGCGGCGCGGAGATACGGCGGCGGGCGCTGGTCGAGCGCTTCTCGGTCGACCGGGCCGCCACCACGTTCCGCGTCGAGGTCTACTCGGGCCGGCGCTTCTCGGGCATGGTGCTCGTGCGTTTCGCCGACGACAAGCGCGCCCGGGCGAGTCAGCTGACGGGCAGTACCTCGTGAGCGGCACCGCGCGCACGAGCGGTGAGCGGCCCGCGGCGGCCTGGAGCCCCGACGGCTGGCGCTCGCGCGACGCGCGGCAGGTGCCCGCCTACCCGGACCCGCAGGCGCAGGCGGCGGTGGAATCCACCCTCGCCGGCTACCCGCCGCTCGTCTTCGCCGGGGAGGCGCGGCGCCTGCGCGAGGAGCTCGCGAAGGTGGCCGCCGGCCGCGCCTTCCTGCTCCAGGGCGGCGACTGCGCGGAGAGCTTCGCGGAGTTCCACCCGGACAACATCCGCGACACCTTCCGCGTGCTGCTGCAGATGGCCGTCGTGCTGACCTTCGGCGCGGCCTGCCCCGTGGTCAAGGTCGGGCGCATGGCCGGCCAGTTCGCCAAGCCGCGTTCCGCGGACGTGGAGGTCCGGGAGGGCACGGAGCTGCCCTCCTATCGCGGCGACATCATCAACGGCATCGAGTTCGAGGCGCGCAGCCGCGCTCCTTCCCCCGAGCGGATGCTCCAGGCCTACGCGCAGTCGGCGTCGACGCTCAATCTACTGCGCGCCTTCGCTCAGGGCGGCTACGCGGATCTGCACCGCGTCCATCGCTGGAACATGGACTTCGTCAGCCGGAGCGCTCCCGGTGGCCGCTACGAGGAGCTCGCCGACCGCATCGGCGAGGCCCTGCGGTTCATGGAGGCCTGCGGGATCACCGCCTCGACGGCGCCGAGCATCCACCAGACCGAGCTCTACACGTCCCACGAGGCCCTGCTGCTCGGTTACGAGCAGGCGATGACGCGCATCGACTCGACCTCCGGCGACTGGTACGACACCTCGGCCCACATGCTGTGGATCGGAGATCGTACGCGGCAGCTCGACGGTGCCCACGTGGAGTTCCTGCGCGGAGTCGCGAACCCCATCGGCCTGAAGGCCGGTCCCACGCTCGCGCCGGACGAGCTGCTCAGGCTCATCGACGTCCTCGATCCTCGCAACGATCCCGGGCGCCTCACGATCATCGCGCGCATGGGTGCGAGCGACGTCGGCGAGCGCCTGCCGGCGCTCGTGCGTGCCGTGGCGCGCGAGGGACGCAACGTGGTCTGGTCCTGCGACCCGATGCACGGCAACATCGTCAAGTCCTCGAGCGGGTTCAAGACTCGCCGCTTCGACAGCGTGCTAGCCGAGGTCAGGGGCTTCTTCGAGGTACACCAGGCCGAGGGGACCTACGGCGGCGGCGTGCACGTGGAGATGACCGGGCAGAACGTGACCGAGTGCGTCGGCGGGATCCAGGCCATCACCGACGAGGAGCTCGGTGACCGCTACCACACGCACTGCGACCCGCGTCTGAACGCGAGCCAGAGCATCGAGCTCGCCTTCCAGGTCGCCGGACACCTGCGCGACGAGCGACCCCGCGTCGCGGAAGAGGGAGGAGAGCCATGAGCATCGATGGTCGGCTGATCGACATCCTCGTGTGCCCGGTCACCAAGACCCCGGTCAAGCCGCTGGGCAAGGACAAGCTCGCGGTGCTCAATCACGCGATCGCTGCCGGGGACGTGACGCGGCGCGATGGCGCCGTCGTCGAGGCGGCGCTCGACGAGGCGCTGGTGACCACCGACGGCAAGACCGTCTACCCCATCGACGACGGGATCCCGGTCATGCTCGAGGAGCACGGCATCGCGTGCTCTCAGATACCTGGCTGGTGAGCCGTTAGCTACTCGCGTCAGAGCCCTCAGCCCGCCCGACGCAGGCTCCGTGCGCGGCGGGCGCCGGCCGCCTCGGCCAGCGCCTCGAGCATGCCGACCGTGTCGTCCCAGCCGACGCAGGCGTCGGTGATGCTCTGCCCGTAGACCAGCGCCTTGCCCGGCTCGACGTCCTGGCGACCGGCGACGAGGTGGCTCTCGATCATCACGCCGGCGATGCTGGGGTTGCCGGAGGCGATCTGGGCCGCGACGTCGCGGCACACGTCCTTCTGCCGCTCGTGCTGCTTGAGGCTGTTGGCATGGCTGAAGTCGATCATCAGCCGCGTCTCGAGCCCGGCCTCCTCGAGCGCCCGCGTGGCGAGCGCGACGCTCCCGGCGTCGTAGTTCGGTTTCGGGCCGCCGCGCAGGATGATGTGCGTGTCCTCGTTGCCGGCGGTGGCGAAGATGGCCGAGCGCGCGGCCATGGTCAGGGCCAGGAAATGGTGCGGATGGCGCGCCGCACGCACCGCGTCGACCGCGATCTTCAGGTTGCCGTCGGTGCCGTTCTTGAACCCGACCGGGCACGAGAGTCCCGAGGCGAGCTCGCGGTGGAGCTGGCTCTCGGTCGTTCGTGCGCCGATCGCGCCCCAGCTGATGAGATCGGTGAGGTACTGGGGCGTGATCAGGTCCAGGAACTCGACGCCGGCGGGCATGCCCGCGTCGCCGAGCGCGAGGAGCAGCCCGCGTCCCCGGCGCAGCCCCTCGTTGATGTTGAAGCTGCCGTCGAGGTCCGGGTCGTTGATGAGGCCCTTCCAGCCCACGGTGGTCCGCGGCTTCTCGAAGTACACGCGCATCACCACCTCGAGGTGCTCGGCGAGCCGCGCGCGTACCTCCGCGAGGCGGCCTGCGTACTCCTCGGCCGCGTCGGTGTCGTGGATCGAGCACGGGCCGGTGATCACCAGGAGCCGGTCGTCCTCACCGTGGAGGATCCGGTGGATCGCCGCCCGGGCGTCGTGGACGGTGCGTGCGGCCGTCTCGGAGACGGGGAACTCGCGGTGCAGCTCGTCGGGGGTGAGCACCTCCCCGATCGAGGCGATGCGCAGGTCTTCGGTCCGGTAGGTCATGGGTCTTCGGGCCTGTCGGGGGCCGCGCTCGGGTCAAACGTCGGAGTTTAATCGCTGACGAGCCCCGAATACGAGGGCGCGCCGCCGTTCACCCCCGCGAGCAGGGGTCTCGCCGGTAGAAGGTGACCAGGGCCCGGTACACGTCCTCGAGCTCGGCGCGCAGCGAGGGCGGGTCCGTGAACAGCCACTCGCTGACGATGGCGAAGAACTCGGCCGGGTCCTCGGCGGCCTGGACCAGGATGTCCTCCGGGTCGAGCTCCGGCGCGTCGTCGCAGAGCGCGGCGAATGCCTCGCTCATCACGCGGGTCCAGCGCTCGCGCTCGCCCGCGTCGGCAATCGGCGGCATGCCGTTCGCCGCACCGTTGAGCATGTCGAGCTTGTGGACGCACTCGTGGATCACGAGGTTGCCCCACTCGGCGCCCGAGGCCGTGCTCTCGACACCCTCCCAGGAGAGCACGATGGGTCCACGGTCCCAGGACTCGCCCGCGAGCTCGCGCGAGCCCTCGTGGACCACGCCGGCCTCGTCGACGAACTCGTGGGGCGTCACGAAGTCGCCCGGATAGACGATCACCGAGCGCCAGCCCTCGTACCAGTCGAGCCCGAGGCCGAGGACAGGAACGCAGGCCTGCGCGGCGATCGTCGCCGCCATCGTCGGCTCGATCTCGAGCCCGCCGGCGCCCTCGAGGCTCTTGCGACCGAGGAAGGCGTCGGCGAGCTGGCGCAGGCGGGCGTTCTCGTCGGCGCCGAGGGCATCGAGCATCGGACAGCGCCAGACGACGTCGGCCCAGGTCTCGTCGCCGATGGGCTGGTGCGGCGTTCGGCGCCAGCTCCAGCTCACGGCGTCCCGTCGCCGTGCCCGTGCGACGGCGCGTCGGTCACCGTCGGTCCGGAGCGCGCGGGTCGAGCGCCGGCCGTGGCGAGCCGGTCACTCTCACTGCCCGGCCAGGCGGGCGAAGACCCGCTCGGCCGCGTCGAGGGTGGCGTCGATCTCCGCCTCGCCGTGGGCGCTGGAGACGAAGCCCGCCTCGAAGGCCGACGGCGCGAGGTAGACGCCTTCGGCGAGCATGCCGTGGAAGAAGCGGTTGAACGCCTCCTGGTCGCAGCCCATCACCTGCCGGAAGCCCGTCACGCGATTCTCCGATGTGAAGAAGACGCCGAACATGCCACCGGCCACGTTGGCGGTGAGCGCGACGCCGTGGGCGCCGGCGCGCTCGACCAGGCCATCGGTCAGGCGCTTCGCGCTCGCCTCGAGCGCCTCGTGGAAACCTTCGCGCTGGACGATGGCGAGGGTCGCGAGCCCCGCGGTCATCGCCACCGGATTGCCCGAGAGCGTCCCGGCCTGATAGACGGGACCGAGCGGTGCGATGTGCTCCATCACGTCCCGGCGCCCGCCGAAGGCGCCGACCGGCATGCCGCCCCCGATCACCTTGCCCAGCGTGGTGAGATCCGGGCGCACTCCGTAGCGCTCCTGCGCGCCGCCGAGGGCGACCCGGAATCCGGTCATCACCTCGTCGAAGATCAGCAGCGCCCCGTGCCGGTCGCAGCACTCGCGCAGCGCCTCCAGGAACCCGTCGACCGGGGGGACGCAGTTCATGTTGCCTGCCACGGGCTCGACGATCACCGCCGCGATCGCATCGCCCTGCGCGGCGAAGGTCTCGCGCACGCCGTCGCCGTCGTTGAAGTCCAGCGTCAGGGTGTGCTGGGCGAGGTCGGCGGGCACGCCCGGCGAGGTCGGCACGCCGAGAGTGAGCGCGCCGGAGCCAGCCTTGACCAGCAGCGAGTCGACGTGCCCGTGATAGCAGCCCTCGAACTTCACGATCCGGTCCCGGCCCGTGAAGCCCCGCGCGAGGCGGATCGCCGTCATGGTCGCCTCGGTGCCGGAGCTGACCATGCGCACCAGCTCCATCGACGGCACCAGCCGGCACACCGTGTCCGCCATCTCGGTCTCCACCGCGGTGGGCGCGCCGAAGCCGAGGCCGCTGCCCACGGCCTCGCGGACCGCCTCGATCACCTCCGGGTGCGCGTGGCCCACGATCATCGGGCCCCAGGAGCCCACGTAGTCGACGTAGCGCCTGCCGTCCTCGTCGACGAGAAAGGCTCCCTCGCCCCGGGCGAAGAAGACCGGCTCGCCGCCGACCGATCGGAACGCCCGGACGGGGGAGTTGACGCCGCCCGGGATCCGGGTCTGTGCGGCGCTGAACAGCTCGGCGGATCGGCTCATCGTCGGTCGACTCCTGGTGGTCTGCTCGTACGTCCTTCCATCAACCCTTGCGCGCCGTGGTCCCAGCCGCCTGCCGCGGGCTTGGTGTTCTCGAACAGGCACGCGTAGCTGCGCGCCGCGCCGCGCACGTCGCGCGCGCCGAACACCCCGCTCACCACGGCGAGGTAGCTCGCGCCGGCGCCGAGGAGGCGCTTGCCGCGCGTTGCGTCGATGCCGCCGATGGCGGCGATCGGAACCTCGAGCTCGGAGCGCGCGACCTCCAGCAGCTCGACCGGGGCCGGCGTGGCCCGCGGCTTGGTCGGCGAGGCGAAGAAGCTCCCGAATGCGACGTAGTCGGCGCCGGCCCGGACCGCCTGGCGCGCGCGCTCGAGCGAGGCGTGGCACGTCGCCCCGACGATGCCACCCGGGCCGAGCGCCTCTCGCGCCTCGCGCACGCTCGCATCGTCGAGCCCGACGTGCACGCCGTCGGCACCGGTCGCCGCGGCGAGCGCCACGTCGTCATTGACGAGGAACGGGATCGCTCGCGCGTGGCACGTCTCGCGAAGCGCTCCGGCCTCGAGCAGGCGACGGTCCGCGTCCGCGCTCTTGTCGCGGTACTGCACGATCCGCGCGCCGCCTTCGATCGCCGCCGCGACCGCCGCGGCCAGCGCGTCGGGACCACCGGCCATCGGCGCGGTGATGGCGTACAGCCCGCGTGCGGGGAGCGCCGGCGCGGAGCCGGCGCTACGGTCGTGCGGTGATGACTCGTGGGCGAGGCTCATGGCTGCCAATTCTACTGCGGCAGCGAGAAGTCCCGCGATGCCGGCGAAGCGGCTGGCCGCCTCCCGACGGGCGACGCGCGGCGCCGGATCTCGGCCCCGCGCACGGCGTGTTCCGGTCGCGGGGAACGTGCGACAATGCGCGCCCTTTGCATCTCCGGGGGGAGACGCATGGTGCCGACTTCGCGGGTGGGGGAGAGCTGATGAAGTCCTACATGTGCGTGATCTGTGGCTTCGTGTACAACGAGGCCGACGGGCTGCCGGACGAAGGGATCGCGCCCGGGACGAAGTGGGAGGACGTCCCGCCGAACTGGGTGTGCCCCGACTGCGGCGCGCGCAAGGAGGACTTCGAGATGGTCGAGATCTGAGATGGTGGAGATCTGAAGGTATAGTCCCGGGGAGAATCCAAGGAGAGCTGCAATGGGCGGACCGACCTTCGTGCAGGCCCTCAGTGCCCGCGAGATCCAGGTGAGCGACGCCGCGCGCGACGAGCTGGTGCGCCTCCTGGCCCAGGAACAGGACGACGAGGTCGACGGGATCAGGATCTACGTCTCCGGCGGCGGCTGCGGCGGCATGAACTACGGCATGGCCTTCGCGACCGGTGCCTCACCCTTCGACAAGCAGCTGAGCATGCAGGGCGTGGACGTGTACGTCGACGCCGTCGCACTCGCCTACCTGCGCGGCGTCGAGATCGACTACGTCGCCGACGATCTCGGTGCCAAGTTCATCTTCAAGAACGCCTTCCAGGCGACCGGCGGCAGCGGGACGTGCGGCGGCTGCGGCGCCGCCCAGGGCTGAGCCCGCGCGCAGCGCACCCCCCCGACCGACGCGGCCGCAACGCGGGCCTGCGTCCTCGCCGACCCGCCGCGCGCCCGCTGCGGGCACGGCGACGGGAGCGGCGAGCTCGACCCTGGCCGGCGCCCACGTCCTGCTCGTCGCGCCGCCCGGCTCCTACCGGATTCGCGCCTACGTCGAAGCCGCCCATCGCCTCGCGCTGCCGCTCACGATCGTATCCGAGGGCAGACACAGCATCGTCCCGGAGGTCGCCGGCGGGGTCGTGGTGGATCTCTCGGACGCGGTCGGTGCCGAGGCGCGGGTGCGCGAGGGTCTGGACGGTGCGCCGGTCGCCGGGGTCGTGGCCACGGACGATGCGACCAGCGTGCTCGCGAGTGTCCTCGCCGCCGCGCTCGGAGCGCCCCACAGTCCGCCGGAGGCGGTCACCATCGCGAGGCGCAAGGATCTCGCCCGCGCGGCCCTCGACGCCGCGGGGATCGCCGGCCCGGCTCACCGGACGATCGACATCCGACGGCCACTCGGGCCACAGCTCCGGGGCGTGCGCCTGCCCTGCGTCGTCAAGCCCCTCGCGATGAGCGCCAGCCGGGGGGTCATCCGCGCCGACGATCTCTCGAGCCTGCACCGTGCCTGCGAGCGGGCCGGTCGCATCGCTGCCACGGCGCCCGATGGCTTCGAGTCCACGCACCTGCTGGTCGAGGACTACATGCCGGGACGCGAGGTGGCCCTCGAGGGATTGCTCTGTGACGGCGAGCTGCGCGTGCTCGCGGTCTTCGACAAGCCAGATCCCCTCGACGGACCGTTCTTCGAGGAGACGTACTACGTGACGCCGTCCCGGCTACCCGGGCGCATCCTCGGGCGCGCGGCCCGGGCGACGGCCGCGGCGTGCCGCGCCTTCGGCCTGACGCACGGTCCCGTCCACGCCGAGCTCAGGGTCCACGGCGAGGCGGTCGGCATCCTCGAGGTCGCCGCCCGCACCATCGGAGGGGACTGCGCGCGCCTGCTTCGCTTCGGCACCGGACTCGGCCTCGAGGAGATCGTGCTGCGTCACGCCGCCGGGCTGCCCGTGGAGATCCAAGCCGCGCGCGGCGCCGCGGGCGTGCTGATGCTGCCCACGCCCCGAGCCGGGGTGCTGCGGCGCATCGAGGGCGTGCTCGGCGCGCGTGCGGTGCCCGGTGTCGAGGAGGTGGTCATCGCCAGGCGCGAGGGATACGAGCTGGTTCCCCTTCCCGAGGGCGGGGACTATCTGGGCTTCGTCTTCGCGCGCGGGGAAGAGCCCGTTGGCGTCGAGGCCGCCTTGCGCGCCGCCCAGGCACGGCTCGAGGTCGTCGTCGCCGACGCCTGGCGGCTCGAGCCGGCGGCGGCACCGGCGCGTGCGCCGGGCGCGATCAACCCTTCTTCGAGCCAGACCTGAACCCCTGGGGCAGGCCGCCGAGATCGCCCTCGCCGAAGAAGAAGCCGAGCATGTGCTGCTCGATGACCTCGATGGTGGCGGGGTCGTAGGTGCTGAGCTGGTTCTCGTTGATGATCATCTGCAGCCGCTCGAGCCACTGCTCCCAGCCCTCGCGCGAGACGTTCTCGTAGATCCGCACCCCCAGCTCGCCGGGGTGCGGGACGTCCTCGAGCCCCTCGGCCTCGCGCTCGAGAACGACGCACTGGACCATTCGTGCCATGGTGCCTCCAGTCGGGTCCCGTGAGATCGAGCGTGCACCGATGGGGACGGTGCCAGACGCGCAGGCTCTCAGAACGGTTTGACGATCACCAGGACCACGATGCCGATCAGGGTGAGCGCCGGGACTTCGTTGATTATCCGGTAGAACCGGTGTCCGTGGCGATTGCGATCGGCGCGGAAGTCCAGCATCAGCTTCCCGCACCACAGGTGGTGCGCCACCTGCACCGCGACCAGGACGAGCTTCGCGTGCACCCAGCCGGCGCCGCCGTAGACCTCCCAGTAGGCGACGAGCAGCCAGGTCCCGAGCACCAGGGCGCCGACGCCGCCGACGTTGGTGATCGCGAACAGCTTGCGCTCCATCACCTTGAAGCGCTCGATGCCCACGCGATCATCGCTCATCGCGTGGTAGACGAAGAGCCGCGGCAGATAGAACAATCCCGCGTACCACATGACCACGAAGATGACGTGGAAGGACTTCAGCCAGAGCATGCGAGCACCCGTACAGGTGACTGGAGACCTCGTCGCCCGCCGGTCGTTCCGTGGCGAGTGCTCATCGCCCCGCCTCGCTCGCCGGCAGCGTGCGAAAGCGGACGCTCGCCTCGATTCCCCCGCGCTCGAGGACTCCCTGCACGCTCTCCGGCGTCACCACGGCGCTGCGCGTCACGAGCACCACCGAGGCGTCGAGCGCGTCGAGCGCGTCGAGCGCCTCGCGGAGCGTCGCCTGCGGGCGAACCGTCGCGAAGGTCCTCGTCGCTTCGGCGAGCTCCAGCAGGTCCACCGCCTGATCCTCCCAGGCGGGCGAGAGCGAGTCCAGCGCCGTCGCGTCCGGCGTGCGCGCGACGCCGACCAGGCGCGAACCGTCGCGCACCAGGATCCACTGCACGCCCCGGGCCGCGACCCGCTCGAGCTCGTGGCGGCGACAAGGCGACTCGAGCGTCGCCGACCGGCGCTCCATCACCGCGCCGACCCCGATGCGTGCGAGCGCCACCTCCGTCGGGTCGTAGCGGTACTCGATGCCACGACTGCGCAGCATGGTGACGAAGACCGAGTCCTCCTTGAACAGGACCCGGCTGGTCAGATTCGCGGTGACGATCGCGATCATGCCGGGCAGGATGATGTTCGGGTTGCCGGTGAGCTCGAGGATCGCGACGAGAGCGGCGAGCGGGGCCTGCAGCGTGGCGCCCATCATCGCGCCCATGCCGAGCGTGGCGTAGAGGCCCGGCGAGCTGCTCGCGTCGGGAACCAGCGCGTGGCCGAGGATGCCGAGGGCGCCGCCAGCGGTCGCGCCGATCACCAGCGTCGGGCCGATCAGCCCGCCCGGCACGCCGAGACCGATGCACAGCGCGGTCGCCAGGAGCTTGCACAGGGCGATGAGCGCGAGGGCGCCGAGGCCGAGCTGGCCGAGGAGCGCGAGCTCGACGGTGTCGTAGCCGATCCCCATCACCTCCGGCGCGACGCCGGCGAAGGCCGCGGTGCCGAGCCCCGCGAGGAGCAGCCGCGGCGCGAGGCCGATGCCCTCGAAGCGGCCCTCGAGCCAGACGATCGCACGGATGAACAGCGCCGCCAGGGTGCCGACGGTCGCGCCGAGCAGCACCATGTACGGGATCTCCAGCAGCGAGGCCATCTGCATCGTCGGGAACACCAGCCCGCTGCCGCTGCCGAGGACTGCCCGTGAGAGCGTGGTCGCCACCACGGCCGCGATCAGCACCGGGGTGAAGCCGATGATGGAGTACTCCATCAGCACCACCTCCATGGCGAAGATGACGCCCGCGAGCGGCGTGTCGAAGGACGCTCCGATCCCGGCTGCGGCGCCGCAGGCGACGAGGACCCGCAGGTTGTTGTTCGGCAGCCGGAGCCACTGGCCGAGCAGGCTGCTGCTGGCCGCGCCGACGTGGATCACCGGCCCCTCCCGGCCCACGGACAGGCCGCTGCCGACCGCGAGGATCCCGGCGGCGAACTGCACGGCAGCGTTGGCGAGCGGCAGCCGGCCGGCGTTCCGGGCGAGCGCGCTCATCACGTGGACCACGCCGACGGCGCGCCGCGGGGCGTCGACCGCGACGAGGAGCGCTGCGACGGCGAGCGCCCCGCCCACCGGGAGCGCGATGCGGCCGATCGGGCCCAGGGCCTCGAACGCCTCGCTGCGCGGCAGGAGCCCGAGCAGGACCGGGCCGCGCTCCGAGAGCCAGTGGAAGGCGACGATCACCACCGCCGTCACCGCACCGCTCGCGGCCCCGAGGATCGCCAGCGGCACCACCGCCTCGGCCCGTGCCAGGTGCTCCCGGAGGGGCTCGAGGAGCTTCACCGGACGGCCTCGCCGGGCCGCGCAGTGAGGCTCAATCGTATGGAATTCAACGCGTTGACAACCATCGGAACAGCAGTCTACGCTCAACAGCAGACGCTAGAACAGACGGTCATGGGAGCGACGACGACCAGGGCGACACGGAGCGGCTTCGGCCGCTTTTTTCTTTGCGGCGCGGGCGCCGTGACGGGTCCTGCGCGCGGCCCGACCCGCGGCGCGCCGTGACGCGCCTGGAGATCGTTCCGCGCCGGCGCCTGCGCGGCGCGCTCCATGCGGTCCTGGTCGCGGTGGTGCTCGGCACCTCGGGATACCTGCTCTTCGTGCGCGAGGACCCGAGCGTCGAGACCCCACCGGGCCTGCTCGCATCGCGGACCGCGATGCGCGAGCAGATTGCCGCGCTGCTCGAGGAGCGCGAGACGCTGCAGCGGCGCGTAGCCGTGCTCGAGCGCGAGCAGCAGATCGAGCGCCGGGCCTACGAGGAGGTCGAGCGCCACCTCGTCGAGCTCCAGGGCGACGTGCTCGACCTGCGCGAGGATGTCGCCTTCTACGAGGCCATCGTCTCGTCGCCCGCGAAGAAGCATCTCAGCATCCAGACCCTGCACCTCACCCCCCAGGGACTGGGCAACGCCTGGCGCTTTCAGGTGGTGCTAACCCGCAACACCAAGATCAGCGATAATGTCCTCGCCGGCCGGGTCAGGCTCGCGGTGCACGGGGAGCACCAGGGCAGGGCCCAGCATCTGACCCTGTCGGACCTGAGCGCGGATCGGGTGGGCGCCCTCGAGTTCCAGTTCCGTTACTTCCAGAGGCTCGAAGGGCGGCTCATCCTGCCCCCGGACTTCGTGCCGCAGCGGGTGGTCGTGCAGGCTGCGGAGAAGGGGGCCGACGGACCGCCCGTGGAGCGCGAGTTCGATTGGCCGACGGCGCTGACCGCCCGTGCCGGTGAGCTGATTCACCCTGCTGGTTCGCCCCGCTGATTCGCGAGGACTATGCATGTTCGGCAAGGACAAGAAGATCAAGACGTCGAAGCTCGATACGCTGATCGGTCGCCACTCCGAGCTCTACGGTGACGTGCGCTTCAGCGGCGGGCTGCACGTCGACGGCACGGTCAAGGGCAACATCCTCGCCGAGGAGGATCCCGCCGGGTCGTTGACGGTGAGCGAGCACGGGACCGTGGAGGGCGAGGTGCGGGTCCCGAACATCGAGCTCGACGGTGTGGTCGTGGGGGACGTCTACGCGAAGCAGCACATCGTCCTGTATGCGAATGCTCGTGTGACCGGGAACGTGTACTACAACCTGATCGAGATGACCGTGGGGGCGGAGGTGAACGGGAATCTGGTGCATCAGGTCGAGGAGGTGGAGTCTCCTCTGAAGCTCGGCCACGGAGGTACGCTTGAGGTGGCAGAGGAATCGTGAGGCCGGCTCGTGGTCATGGAGCCGGTTCAGACCTGAGGAGCGAGACGATGAGCGAAGCGATGGCTCCGGCGGTGGAGATCACGGCGAACGCCGCCCGCAAGGTGAGCGAGCTGGTCGCGCGCGACGGCAATCCCAACCTGATGCTCCGCGTCTACATCGAGGGCGGGGGCTGCTCGGGCTTCCAGTACGGATTCTCCTTCGACGAGGAGGTCCAGGAGGGAGACACGACCCTCGAGATCGATGCCGTGCGCGTGATCGTCGACCCGATGAGCCTCCAGTACCTGACGGGGTCGAGGGTCGACTACAAGGAGGACCTGCAGGGCTCGCGCTTCGTCGTCGAGAACCCGAACGCCGCGACCACCTGCGGCTGCGGGGCCTCGTTCTCCATCTGAGCCGCCGCGCCAGCCGCGCGACTCAGCCCCGGTACAGTGCGCCCAGGACCGCCGCGCGGCGGGCGCCGGTCACCGACGCGATGTCGACGATCTCGGCGGCGAGCGTGCGCGAGGCCAGCCACGCGAAGGCCACGGCCTCCATCCAGTCCGGGTCCACGCCCGCGTGCGAGGTCGTCGCTACGGCCCGGGGACGCATGTGCGCCACGAGGGCGTCCATGAGCACCGGATTGTGGGATCCGCCGCCCGCGATCAGGACCTCCTCGGCCCAGGGCGCGTGGCGCTCGATCGCCCGCGCTGCGCTGAGCGCGGTGAGCTCGCAGAGCGTGCGCTGGACGTCGCGCGGCGCCGCCTCCGGCGCGGACGCGGCGAGGCGCTTCTCGAGCCAGGGCAGGTCGAACAGCTCGCGGCCGGTGCTCTTCGGCGGGGCTCGCTCGAAGTAGGGCTCGGCGAGCGAGGCCTCGAGCAGCGCCTCGATCACCCGGCCACCGCGCGCCCAGGCCCCGTCGACATCCATCGGGGAGCCGAGGTGGCGGCTGCACCACGCGTCGAGGAGCGTGTTGCCCGGTCCCGTGTCGAAGCCGACGACAGGTGCCGCGGGGTCCGCGGGCAGCAGCGTCGCGTTGGCGATGCCGCCGACGTTCAGCACCACGCGACCGTGCCCGGCGCGCAGGCACTCGGCGTGGAAGGCGGGGGCGAGCGGCGCTCCCTCGCCTCCGAGCGCGACGTCGATGCGACGGAAGTCGGCCACCACGGTGATGCCCGTCGCCGCGGCGATCCGGTTCGGGTCGCCGAGCTGCACGGTTAGCGGCAGCTCCGCGCCGGGGGCGTGCAGCACCGTCTGGCCGTGACACCCGATCGCCGCGACCTCGTGGCGTCCCACGCTCGCCCGGCCGAGCAGCGCCTCGACCGCCTGCGCGTAGAGCAGCCCCAGCTCGGCGTCCACGCGCCAGGCGCTGCTCGCGGGCGCCGCGCCCTTCGAGGCGATCAACGAGTGGATCTCTGCGCGGAGCGCGTCCGGGATCGGCCAGGCGAGCGCCTCGACCAGACGCGGCGTCCCGGCGCCGAGCTCGACGAGCGCCGCGTCGACGGCGTCGACGCTGGTGCCCGTCATCAACCCGACGAAGAGCGCCATCTGCCTGCTTCGCTCAGGCCGGCGCCCGCCGCCGGGCGCTCCCTGTGCGCGGTGGTTGGAGGGCGCGCCGGCTCAATCGCGCACGGCGAGGACGGTCCTCGAGACGGTGTCCAGCCGCGCGAGCAGCGGCGCCGACTGGGCCCTGAAGTCCGCGGCCAGCGATTTGGCGATCGGCGCCGCCGGCGGCAGCTTGATCCGTAGCGGGTCCTTGTGGACCCCGCGCACGCGGAACTCGTAGTGCAGGTGCGGGCCCGTGGCGAGGCCCGTCGTCCCGACGTAGCCGATCACCTGGCCCTGGCGCACGCGGCGCCCCCGCTTGATCCCGCGGCCGTATCGTGACAGGTGCGCATAGAGCGTCGAGCGCGCCGAGCCGTGCTGGATCACGACGGTCTTGCCGTAGCCCCCGCGGCGCCCGGCGAACTCGACCCTGCCGTCTCCAGCCGCTCGCACCGGCGTGCCCCTCGGCGCCGCGTAGTCGACCCCGCGGTGGGCGCGGATCCGGTGCAGGATCGGGTGCCTGCGCCCGTGCGAGAACCTCGAGCTGATGCGCGTGAAGTTCACCGGCGAGCGCAGGAAGGCCTTGCGCATGCTCTTGCCGTCCGGTGAGTAGTACTCGGCGTGCCCGTCCGGGTCGACGAAGCGCACCGCGCGCAGGACCCGGCCGCGGTTGACGAACTGCGCAGCGAGGATCGGTCCGTCGGACCGCTTCTCGCCGTTGACGTAGCGCTCCTCGTAGATCACCGAGAAGCGGTCCCCGGAGCGGATGTCCAGGGCGAAGTCCACGTCCCAGCCGAAGATCTCGCCCAGCTCCATGATGGTCTTGTCGGTGAGCCCGGCACGCTGACCGGCGAGAAACAGCGAGGACTCGATGCTGCCGCTCGCCGAGGCCTGCCTGTGCTCGACCGGCGTGTCCACGACCCGCTCGCGGAATCCTTCCGGCCCGCGCTCGAGGTGCAGCGTCCGCAGCTCGTCGAGGGGCACGACGAGGCGGCCGATGGCGCCGGTCTCGTCCGCGTGGACCTCGATGTTCTGCCCGGGGCGCAGCCGGGTGAGGCCCTTCGCGTGCGTGCCGGCCGAGAGCAGCTCGGGGAGATCGGCAACGCGAAGGCCCCGCGCCCTGAAGATCGCGTAGAGCGAGTCGCCCCTGCCGACGGTCACGGCCTGCGGGATGTAGCCCGCGCTCTGGATCGCGGGCTCTTCGGAGGTGGCGACCGGCGCGGGCGCAGATGCGTCCTCGACCCGCGCGAACCGGACCTCCTCGACCTCGAGGTCCTCGACCTCGACCTCCTCGACCTGGATTGCGTCGAGCTCGGACCGGGTCACCGCCGGCTCGCCCTCGACGCGCCGCAGCGCGATCGTCTGCAGCTCGACCTGGACATCGGCGCCCGCGATCGGGGCCACGGATGCCGTCGCCGGTCCCGCCGAGGTGGGCGACCCGAGCAGGCGCGCGGGCAGCGCGTCCCAGCTCACCACGTCGCTCGCGAAGCGCCCGCGCTCTCGTCGAACCAGCAGGGCGCGCCCGTCCCGGCGCTCGAGGGCGATGGCATCGATGCGTCCTTCGGGCTCGGCCGCGATGATCAACCGCTGGCCCGGACGCAGCCTGGAGAGCGCCTTGGTGCGCCGGTCGAGGCGCACGATGGAGAGCATGTCGGCCTGCGAGAGACCGTGCCGCTTGAAGATGACGTAGAGCGACTCCCCCTCGGCCACGCGTACGTCATGGCGCTCGACCGGGGCGGGGCGCGCCGCGGCGGGATCGCCGGCGGCTCCCGCTGGCGCCGCCTCCCCGTCGGCTACCGGCGCCGGGGAGCCTTCCGCCGTCGGCGCGGGGGCGTCGGGCGCGGCGGTCGTCTCCGGCGCGCTCGCCGCGGCGAGCGCCCGCGCAGCGTCCTGCGTCGACGAGGCGGACTCGGCGAGGAGCGCGGGGGTCGCGGCGCGCGCGGAGGCGGCGAGCTCGACATCCTCTGCCGCTTCCGAAGTTGCCGCTTCAGGCTTTGCCGCTTCCTCGCTCGGGAGCGCGAGCGGGACCACGGTGCGTGTCCCGTCGGCGGGGTCGTCGCCCGCGTCCCGCGAAGAGGGCGCGAGGGCGAGCGCGCCGAGGAGCAGCGCAGCCGAGCCGATGACCAGCGGCCACCGCCAGACCGGGCCGCGACGTGCTCGATGCACGATATCGAGTCTCCCCTCGACTCGTTCGTGGGGCCGGCTACAAGACGCCCACTCCGAACTGGAGCCGGAACTCATATATGAGACGTAGGTCGCTGATTAGTAGTTATTATTCGTGGAGTGAAGATAGCTCGCGGCGATGCCGTGGTCAACGTGCCCCGGGCAGGGTGCTGTGCTACCCTCCGCGCCCCCCGATGGACTCCCTAGCGATCATCAAGCGTGGCGCCGAGGAGCTGCTCGTCGAGCACGAGCTCGTCGAGCGCCTGCGTGCCGGCCGCCCGCTGCGGGTGAAGACCGGCTTCGACCCGACGGCCCCGGATCTGCACCTCGGGCACACGGTCCTCGTGAACAAGATGCGCCAGTTCCAGGACCTCGGTCACCACGTGATGTTCCTGATCGGTGACTTCACCGGGCTCATCGGTGATCCGTCCGGACGCAGCGCGACGCGCAAGCCGATGAGCCGGGAGGAGATCGAGGCGAACGCCGAGACCTACCGCGAGCAGGTGTTCAAGATCCTGGACCCGGATCGCACCGAGGTCTGCTTCAACTCGACCTGGATGGAGTCCCTCGGAGCGCGCGGCATGATCGAGCTCGCCGCGCGCCACACCGTGGCGCGGATGCTCGAGCGGGACGACTTCTCCAAGCGCTTCCGCGGCGGGCAGCCGATCGGCGTCCACGAGTTCCTCTATCCCCTCGCGCAGGGCTACGACTCCGTGGCGATGCGTGCCGACGTCGAGCTCGGCGGCACGGATCAGAAGTTCAACCTGCTCGTAGGGCGCCAGCTGCAGGAGCAGTACGGGCAGCCGCCGCAGATCGTGCTGACGATGCCGATCCTCGAGGGTCTCGACGGCGTGCAGAAGATGTCCAAATCGCTGGACAACTACGTCGGCATCAGCGAGCCGCCGGAGGAGATGTTCGGAAAGATCATGCGGATCTCCGACGAGCTCATGTGGCGGTACTACGAGCTGCTGTCCCTCGACACCGATCTCGACGAGCTCGCCCGGATGCGCGCGAGCGCGGACCGAGGCGAGATCAACCCGCGGGACTGCAAGGTGCGGCTCGGGCTGGAGATCGTCGGCCGGTTCCACGGCCCGGCGGCGGCGCGCGGGGCGAGCGAGGCCTTCGAGCGCAGGTTCCGCCACGGCGAGATCCCCGAGGAGATGCCCGAGCTCGAGCTCCACGCCCCTGCCGGCGCGCTGCCGATCGCGAACCTGCTCAAGGACGCCGGGCTCACGAGGAGCACCTCGGAGTCGATGCGCATGCTCAAGCAGGGCGCGGTGCGGGTCGACGGCGAGCGGGTCGGGCCCGAGCCCTTCCAGATCGATGCGCCCTCGGATCACGTCTACCAGGTCGGCAAGCGGCGCTTCGCCCGGGTGTCGCTGCGCCCCTGAGACCGGGCCCCGGGCTGGCGGGCTGGCGGCCCCCGAGGGACCGGCCCGTGATTCGCCCCGCGCTGGCCCGCATTCGTGGTCGGTCGAGCGGCTAGCCGGCCGACGCCCGGGTAGCCCGGTACGGGCTACGGGGACACGCCGTGAATACGTCCATGTAGGCTCGACGGCCGCATCCCTGCGGCCGACGGTCCCCGCAACCCGCACCGGACCGGCTTGATCCGAACACCTGCGCCGGCCCGCGACGGGGGGCGCCGGGCGGTCGCGGATCGGGCGCCCGGCGGGCCCTCGCCCGGCGCGGCGCGAGGTTCCCTCCGGCGGGCGGGAAAACTGCTTGACGAGCCCCCTTCCCGCTGTATAATGCGCGGTCTTCGTCGGGCTGCCCGCCCGGCTCGCTCTCTAAAAATTCAGGATAGGTAATCTGTGTGGGCGCTTGCGCCGGGTGTACGCCCTACACCCAATATCGGCGCAACGCCGTCTCCCGATACCCAAGGGAGACACCAAGCATCTCGCTTCGGCGAGAGGCCTGGGTTCCGTCGAGCAAGATCAGGTCACGTTCGCGTGACCGAGCACTTCAACTGAAGAGTTTGATCCTGGCTCAGATTGAACGCTGGCGGCATGCTTAACACATGCAAGTCGAACGGCAGCGCGGGGAGCTTGCTCCCTGGCGGCGAGTGGCGGACGGGTGAGTAACGCGTAGGAATCTGCCCAGTAGTGGGGGACAACCCGAGGAAACTCGGGCTAATACCGCATACGCCCTACGGGGGAAAGCGGGGGATCTTCGGACCTCGCGCTATTGGATGAGCCTGCTACCGATCGTCGCCTTGGTGGGCCATTACCCCACCAACAAGCTAATCAGACGCAAGCTCATCCAATAGCGAGAGGTCCGAAGATCCTCCGCTTTCACCCGTAGCGCGTATGCGGTATTAGACAGAGTTTTCTCGGGTTGTCCACAATT
>CAJIAT010000020.1_pt1 | contig 24669 bp, 20 predicted proteins | sample 9199161 | NCBI WGS metagenome assembly CAJIAT01 (sample SAMEA7708281, study PRJEB35096) | sediment metagenome | biome: marine neritic benthic zone biome [ENVO:01000025]; feature: sediment [ENVO:00002007]; material: shallow marine sediment [ENVO:03000034] sea grass bed [ENVO_01000059] ... | reverse complement strand
GCCGACGTGGTCCGTCGTCCGGTTCGCTGCGCGTCTGGGGAAGCCCGCGATCTCGAATGGCGCGTCGTGAGGCTCGAGGCCGAGGACAGTGCGACGGAGGACGCGCTGATGGTCGGCCTCGACGTGACCGAGCAGCTACGCGCGGACAAGGACGTCCGCGAGGCGCGCCTCGAGCTCGAGCGGGTCACCCGCGCGAACACCCTGGGCGAGCTTTCGGCTGCGCTCGCGCACGAGCTCAACCAGCCGCTCGCCGCCATCCTCAGCAACGCCCAGGCGGCGCGGCGCTTCCTGCGGCGAGAGCCGCCCGACACCGACGAGGTGGAGGACATTCTCGAGGACATCGTGCGCGACGACAAGCGCGCCGGCGACGTCATCGGGCGACTTCGATCGCTCCTTGGCAGGAGCCCTTCGGAGCGGGAGCCGTCGTCTGTCAACGACCTGGTGAGGGACGTCGCATCCATCGTGGATTCGGAGGTATTCGAGCGCGGAGCCAGTCTGCGAACAGCCCTCGCAGCGGAGCTCCCGCCGGTGTCAGTCGACCGGATCGAGCTGCAGCAGGTCCTGATCAACCTCGTCCTCAACGGCCTCCAGGCGATGACGCCCGTGCCGGAAGACCGCCGGATCTTGGAGCTGTCGACCGAAGGCAACGCCGAGCACGTGCGCATCGTCGTGCGCGACCGTGGCCCCGGGGTCGCGCCGGACAGGCGTCGCGCGATCTTCGAGCCATTCGAGACCACGCGTAGCGGAGGCCTCGGAATGGGGCTCGCCATCTGCCGGCGCGTCATCGACGCCCACGGCGGGCGAATCGAGGTCGACAACCACCCCGAGGGCGGTGCCCGTTTCACCGTCCGCCTGCCGGCCGCGGGCACGAGGGAGATGGTGAAGCGTGCATGAAAACCGCCCCGTGGTCTTCGTCGTCGAGGACGATCCGTCTGTACGTGAGGCGATCGCCCGGCTGATGCGATCCGCCGGCTTCGAGGCCGAGGTCTTTCCCTCGGCCGAGGCCTTTCTCGCTCGCAAACCGCGGCACGGTCCCGCTTGCCTGCTCCTCGACGTGAACCTCGTCAGCATGGACGGCACCGAGCTGCACGCCCAGCTCAGCGATGCGGGCTCGACGCTGCCAGTGGTGTTCCTGACCGGCCGAGGCGATATTCCAATGAGCGTGCAGGCGATGAAGCTCGGCGCGTTCGACTTCCTCACCAAGCCCGCCGATGACGAAGATCTGCTCGCCGCGGTACGTGGCGCCGTGGAGCTACACGAGCATCGGCTGCGCGAAGATGCCGGTATCGCCAGAGTGCGTGAGCGGGTCGCTAGCCTGTCGCCGCGAGAGCTCGAGGTAATGCGTTGCGTCATCAGTGGTGCGCTCAACAAGCGCGTCGCCGCGCATCTCAGCATCGCCGAGCAGACCGTCAAAGTGCACCGAAGGCAGGTCATGGCGAAGATGGAGGCGGACTCACTCGCCGAGCTGGTGCGCCTGTGCGAGCTCGCCGGCGTCAAGCCCGACGTCGTCCCTTAGTTCTGGCCCACCCCGTTTGCACCAAGGTGCAATAGCCATTCAGGGGCTGGGTCGCCGATGATATCTGTTCATGGCGCGCATGCTCGCAGAGGGGCCCGATGGACGAGGCGCTGGTCCACATCGTGGAGGACGACGAATCGGTCCGCAACGCCCTCGGACGTCTCTTCCGGTCCGCCGGCCTCGAGGTGCAGCTGCACGGTTCCCTGGGCGATTTCCTCGACCGCTTCACTGCCAATTGCCGCGCCTGCGCCGTCGTCGATATTCGCCTCGGGCACGACAACGGCCTGGATCTTCCGGAGCTGCTCGCGCGCTCGGGGCGGTCTGTCCCCATCGTCTTCATCACCGCACACGACGCGCCGGAGGTCCGCGACCGCGCCATGAGCGCGGGCGCGGTCGCCTACCTCACCAAGCCCGTAGACGAGCACGCGTTGCTCGGCGCCGCCCGCGAGGCCCTCGAGCGCTGCAAGGCGCGATAGCCCCGCCGCAGCCTGGCCACGCGGCTCCCCGACTCATGCCGCGGGCGAGCGGAGCGTCTGCCAGCCACCTTCACGAGCCGGCAACCCGGGCTACACAGGTAGTCGACGGGCCCGCCCCCGGGCTTCCGCGGTGTCCCGCGTAGCGGTCGCGAGTGGCCGCGTGATCTCGCGAAGGTGTCCCTGAAACCCGTCGGCTCCAGTACAGCCGCATCCTGTGCCGTGTCAGCTCGAGACCCGAGACTGCGATACGTTGGCATTGGCCATCGCTGCGCGCGAACAGCTCGCGGGCGTGCGAATTGCCCCCTGCGCGCGTGGCATGAGGCGCCTTCCCATCCCGAAGCGGCGTCGCCCAATCATTGACTATTGAACCAAGGTTCAATTGCCGCCTCAGACCCTCCCGCGCTATCAAGACATCGCGGCCTTGGTACATGCATGGTAGCCGAAGCTCATCGACAGGAGGCAACATGAGCGAACAGGTAGGGAGCTCGGCGCCGGCCGCGAGTGGGTGGCGCCTGCAGCTGGGCGGGGCGATGTTCGCGTTGAGCATCCTGCTGCCAGCGATCGGCGTGCCCCTCGTTGCATCGATGGACCTTGCCGGAGGGCAGGCGGCTACGTTCTCCGGGGCATTGCTGGTCGCCGCGGAGCTCACCGGCCTCGGCGCCGTTGCCGTCATGGGCAAGAGCGGCTATCAGTTCATCAAGGGCCGCCTTCTCGCCTTTCTCAGACGCCACGGCCCGCCAAGAGCGGTCAGCCGCGCCCGCTACAGGGTCGGCCTCGTCATGTTCGCAGTTCCAGTGCTCTTCGGCTGGGGCTCCTTCTACGTCCTCGGGCCGATCCTCGAGTTCGGCATCGACCCGCTCGTCGCCGGTCTCTCCGGCGACATTTTGCTGCTCGCGAGCCTGTTCGTCCTCGGGGGTGAGTTCTGGGACAAGGTGCGCTCGCTCTTCGTGCACGATGCTGCGGCCGTGTTCCCGCGCGACCTAGCGGCGAGCGGGCGAGTAGAGGGGGCGGGCTAGTGTCGTGCTCCGTACTCCTGGGACGGTACCAGTCGACACGGAATGGGCAGGTCGGCACCCCTTGAACACACGCCGTATCGCGGGCGCGTTGAGCAGTTCGAGTTGGAGCTTACGGAAGGGTTCACCCAGGGAAGGCGGAGTCCATAACCTTACAGGGCCAACCGGCCTATCGAAGCCGCGATGCACTGGGACATGCGGCAAGCAAGGGAGGGACTCGTCCGAGGCGGATCTAGAGAACGCTCCTCACGGGGCTCGTCGACGGATTCTTCATCCTGTTGCCGGTCCTGATCGCCTACTTGATGGTCGGCCAGCTCTTCGACCTTCTGATGACGCCGACGACGCCGATCACCGATGTCATCCCCGGGACCTTCTTGTCCGACGAGAGCGGCGCTCGACGGCTGCTCTCTTGCTGGTCGGGATCTTCCTGCTCGTCGGTCTCCTCGGGAGGACTCACCCGGCGCGTCGTTTCGGGAGCTGGCTCGAGAGCACCTTTCTCGACCGCTTGCCGCCCTACTCCGTCCTGAAGAGCCTCTCGCAGCGCGTCGGCGGCAAGCACGAGGCAGAGAAGCTACAACCGGCGTTGCTCACCGTCGCGCCGGAGACTCGCATGCTGGTCGCGATCGTCGAGGAGCTACCGAACGACCAGCTCACCGTTTTCGTGCCCCTGGCCCCGACGCCGGCGTATCGAGGCAGTACTCGTGCCGGATTCCCCGCCCGGGCCGGATTCGAAGGAGGCCGCCGTCGCGTCACAGGCGGTCGGCGATCGCGGCGCTGGACCGGCGTCGTCCGCCCAGCTGCCGATCGCCCGGACGTACGAGAGACGACGCCGGTGCGGATCCATCGTAGGGCTCGGGGTGAGGGGCGCGCGGTCCGGCGGGAAGCCCCGGTCCGCGACGCCCGGCGCCGCTGAACGGTCACCGGCTCCCGGCGCGCGCATGATCGAAACCCTCTACCTCTACCTGATCCAACCGATCGAGTCGGTCATGCGGTCGACGCTCGAGCTGACGTACTTCACCAGCCACTCCTACGGTGCCGCGGTGGTGCTGCTCGCCGTGTTCGTGAGCCTCGCCACGCTGCCGCTGTACGCCATGGCCGAGGCGGCGCAGCACAATGACCGGCGGATACGGGCGGCGCTGGCGCCCTCGCTCACACACATCCGACGCGCGTTCCGTGGTCAGGAGCGGTTCTTCATGGTCCGGACGCTGTATCGCCAGCATGGGTACCATCCGGTTCTGGGGTTGCGCGCGAGCCTCGGCCTGCTCGTACAGGTTCCGTTTTTCATCGCAGCCTTCCTGCTGCTACGTGATCACCCGCCGCTCGCCGGCGTGTCGTACCTGTGGTTCGACGATCTCGCGCGACCGGACGCGCTGGTCGCTCTCGGCCCGGTGCCGGTCAACGTCATGCCGCTCGTGATGACGGCGGTGAGCCTGTGCGCGGCCCACCTGTACACGGACGCGCTCGATCGGCGCGAGCGCATCCAGCTCTATGCGCTGGCCGTGCTGTTCCTGGTCCTGCTGTACGACTCGCCGGTCGCGCTGGTGCTGTACTGGACGGTCAACAACCTGTTCGCGCTAGGCAAGCAGTTGCTCGCGCGGCGCGCCGCCCAGCTGCCGTTGTTGCCGGCCTTCGGGCGCCTCACCGCGGCGCTGACGCCGGGTTCCCCCGTGCTCGTCGCACTGGTGGTGCTGGTTGCCGTCGCCACCCCGCTGCAGCTTCGCCATGCGGTGCCGGGTCCGCTCGGGACGGCGCTCGACGTGGTCAGCCTGGGAGTGCTGCTCTATCTCAGCCTGCTGGCGGTCGGCGCCCTGGTCCGGTCGTTCCGGCCGACCCCGCTCGGCATCGGCGTCGCCGTGCTCATCGTCCTGCTCTACCTCGCCACCGTCGGGGTGGCGTTCAACGTCCTCGGAGCGCACGACGTCGCCCAGGCGCTCGGGCACCAGCGGAACCGGATCTGGGTGGGCCTCACGCTGGTGACCGTCGGCGCGCTGGCGGGCCGGTTCTCGCTGCCCGACGGCCCACCGCTGCTCTCGGTCGACGCGCCGTTGCGCCTGTCGTTGCTGGCCGGGGCGGTTCTCGTGGCGGTGCTGTGCGTGTACGCGCCGGTGAGCCTGCTCGTGTCGGACCCGACCGCGCTCACCGTCACCCTCCCGGAGCTGCTCTCGGGCACCGTGGTGCTGGCCGGGATCGCGCTGGCCGCCGTGGTGGTGACGTACTTCGCGCTCGCTCCTCGGCTGCGGAGTTGCTACGCGCTGCCGCTCACCGTCGCTGCCGCCCTCGGGTGTCTCTACACGTTCGTGCTGGTCGGCGAGTTCGGCAGCATCGATCACTTCGTCCTCGACCGGTCGCCGGCGCTCACCGCCCGGCGCATGCTGGCGGACGTGGTCGCCGTCTCGCTGGTGGTCGCGCTGGTGGGCTGGGCGTTCTGGCGCAACCACTCCCGGGCGATGTCCCGCCTGCTGGCGATCGCGCTCGTGAGCACGCTGGCGGTGGCGGGGCATCGGCTCGCGCAGCTCGACGGGACGGCGGGAGAGGCCCAGCGTCCCATGAGCGCCGACGGTCTCGGGCTCGCCCCATTGCCGCCGTACAACGAGCAGCTGCTCGGCTATACGCGAACCGGCAGGAACGTCGTGGTGGTGATGCTCGATGCCTTCAACGCCTACACGCTGCCGGTGACGTTCGAGCGCGAGCCCGAGCTGCGCGAGCGACTGGACGGGTTCACCTGGTTCCGCAACGCGCTCGCGCCGGGGTACGTGACCGCCCTCGGAGAACCCGCGATCCACGGCGGTCACCGCTACACGGCTGTCGCTATCCGGGCGCGGGAGTACGAGAGCCTCACCGACGAGAGCGCGATGGGCTACCGGGTATTCGCGGACAGCTCCGCCGAGGCCGGCTACGAGGTGAGCCTGGCGGGCGTGCAGCACGTGCGCTGCGACCGGATCGTCGAGGCCGTGCGCTACCCGCCGGTGACCTGCACCGGCAACGAGTACGAGGACGACTACGTGCGAAGCGTGGCCTGGCCCGGCCGCGAGGACGTGTCGCTCCTCGACGGCACGGAGATCGATGTCCGCCGGGTCGACCAGCGTCTGGTGCTGACGGCAGTCGGCGTGTTCCGCGCGGCCCCGTTCGCCTTGAAGGAAGCCGTGTACAGCGAGGGGACCTGGATGGGCACCTACCCGCACGCACAGAAGCACGTCGACGAGTCGAAGCACGCCGCGCGGGACCTCGTGGGACTCTACGCCCTGTCACGCGCCGGCGTCGTCACCGACGCCGAGCGGAGCACCTTCAAGTACATCCAGAACAACACCACGCACCGCCCGTTCTACATCACGCCCGACACCTGCCTGCCCTCGCTCGCCCAGTCGGACGACGAGGTCGCCAGGGACTGCGCGCTGCGTCTCGTGGCCGACTGGGTCGAGTGGCTCGATGCGCACGGGGTCTACGAGAACACCATGATCGTGCTGGTCTCGGATCACGGCTCCCGGCGCCAGTTCGGCAACGCGCTGGGCGTTCCACTGACGCGCACCAACGCGCTGCTCATGGTCAAGGACTTCGGAGAGCGCGGGCCGCTCGTCGTCGACGACACGTTCATGTCGAGCGCTGATGTGCCGGCGATCGTATGCTCGGCGATCGGCGGCTGTCCCGGGATCGTCCCTGACCCGCGCGGCAACACCGAGCCGCGCACGCTGTACTTCGTCATGGGCAGCAACAAGCGCAACGAGAAGCGGGTGAGCGACGAGAACGTCGTCTACGCGGTCGAGGACAGCATCTTCGATCCGAGCAACTGGCGGGTGGTCGAGTGACCCGGCTGGTCCCGTTCGCGCTGCTCGTGTGCGCGGCCGACGCGTCGGCCTATCTCGACCCGGGATCCGGCAGCCTGCTCTTCGCCTCGATCTTCGGCCTCTTCGCGACCGCGTTCTTCGTGCTGCGCTCGACCGTGCACCGGCTGCTGGGCCTGCGCGGCCGCGGCCGGCGGAGCCGCGAGGCCGCTCACGGGATCGTGTGCTACGCCGAGGGCGGTGAGTACTGGTCGACCTTCCGGCCGCTGGTCGCGGCGCTGAACCGGCTCGGACACGGCGTGACCTACCTCACCTCCGACCCGGCGGACCCGGCGCTGATGCACGCTCGCGACGACTTCGATGTGCGCTACATCGGCCGCGGAAGCCGCGCTCACGCATACCTCAACTTCCTGGAGGCGGCCGTGTGCATCTCGACCACGCCGGGGCTGGACGTCCTCCAGATCAAGCGCTCGCCCGGCGTCGACCGTTACGTGCACGTCGTGCACTCGGCGATGGACGTGCACACGTACAAGCTGTTCTCGTTCGACTACTTCGACGCGGTGCTGTGCGCCGGCCAGCACCAGGTCGACTCGTTGCGTGCCCTCGAGCGCAAGCGGGGCACGGCGGCCAAGACGCTCGCGCTGGCGGGCTGCCTGTACTACGACGAGCAGGTCGCGATGCGCGATGCGTCGCCCCCGGCCGAGCCGGGCCCCACGGCCGGCGTCCTGGTGGCCCCCACATGGGGCAGGAACGGACTGCTGACCCGTTGCGGGGAACGCCTTCTGGCCACGCTGCTGGACGCTGGTCTGGCCGTCACGGTGCGTCCCCATCCGCAGAGCCGCAGCACCGAGCCACAGCTGCTCGATGCGCTGGCGCGGCGGTTCGACGGCCATCCGAACCTGCGCTGGGATCACGAGCCGGACGGCTTCTCGAGCATGCGGCGCGCCTCCGTGATGGTCTCCGACATCTCGGGGGCGATGTTCGACTTCGCGTTCGTGTTCGGACGGCCGGTGATCAGCATCGACTACACGCCCGACTGGCTCGGAACCGAGGCCTTCGATCTCGATACAAAGGCCTTAGAGCTCACGGTGCTCGATTCGATCGGTCGCCGCATCGCTCCGCACGAGCTCCCGAAGCTGCCGGGCGTCATCGCCGAGCTCGACACCGTCGGGGCGCGCGGCGTCGATATCGCGTCGACGCGCGCGCGGATGGCGGTCAACTTCGGGCAGGCCGGCGCGGTTGCGGCCGAGTTGGTGCTGGCGCTGGCGGAGCTGGACCAGCCGGCCGGGGTCGGCGCCGGCTCGAGCCGCTAGCGGGTCGCCGATACGGCGTCGTCCGTCCATGGACGCGGGTCAGAAGTCCATGCCGCCGTCGTCGAAGGCGCCGGCATCGAACCCTCCCGCGTCGGGCATGCCACCCTCGAGGCCTCCTCCGTCCATGGTGCCCGGGTCGGGGGGCGCCCCGTCGAGCCCCGCCGCCCATGGTCGCTGCGTCTGGCAGGCCGTCGAGCTCGCCTCCGTCGATGTCGGCGTCGAGGTCGAGGTCGTCGGTGTCGATGTTCTCGTCGACGTCGTCCCGGTGTTAGTTGTTGTCGATGTCGCAGTCGAAGTCGATGACGGCGAAGCCGCCACTCCACCCCACGACGGTCCCCAGCCCCAGAGCAGCCCGTTGATCAGGCACGCACGCGATGGGGGATACGACCATGCCGTTCTCGGAGCTGTGGTCGCGCGGCTACATCAACGAACGCGCCCGGGCAGCCGGGACAGCGGCAGACTTCTCGCGGCAGATTCGCGAGGGGTTGTCCTCGCTCAATACGGCGGCGCGGTCGGTCATCGAGGAGCTTCGGACCAGGGACGGCGGCCAGGGCCCGGTGTTCACGTACCGGGGTCGAAGGGTGGGCCGCATGCACAACGGCGCCTGGAAACGGGCATGGCGGCTTGCGGGCCTGCCAATCGATCCGGAGTGGCTCCGGGGCGTGCACTGCTTGAAGCACACGCTTGGACGCAGGCTGCGCGCCGCGGGCGTACCGTTGGAGACCCGTCGCGTACTGCTGGGCCACAAGAACGGGGACATCACGAGTCACTACTCGGTGCCGGAGATCCGGGAGCTAATCGACGCGGCCGAACGTGTGTGCGTGGAGAATGTCCACGAAGTGCCCACACTGGCGCTGCTGAAGAGGAGAGCGGCAAGCGATTCGGTCCGCTGATCGCTTGTTTTTCTTATGAATTAGTGGCGCGCCCAGAGAGATTCGAACTCCCGACCACCTGGTTCGTAGGGAGGTACTCGAATTCGGGAAACCTGCTCTACATCAACGAGTTATGGATCGGCGCTGTCCTATAAATTCCGGAGATCAGGGCCGATAAAGGGTTGATCAGCCGAGATCCGGTTCGTTCTTGTAGGACAGATCGACCGCCCTTCGGACTGCGTAGCTGGCGATCACTTACAGGCGCATGAATGGAACAAAGCGTCAGATCTGCCATACTCCGGATATGCGGCAGATCTACAAGTGATTGGATGCATATGAACCATACGGCACATGTGAGCTCCGGCGGGCGCGTTGTCATCCCTGCGAAGCTTCGCAAGGCGATCGGGCTACGCACCGGAGACGCCGTCATCATCCGCCTTACCGAAGAGGGCCTCGTCATCACAACGCCTGAGCGCGCCATCCGTGCCGCCCAGGCCCTCGTCAAGGAGTTCGTGCCTAACGATAGGCAGCTCGTCGACGAGCTGATCGCCGAACGACGCCATGAGGAAAAGCAAGAGTGACGCGAGCGGTCCTCGACGCCTCCGCCGTTCTCACCCTTCTCCACGACGAGCCCGGTTCGTCTGCGGTGACACCCTGGATTGCCGAAGGTGCGATAAGCGCCGTCAATCTCGCAGAGGTCGTCGGGAAGCTGCTCGAGGCGGGGATGCCTGAGCGACCGACGATTAGTGCGATCGAAGGGCTAGCCCTCGATGTGGTCGCCTTCGATGCCGCCATGGCGGTGCGTGCCGGCGCTTTGCGACCATCGACGCGCTCGCTCGGCCTCTCTCTTGGGGATCGTATCTGCCTCGCGACCGCGCAAGAGCTCGAGCTTCCGGTCGTTACCGCAGACCGGACCTGGCGAGAACTTGACATCGGAGTCCCAATCCATGTCGTGCGGTGACGACCGATGCAATGCTTCTTCGCGAGAGATGGCTCGCCGAGAATCCCCGACAGGTGGTTCACGAGCGCATCGGAACTAGCCGGCGAGAAGGTCAACTTCGAGCTTCGCAAGAGCGGGACCCAGATGACCGCCTCCATCGTCTTCGAGACGCTGGGGCTCGAGGTCGAGCCGGTTTCATTCGACCAGGAGCTCGCGCTGCGCGAAATCGAAACGGGCGAGGCCGCTGCGCTCGCCTACGTGGCTGGCAAGCCCACACGTCTATTCAACAACATCGAATCGGCGGACGGGGTGCGTTTCCTTTCCCTCGAGCACAGCCCAGAGTTGCTCGAGACCTATATACCCTCACGGCTCACCCACGAAGACGACCCAAAGCTGATCGCTCCGGAAGAATACGTCTAGACCTCGGCGATTGGCGCCGTCAGGTATGGGCCTGCGGTCCTAATTCAACTGCATCGAAGTTCGAAGAGGGAGCGCTCGATCCCGCGCATGCTTTCCACATAGTCGACGATATCGCCTCGAAGAACGAGCTTCTTGATCAGGATCAGAGGGCTCCCGTTTTCCTGTTTCACACTGCTTGAAACGGTTCGGAAAGGAGAGCTAGCCGTGAAGAACAGAACAGCCGTGGCGCTTGTGCCGCTCGTCGGCTCCCTACTTCTGATCTCACCTCGCGTCGACGCATGCAAGTTCACCCCGCTGCCTTGGCAGCAACGAATCGAGCAGCACTTCGTTGCCGACTTCGTGGACCAACGCAAGCACTTCACTTGGACACGTGATCGAGATCGCACTTTCATCGACGATGAGATCGAAAATCGCTTCGCCCCGGGTGAAATCGTGGACGTCATCGTCAATCTCAACGATTGCATGGAGCGGGGCGAGATCGTCGAGCTTCTGAGCAAGTTCGGGAAGATCACCTACATCGGCAAGCTGATCACGTTCGTCATGCTGGATGACGTCCGTTTCGAGGATCTCCCCAAACTCGCCTCCCTGCCTCCGGTTGCCATGATCGAGTGGCAAGCGCCGTTGATTTACATCAACGACGTCAGCAGCCGGACCGTCCAGTCGCGGACCAGCAACACGTTCAGCCCGAACACCGCCCAGGATTCCGGTTTCACCGGAGCTGGTGTCAACATCGCGATCGTCGATAGTGGTGTCGACGACGCCCACGAGACCTTCGCCGGCAAGTGGGTGGCTGGATTCGACGCCTCGCGGTTCGAGGATACGAACAGCAACGGCATCGACGACTCCTGCGAACCCGCACCGCTGGGCAACGGAGTGTGCACCGACGCCAACGACGAGCCCGCTGACGGCACCACGAATCCGGCGGACGTCATCGGACACGGGACCCACGTCGCCGGCATCGCGCTGGGTGGAGGCGCCGCCGGCCGGACCTGTAGTAACCCGGGAGACGGCTCTGTGACCAACTGCGCCGGAGTCGCGCCGGGGGCAGGCCTGGTCGAGGTAAAGATCGACAATACGGGGTCGGCGGCCAACGCCGCAGAAGCCATCGACTGGGTCGGACTCAACGCGGCGACCTTCGGCATACGAGTGGCGAACATGAGCTTTGCCTACTGTGTTGACGACGATGGAACGAGCGCGCTGGCACAGCAGGCGAGCTATCTCGCATCCCTCGGTGTGGTCCCGGTGATCGCGCACGGGAATGCGAGCAATTGCGGCGTGGCAGCCGGCACTCAGCTCACGAGCTCGCCCGGCTCATCCTCGTTCGCGGTGACCGTCGGGGGCGTCAATGACTCCGATACTCTCGCCCGCGGAGACGACACGAACTATACGCAGTTCCTCGAAGGGCCGCGGAACGACTTCACTGCGGCAAGTCCGAATCTTCTCGCGTTGAAGCCAGATCTATCAGCTCCCGGCCAGAACATCTTCTCCGCTCAGTCTGGCTCTACGTCCCTCTACTCGAGCCTGTCCGGGACGTCGATGGCATCGCCTCAGGTCGCTGGTGCAGCCGCTGTCATACTCGATGCGCAGCCAGGCATGCCGCCCGATAGCCTCAAGGACCTTCTCAAGCGCAACGCTGACACGACCCTCAACACCGCACAGTTCCCGGCCGTCGACCCGACTTGGGACGACGACCTGGGCGCAGGCATGCTGGATGTCTGGGCCGCGGTCAACGCAGCTGCCGCGACCGACATCGGCTTCCCGACGTGCGTCGGCCCACCGACCAGCGCCGGTAAACCGTGCGCGCTTACGCCGCCGCTGCCATCGTGGAACAACACCGTCGACATCTCTACCTCGTCGTCACCGCAGGTCAGCGTCGCCACGACCATCACTGCGCAGGTACGAAACGGCACAGCGACGGCGGCAACAGTGCTCGTGAACTTCGGTGTCTATGTCTTCGCTGCTGGCAACAACCAATTCTTTCACATCGGCACACAGGAGGTTACCGTGCCGGGGAATACCACGATTGCGGTCAATCAGCCCTGGACGCCAGCGGCGAGCAACCACCAATGCGTACAGGTCAGCATCGCTTACGGCCTCGACACTGACTTCGACAACAACGTGACCCAGCGCAACCTTCAGGTCGCTCCATCCGTCTACAACATTCGAGTCGAGAACCCGTACCCGGTGCCGGCGGAGTTCGAGCTCGAGGTAAAGTCAGAGCGTGAAGGTTGGATCTGCCGAGTGAAAGAGGAGAAGTTCGCTCTCGATCCTTACGAGGACTGCCCCAAGGAGGTCGAGGTGCTCTTCGACCCGCCGCGCGGTGCGGAACCTGGGGAGCGGGCGGTATGTGATATCGGCATCGTGGCGCGCAGGAAGGATTCCGAGAAGGTCGAGCTTATCGGCGGCGTTTCCCTTCAGACGTTTGTCCCGAGGCAATGCCGCATGGTCGGATGGATCCGGGATTCCAATGGGCGCCCGATCCCGGATGCACGATTGACGATGGATGGCCAACGCGAAGGCGTCGTCGCGCGCTCGGACGAGGATGGCGTATTCTCCCTCGAGGCGACCCCGTACACGCTACAGACTGTTGCCATCGAGACGAAGACACATGGAGCGCTGAAGGCGAGACGGCGTTTCTACTGTGGCGTTGGGACCTTCGAGATCGTCGCCGGGCCGCGAGGGCTGGCGCTCCTCACGCGACAGCGGGAGGCGGATTGGCTCTGGGACCGGCAGCTGCAGCCGGTGGGAGGCCGCGACAGAGTGGACTGAAACCTCGGTCACTCCCGGGCCCGACGAAGTTCCCTCCCCCAAGGCTATCGGCCGGGATTGTTCGCCGCGTGGCGGCTCGGGTCTCGAGGCAGACCATCTCCCGCGCGCTCGCGCTCGCCTCCATCTCCTGGAGACGGTCAGCCTCCGGAGGTAGTGTGTTGAGTGGACGCCGGGCGGCGCGCTCGACTGCTCGGTGCAGCAGAGGGAGAATGAATTGATGACGAGGCTAGGATCCGCTCTAGTCTTCGCCCTCGCGCTGCTCTCGAGCACGATGCTGGACGCGCCGGCGGCGGGCGTCGACGAGCGGGTCGCAATGCTCGTCGAGCACAATACGGAGTTCGCTCTCGATCTGTACGGGCGACTACGGTTTACCGACGGCAACGTGCTGTTCGGTCCGCACAGCATCTCCGCCTCTCTCGCAATGGCATTCGCGGGCGCGAGGGGAGACACGCGTGGAGAGCTCGGCCGGGCCATGCATTTCGAGCTCGGAGGCGAGGTCCACGAGGCGTTCAACGAGCTCGGAAATCGATTCGAATCCTTGCGAGAGGCTGGCGATGTCTCCCTCCATGTCGCCAACGGCCTTTGGGCCCAACGCGACTATCCATTTCAAAGTGCATTCCTGGAGATAGCTCGTCGCAAGTACCAGGCGATGCTCCGACAAGCCGATTTCAGGTCCGGCGCCGAACGGGTGCGTGAAGAGATCAACGCGTGGGTCGAGCTCGAGACGAAGGCCAAGATCTCACGGCTCTTGGCTGCTGGCTCCATCGAGGACTCCGCCCGGCTCGTACTGATCAGCGCGCTCTACTTCAACGGCGAGTGGTCGAGCCGATTCGACGAGCGCGCCACGGCAACGGCAGTGTTTCATGTGCGCTCCGACGAATCAGTCGATGTGCAGATGATGCGTCAGCAAGGCAACCTCGAATTCATGGAGAACGCGCTCGTGCGCGTCGCCAGGCTGTCCTATGGTTTGGATCGAGATCTGTCCATGACCATAATCCTTCCACAGAAGGCGCATGGCCTCGCGGCGGTCGAGGAGCTCCTGAGTTCCCGAACGCTCAATGGCTGGCTCGCTCTGCTCGAATCACGTCCGCTCGTTGTGTACCTGCCCAGGTTCCGCGTATCCATGCAGCTCGCTCTGAAGGAGACCCTTGCGGCGATGGGCGCGGGGATAGCCTTTGGGCCTTCTGCTGATTTCTCCGGGATCGATGGGACGAAGAGGCTTTCGATTTCGGAGGTTGTGCACAAGGCTTTCATCGACGTCAATGAGCGCGGCGCCGAGGCAGCGGCGGCGACGGGCGCCATCATCGGCCTGACCAGCGACACTCCGCCTCCCGTGCCCGTGTTCCGAGCGGACCAGCCGTTCCTGTTCATGATCCGGGACGGTCGCTCGGGGAGCATATTGTTCCTTGGTCGACTGTCGAATCCGACGGAAGGCTAGGAGGCTCTACCGCGTAGTCCGGCCGAAGCGAGACGGTGGGGAAGCGAGGGCGGACTCGGGCGGGTTCGAGGCGCGTAGTGGGCAGCGCGCGGCCGGGCTCGAGCTCGAGTTCCTCGACGGGAACGCTACCGTGCGCGAGATCGCGCCCGCGCTGTCCGCTCGCGTCGTCGCCGCCTCGCACTGCCCGAGCAACGGTCACGCAGACCCGGTCGCTGCGGTCGAGGCGTATGCGGCGGCCGCGCGCCGCGAAGGCGCGAACGTGCGCGAGGGTAGTCCGAGCCGGCTCCAACCCGCAACTTACGGTCCCGCCAGGAATTCGACCCGCTTGAGAAACGCACGTGACCCGCCGCGAGTCCCCCGCGTGTTGACCTGGAAGCCGAACGCGCTGATCGGCGGCATCTCCAGCTCGCCGAAGGAGCGCGTGAAGGCGGCCTCGAGGTCGAGCTCGCTCACCACGGTGTCACCTTCAGAGGTGCCGCAGGGCTGACAGAAATAGCGGCCGCCCTTTTTGTAGTAGTTGCCCGTGTAAGCCCTGCCCTCCTGCTCCTTCGCGCCGAGGAACAGGGCCGTGAAGTAGGGGCTGTCGGGCAGGTAGAAGGCGCCGCTATCTATGGTCTCGTCCCCAAGCCAGAACATGACGGCGAGGGGCGCTCGAGGCCTTCCCCGTTCCCAGTCCGCTCCGTCCGGATAGCGATCCACTCCCCAGGTGACCCGCACGCGCTTGGCACTGGGGAGATCCAGTGCTTTGAAGAACAGCCCGGCTCCTTCGCCATCGGTCTCGAGAATCAGCCCGCGGTCTGTGAGACCCGCCGCGAGCCGCTCCGCGTCGAGCTTGAGCTCGAAACCCTCAGCCCTCAGCCATGCTGCGGGCTCGCCCGCATGCTCCGAGAACTCGATCGTGTAGAGACTCGTCCCCGCAGCCTGCGCGGCGGCGAGGTGGAACGGGATGGCGAGTGCCGCGCCGCAGCCAAGCAGAGTTCTCTTCATGTGCAACCCCTCCGGTCGTCACGGCCGCCCATCGGGGCGGGCCCGTTCTTGCTCTCAGCTGGCCCGAACGCGCACGGTCTCGTACTGCGCGGGGGTCTCGAGCGCTACCCGGTCGCGCTCGGGCTGGCACGGGCCATGTAGATCGTCGATTGGTACCGGTTCGCACCCGCCGATCGCGACCGTGAAGCATGGCCGTGATGCCGATGGTGGAGCGTGCGTTCAGGAGTCTGCTCTGCTTGTCGTTCGGCAGTATGTGTCTCGCCGAGTTCGAGCGTCCTCCGTCGTGAACCCCGGGAGCGTTGCGTGAGGGATAAGGATTCGCCACTCAGGCGATGCAGGCAATACGGCAACTGTGAACAATTGTCACGATGCGCGCATCCGAGCTCGCAACTCACCCTGATCGATGCCGATCACGGCATTCGTGATCGGTTAAGCGGCTAGCCGGGTGTCGGCCGGCCCGGTACGGGCTGCGGGGACACGCCGTGAATACGTCCATGTAGACTCGACGGCCGCATCCCTGCGGCCGACGGTCCCCGCAGCCCGCACCGGACCGGCCCTATCCGAACACCGATGCCGATCACGGGAGAGGCGGCCGCCGCGGCGCGACGCTCGATGTCAATCGGCTTTGAACTTGGACCCCCGGTCGGCGTGCAAGATTGACCCCTGGGCGGGTCTGAGCGGTCACTCGCGGTTCTTGAAGCGCCAGCTCTCGTTTCCGGTCTCGTCGATGTCGCGGTGGTGGGTTAGCGGTCGAGAAGCGCCGTGGTCATCTTCGCGTCGCCGAAGTTCTTCGGCCAATCGGCGCAGTCGAGGTTGGTGGTGACGAGCACCGAGGTGCGCCCGTAGAGTCGACAGACGAGGTGGAACAGCAGCTGTCCGCCGCTGTGGGACGTGCTCGCGCAGCCGTGCCTCGGTGCCCAGGCCCTCCTGGAGGGCCGATCGGCTGCCGAACGTAGCACGCGCCGAGTCGGGATCCTCCCGGAGAACTCGCCGAGTCCCTGCGATCAGGTCACGCAGATCCTGGCTCATGTCATTCTCCCTCGTCGGTTCGCCGGATGGCGGCCACGGTCTCGTCGGCGCCGCCTGCCAGGGATGAGACGACCACAGCCGAAGGGCGCGATCGATCGCCACTCGTTCTCAACTCATGCGCCGCGTCCACTGGGCCGTCGCCACGCCCGGCGGCGCGCCGCCAGACACGCGGCTGCTTGGCACTCGCGTCAGCCGCCGCGACGCGCCGGGAGGACCATGCAGAAGCGTGAGCCGCGGCCCGGCTCGCTCTGCGCCGAGACCGTTCCGCCGTGCCGCTCCGCAACGGTCTTGACCACCGCGAGCCCGAGACCGGTGCCTCGCCCGCCGGCGCCGCGCTCGCGCGACCCGCGGCGAAATCGCTCGAACAGGTGCGGTAGCTCCTCCGGCGGGATCCCTGGACCCTCGTCGCTGACACACACGCCCAAGCCGCCGGACGTACGCTCGAGCTCCAGACGCACGGTGGAGCCGGCCGGGCTGTACTCGACGGCGTTGCCCAGCAGGTTGACGATCGCGCGGCGTATCGCGCTCGCGTCTGCCTCGATCCGCGCGTCCTCGAGGTCGAGGCGGCTCTCGAGGCGGATGCCCCGACCGTCGGCCTGGTCCCACACGTCGTCCAGGGCCTCTGCGGCCACGGCGTCCAGGTCAACGAGCGTGCGCTCGAGCACCGACGGATCGTTCGCACGGCTGAGCTCGAGGAACTGGTCGGCGAGGTCCAGCGTTCGCGCGGCGTACTCGCCGACCCGCACCAGCGACTCGTGCAGCTCGTCCTCGCGCTTGCCGCGCTGCGCCAGCTCGACCAGCGCGAGGACCGAAACCAGCGGCGCGCGCAGATCGTGCGACAGAAAGGCCAGGATCTCGGCGCGCGCGCGCTCGCTGTCGCGCAGCACCGTGATGTCTGCGAGGGCGACGACGAGCCCCTGGAGCCGACCCGACGCGTCGGTCAGCGGCCCGACGTGCACCAGCAGATCTTCACCCGCCCTGCCACGCACGCCGAGCTCCGCGTCGGTACGCTCGACGAGCGCGGCGCGCAACGCCTCCGCCCAGCCCGGTCCACTGTCGACCGGCATTTCTTCGAGGAGGTCGAGCAGCGCGGCGCCCGCCAGGGGCGCGTCCGCGTCGCCTCGCAGGGCATGGGCCGCGCGGCGGTTGGTGAGGAGGACGCGGCCGGTCGGATCTGCGACGAGGACACCGTTGCCCATCTGCGCGATGCTCTCGCCGACCAGCTCGCGCAGCAGCCTCAGCCGCTCAGTCGCGAATTGCACCTGGGCGATGCGCGCCTGAACCGGCTCGGTCATGCGCGGTCCCTGCGTGTCGGCCGGCGGTGCGAACGCGCCGAGCGCGTCGTGAAGGTACGCGAACGTGTCGCGATCGGGCGCGGTGTCTCCGGGCAGGCGAGGGCCGAGCTGGCGGATCCGACCGCCCTGCTCGACGACCAGCCGGTCCGTCCTCGGCGCGGCGCCCGTCTCGCCGCGCGGCACGACGTCGCTGGCCTCCCACCCCTCGATGCCGAGCAGTCGGGAGACGAACTCGAGCGCGGGCCCGAGCGCCCCGCGGTCCGGGATCGAGAGCGCCAGGCGCTCGGCGTCGAGCCGGTGGATCTCCTGCTCCAGGTAGGCCACGGCGTACTCGAGGCGCAGCCAGCTCCAGAGCGGATAGCTCACGAGGAGCGCGAGGCACAGCACCGAGGGGCGGAACCACAGCCCGGCCGAGTATAGGAGAGCGGTGCTCGCGCCGATGCTCGCGACCACCAGCACGACGGCGCACAGCAAGCCTCGACGGGGCGACAACCTCGGGTACAGGGCCAGCGCGAGCAGCAGCACCGCGGCGGCGATCGCCATCTGCAGCGGTGCACCCGGCGTCGAGATGGCGATCCTGAGGCGCAGCGCGTCGATCACGTTGGCGTGGAACTCCACGCCCGGCATCGGCTGGTGATGTCCGGACACCGGCGTCGGCAGTGCGTCCCCGAGGCCGGCGACGGTCGCGCCGATCAGCACCAGCCGGTTGCGGAACTGCTCGGGCGCGAAGGCCCCGTCGAGCACCTCGACCGCCGAGACACGCGGAAAGTGCCCGGGCGGACCCGCGAAGGGAACCAGGAACTCGCGGTCGCGGTGCCAGCGCTCAGAGGTTGTCGGCAGGGTTGCCGGGGCCACGCGGGCCGACCAACGGTCGGGCGCTGCGACCGCGAGCATCGCCAGAGCGAGCGCGGGCCATCGTGGCCAACCGAGCCCGCCGGCGAGGAACACACGTCGGGCGACGGCGTCACGGTCGAGCTCGACGTCCACGTGACCGAGGGCGGCCGCAGCCGCCGCGAGCTCGGGTATGGGTCGGGTCTCGACCAGGGGTCCGCCGAGATGCCTCTCCTCGGGAACGAGCGGCAGGACGGTCCGTGCGCTGCGCGCGAGCGCGGCGGCGAGCGCGGCGTCGGCACCGGGATCGGCGCGATCGGGTTCGGCGAAGATCAGATCGAGCGCAATGGCCCTGGCACCGGCCTGCGTGAGTTGCTCGACGATCGCCGCGTGGACCCGCCGCGACCATGGCCATCTCCCGATCGCCGTGACGCTCTCCTCGTCGATCGCCACGATCACGATGTCCGGCGACGGCGGCCGCGCCCACAGCGCCAGGTGTGCATCGAACAGCACCTGGTCGAACCGCCAGGTCCACTGCTGGTGCACCGCTACGAGCGCGAGCATCAGCAAGGCGCCCGAGGCGAGCAGATAGCGTCCCATCCCCGGGCGGACGGCGGTGTCCTCCGGCGCGCCGCCGTCACCCCGCGTCCCCGGCCCGCGTGCCCTCGAGTCTTCGACGCCCATGTCCCGGGGCCCTCTGGGTCGCTGGCGATGGAGGGCTACAGGAGCAGCAGCAGCGGAAGCAGAAGGAGGAGCCAGTAGGGCTTGCCGGCAGGGACGTTGAACGACTGCGGTCGCGTCCAGGCGCCCGGAACACCCTCGTCGCTGACGCCGCGGCTGCGGAAATGGTAGGTGCCCGAACCCGGCTTGGCGAGCGTCACGCCGGTGCCCTCGATGCTCCCCGACTCGACCAGGTCCTCGAAGCCGTCGTCGCGCGCGAGCTGGTACTCGTAGGTTGCGGCGTTGAGCGCTTTGCCCCACGCGAGTTCGAGCATGTCCTCGCCGAGCTCCGGAACGAGCACGCCCGGTGCGTCCGGGACGACCTGGATCCGGAAGCTGCGTGCGTCGCCGAACGGGCCGTGCTCACCGGCGGCATCGCGGGTGGCCACCCGCCAGTGGTAGGTCCCTGGCGCGAGCGCGGCGCCAACGGTGGCCCGATCCCCTTCGAGCTCGACGTCCTCGATCAGCTCGGTGAACGCGGCGTCACGGGCCACCTGCAGGTGGAACCGCGCCGCATCCGCGGGGACCGCCCACCAGAGCTCGACCGGCGTACCCTCCGGGCGCGCCGACGCCTGGCCCGGCCCGAGCAGCAGCGGTGGCTCCGGGCGGGCGTCGATGGTCAGCGCATGCAGCGCGTTGAGCCCCTCGAGCCCGTTCGCGGCGACGGCGCGGACCCGGAGCAGATACACGCCATCGGGAGGCGCGTCCCAGCCGACTCCCGGCACGGCGTTTACTGCGTCGAGGAGCAGACGATCGGGGCGATCGCCCTCGAACAGCTGCGCCCGATAGGTCTCGGCCCCGGCCACCGGGGGCCACTCGAGGACGAGCTGCACGCGGTCGACGACCTGCGGCAGAGCGGACAGATCCGGAGCCGGCAGCAGCTCGACGGGTGGCGGCGGCGCGCTGCCCGTCTCGACTACCATCCCGAACCCGGCGGGCAAACCGCGCGCGGTGCCGGCGGCTCGGACCCGCAACTCGCCCTCGAGGACCTCCCCGCGCGCACGCTGTCCGTCGGGGGTTGCCTCGACCCGGAAGTCGGTGCCGCGCACCGCTGCGATTGCCGACGGCGTCCTGATCTCGAAGCGCGAGCCGGGTCCCGCGGCCGGGCGCGTGCGGCTGTCGAGGCGGCCTCGCTGCAGGTCGAGGCGCGTGTCGACCATCCCCGTGTCACCGTAGGCCTCGAGCATGTCCATGCGCATCTCGGTGGCGGACTCGAGCAGCAGTCTGGAACCGTCGGCGAACTGGAGGGTGACGCTAGCCGCGGCGCCCGTGCGCACCCCGTCGCCGGTGCCGAGGCGCATGCCCGGCACGAGCGGCTCCTCGACCCCCGTCGCCCCGAGGCGCGTCGCCGCGCCTTCGACAATCACCACGATCGCCTCGGTCGGAGCTCGCTTGAGCCAGCGAACGGGCATCCGAATCGGCTGCCCCGGGCGCAGTCGGGTCGGATCCGTGATGTTGTTGTAGGCGCGCAGGCTCTCGAAGTAGGCGACGCTCCGCAGATAGCGCTTGCTGAGATCCCAGAGAGTGTCGCCGGCGCGGGCGGAATAGACCCAATCCTGCGCCATCGCCGGAACGCAGGTGAGCGCTAGGGCAAGCGCCACCAACGCTCGGAGAGCCTGCTGCCATGAGCCGACGAGGGCGCGCATCAACTCCGGTCCCGGGCGACCGTCTCCAGCCTGTAGCCATGCTGATACACCGAGCGTACCCGCCAGCCGACGGACGGGTCGAGCGGCAGCTTGCGACGTACACGCGAGACGTGCGTGTCGACCGTCCGCGTGCTCAGCTCGACACGGTGACCCCAGACGGACTCGAGCAGCTGAGATCGCGAGAGCAGTCGTCCAGCGTTACGAAACAGGTACAAGGCGAGAGAGAACTCGCGAGCAGTCAGCTCCACCGGCTCGCCGTCGCGCTCGACCACGCCGTTACGCGTGTCGAACGAGAACGGCGCGAACTCGAAGACGCCCTGCTCCGGCACCGGCGTCGAGCGACGAAGAAGAGCGCCGACTCTGGCGAGCGTCTCGCCGCGCTTGACTGGCTTCGTCATGTAGTCATCAGCCCCACGGGCCAGCGCTTCCACCACGTCCTCCTCACGGTCCCTGCCGGTGATGAACAGCACGGGGACCGACCAGCCGAGCTCCTCGCGAACCCTGACGAGCACCTCATCACCCGGGATGTCCGGCAAACCCCAGTCGATAATCAGCAGGTCCAGCTGCCGCTGTCGGATGACCTCGAGGAACGGCCGGGCACGGTCGAACGCGAGGCAACCGAGACCGGCTTCCCCGAGCCATCCGGCGATTAGGCGCGCCTGGGCCTGATCGTCCTCGAGTAGCCCGACCCGCAAGTATCGCTCTCCGCCGTCGTTGGACCCGATCAAGGCAACACCGTTCGAGCGTGCCAGCACGCTGTTGACGCTATTACAAGCCGCTCCCGCCAGAGAGTCGACTCCTAGATCGACGGCCCGCTCGAGAGGATGCACCTGCGCACCTCGTCGGGAAGCGTCTGCCCACGTCGTTGGTTCGGGCAATCAACCGTTCGATCGACCTCGTTGAATCGACACAATTGTTCACAGTTCTCGTCTACTCGCAACGGCCAGGCCTCCGTATTCTGCCGGACGTCGCCGGCCACGCAATGCCGGCAGGCCGCCTCGAAATCTGACGCACGCGAGCGCTGTGGCGCCTGTGGAAGTCCGCAGTCGAGCGGAGCTCGGAGGGAAGAGATGAGACAAAAGTACACGACAAAAGTGGGAACGGCGATTCTGGCAGGCATCTCGCTGAGCGCCTGCACGACGGTGCCGACGGACGAGCTGGCCAGGCAGCTCGAGGAGGAGCGCGCGAGGAACGCACGCCTCGAAACCTCGAATGCCTCGCTGACGGAGGATCTCGAGTCGAGCGAAGCGACCATCGCGGCGAAGGACGCGCGGATCGCCGGGTTGAAAGAGCCCGGTCTGCTTCCGCCCGACGCCAGCCCCGGCGAGTGCTACGCGCGGGTCTACGTGGCACCGACCTACGAGAGCGTCTCCAAGGAGGTGCTGGCGCGCGAGGCATCCGAACAGGTGACGGTCGAGCCGCCCCGCTACGGATGGGACGAGGAGCAGGTGCTGGTCGCTGAGGCCTCGACTCGCCTCGAGGTCGTCCCCGCGAAGTACGAGTGGGTCGAGGAACAGGTCCTGGTCAAGGAGGCCTCGGAGGAGCTGGTCGTCGAGCCCGCCGTCTACGACACTGAAGAAGAGCAGATCCTGGTCCGCCCGGCCTTCTCGTACTGGAAGAAGGGCCGCGGCCCGATCGAGCGGATCGACGAGATGACCGGGGAGATCATGTGCCTGGTCGAGGAGCCCGCGCAGTACGAGACCGTCACCAAACGGGTGCTCGTGAAGCCGGCGACGACGCGCACGGTGTCGGTGCCCGCCGAGTACAAGACGGTCCGCAAGCGCGTCGTGGCCTCGCCACCGCAAACCATCGAGGTGAGCGTTCCGGCGCAGTACGAGACCGTGCGCGTCAACACGATGGTCGAGCCCCCGCGCGAGATCCGCACCGAAGTTCCGGCGCAGTACCGCACGGTATCCGACCGGATGCTGGTCGAGGACGGCAGGCTGGAATGGCGCTCAATCCTGTGTGAGACGAACACGACGCCGGACGTGGTCAGAGAGCTGCAGCGCGCGCTCCGCACGGCGGGGTACGACCCTGGCCCGATCGATGGCGTCGCGGGCGCTCGGACCATGCAAGCCCTGAGCGCCTACCAGACGGCGAACGGTCTCGCGAGCGGCAAGCTCACGATGGAGTCGCTGCGCAGTCTCGGCGTATTGGGCGCAAGCTGACTGCACGCCGGCGCACCTGCACGGAGTTCCCCGCCAGGGACTCCGTGCAGGGTCCATCACTTGAAGCCCAAATGAGTACGGCCACGCGGTACGCGCGGGGCCATTGCGCAGGCACTCGCTGACGACGGCGCGCTCCTGCCACATAGGAGATCGGATCGTGGAACAAATCCTTGTCCAGGCACAGACGATTGTCGCCGAGTACGGCATCAAGATTGTTGCTGCCATCGCCATACTCATCGTCGGTCGCTGGGTCGCGCGCATGCTCACCGGCGTCTTCGGCCGAGCCCTGACCAAGGCGGGCACCGACGAGACCCTGGTTCGCTTTTCCAAGAACCTTGTCTACGCCGCCCTGCTGGCGTTCGTCGTCCTGGCGATGCTCGGACAGCTCGGCATCCAGACTGCCTCGTTCGTGGCGGTGATCGGTGCTGCTGGCCTTGCCATCGGCTTCGCGCTGCAGGGGTCGCTCGCGAACTTCGCTGCCGGCGTGATGCTCATCATCTTCCGCCCTTTCAAGGTGGGCGACTACATCGAGGCCGGAGGCGCAGCGGGCACCGTGGAGGAGATTGCAATCTTCAACACGGTTCTCAAGACGCCCGACAACAGGCAGATCTTCGTCCCGAACGGGAGCATCACCGGTGGCAACATCGTCAACGCCTCTGCCAACGAGACGCGGCGCGTCGACATGGTCTTCGGATGCAGCTACGAGGACGATGTGTCGAAGGTCAAGGCTCTTCTAGAGGAGCTGCTGCGAGCCGATGAGCGTGTTCTCCAAAATCCCGCCCCGACGGTTGCCGTGGCCGAGCTCGCTGACAGCAGCGTGAACTTCACCGTCCGCCCATGGGTGAAGGCGGCCGACTACTGGGGCCTGTACTTCGACTTGCACGAGACCGTGAAGCGCCGCTTCGACGAGGCCGGGTTCAGCATTCCGTACCCGCAGTCCGACGTTCACGTGCAGCAGGCTGCCTGAGCAGCGAAGTCCGAGAAAATAATGCACGAGTTCATCGAATCGGCCTCCGCGCGGATCGGGGTGAGCAGGCAGACGGCCCGCTCAGCGGCGCGTGCAGTGCTCGGCGTCCTCGGCGCACACGCGGAGTGCGACTCGGTCCGCGTGTTCGTCACGGGGCTGCCGGGTGCGGTCGAGATGCTCGAGGAGCAATGTCCGAGCACGGTACTGGCGAGGCTACTTGGCGCCGACGATCCGGACCGCTGCGAAAAGGTCATCGATTCCGCAGGCTTCATCATCGCGCTTCAGCGCAGCGGTATTCCCCAGGACCGGATCTCGGCCTTCACCAGCGCACTGCTCGAGTTCGGCAGGCTGCGGGTCGGAACTGGCGTGGTGGAAGGGACGCTGAAGGCGGTGCCAGAGCTCGAGGCGCTGCTCGACTGACGGCCGGCGCCGCATCGGTGTTCGGATAAGGCCGGTCCGGTGCGGGCTGCGGGGACCGTCGGCCGCAGGG